>Ga0299912_10002561_pt1 | contig 14909 bp, 10 predicted proteins | sample RVTome_2_FD_207667 | JGI IMG/M metagenome (GOLD analysis project Ga0299912, IMG submission 207667) | Soil microbial communities from uranium-contaminated site in the Upper Colorado River Basin, Wyoming, United States - RVT95D214 (version 2) ... | reverse complement strand
CCCGCTTCCGTCTGCCCGAGGCGGTGATCGACGAGGAGGTGGGCTATGTGGTCGGCGAGGGCGTGGAGCTGCGCCTCGGCCAGCGCGTGGACAGCCTGAAGGCCCTGCTGGGCGATGGCTATGACGCGGTCTTCGTGGGCTCCGGCGCGCCACGCGGGCGCGACCTCGACATCCCCGGCCGGCAGGAGGCCGCCGCCAACATCCACATCGGCATCGACTGGCTGTCGAACGTGTCGTTCGGCCATGTGGACAAGATCGGCAAGCGGGTGATCGTGCTGGGCGGCGGCAACACCGCCATGGACTGCTGCCGCACCTCGCGGCGCCTCGGCGGCGAGGACGTGAAGGTGATCGTCCGCTCCGGCTTCGCCGAGATGAAGGCGTCGCCCTGGGAGAAGGAGGACGCCGCGCACGAGGACATCCCGATCCTCAACTTCCTGACCCCCAAGGCCTTCACCCACGATCACGGCCGGCTGACCGGCGTCCTGTTCGAGCCCGTCGAGGCCCGGTTCGACGACAAGGGCCGCCGCCGGCTCGTCCCCACCGGCGCGCCGGACCAGCACTTCGCCTGCGACGACGTGCTGGTGGCCGTGGGCCAGGAGAACGCCTTCCCCTGGATCGAGCGCGACCTCGGGATCGACTTCGACAAGCAGGGCATGCCGGTGGTGGACCCCCTCACCATGGCCTCGACCCTTCCGGGGGCATTCTTCGGCGGCGACGCCGCCTTCGGGCCGAAGAACATCATCTGGGCCGTGGCCCACGGCCGCGAGGCGGCCATCTCCATCGACCGGCACGTGCGCGGCGAGGACGTCGCCGTCCGCCCGCCGCCCCGCATGGTCCTCGCCAGTCAGAAGATGGGCATCCACGAGTGGAGCTACGACAACGACATCTCGAACGACCGGCGTTTCAAGGTGCCGCTCCGCGACAAGAAGATGGCGCTGCAGGACGTGCGGATGGAGGTGGAGCTCGGCTTCGACCGCGAGCTGGGCCTCAAGGAGGCCGAGCGCTGCCTGAACTGCGACGTGCAGACGGTGTTCTCCGCGCCCCTGTGCATCGAGTGCGACGCCTGCGTCGACATCTGCCCGATGGACTGCATCACCTTCACCGCCAACGGCCCCGAGCGTGAGCTGCGCGGCCGGCTGAAGGCCCCGTCGGCGAACCTGGCCCAGGACCTCTACGTCTCCGAGGCGCTGAAGACCGAGCGGGTGATGGTGAAGGACGAGGACGTCTGCCTGCACTGCGGCCTGTGCGCCGAGCGCTGTCCCACCGGGGCATGGGATATGCAGCGCTTCCTGCTGGATGCGGCCCACGCGGGAGGCGGCGCATGCGCGACTCGCTAGAGCAGGACGGGCAGGGGGCGGGGCCGCTGGCGGCGGTCAACGACTTCGTCGTGAAGTTCGCCAACGTCAACGGCTCCGGCTCGGCCAGCGCCAACACATTGTTCGCCAAGTCGATCATCCGCATGGGCGTGCCGGTGGCGGCGCGTAACATCTTCCCCTCCAACATCCAGGGCCTGCCCACCTGGTACGAGGTGCGGGTGTCCGAGGTCGGTCACGTCGGCCGGCGCGGCGGCGCAGACCTGATGGTCGCCATGAATCCGCAGACCTGGGCCCAGGACCTCGCCTCCATCGAGGTGGGCGGCTACCTGTTCTACGACTCCACCCGGCCGACGCCCCCCTCGCGCCTGAGGGACGACATCACGGTGATCGGCGCGCCGCTGACGGCCCTGTGCAACGAGGCCTACGCCGATCCGCGCCAGCGGCAGCTGTTCAAGAACATCGTCTATGTGGGCGCGCTGTCGATGCTGCTCGAGATCGAGCCGGAGGTGCTGGAGGCCCTGATCGGCGAACAGTTCAAGGGCAAGGGTGCGCTGATCGAGCCGAACGTTCAGGCCCTGCACATGGGCCGCGACTTCGCCCGCGAGCACCTGGATCCCATCGGCCTGAAGGTCCGCCGAGCCGAGGCGGTGGGCGAGCGCATCTTCATCGACGGCAACAGCGCGGCCGGCCTGGGCGCCGTCTATGGCGGGGCGACGGTGGCGGCCTGGTATCCGATCACGCCCTCCACCTCCCTGGCCGAGGCCTTCGGGCGCTGGTGCAGGCGCTTCCGCACCGACCCGGCCACGGGCAAGGCGCGCTACGCAATCGTCCAGGCCGAGGACGAGATCGCCGCCATCGGGATGGTGATGGGCGCGGCCTGGAACGGCGCGCGGGCCTTCACCTGCACCTCCGGCCCGGGCGTGTCGCTGATGCAGGAGTTCATCGGCCTTTCCTACTTCGCCGAGGTGCCGGCGGTGATCTTCGACGTGCAGCGCGGCGGACCGTCCACGGGGATGCCGACGCGCACCCAGCAGTCGGACCTCTTGATCGCCGCCTACGCCTCGCACGGGGACACCAAGCACCCGCTGCTGTTTCCCGAGGACCCGCGCGAGAGCTTCGAGTTTGCCTCCCTCGCCTTCGACCTCGCCGACCGGCTGCAGACCACGGTGTTCGTGATGCTGGATCTGGACATCGGCATGAACGAGTGGCTGTGCGAGCCCTTCGCCTGGGACGACGAGACGGCGCTGGACCGGGGCAAGGTGCTGACCGCCAAGGCGCTGGAGGCCGGGGTCGAGTTCGGCCGCTACGTCGATGTGGACGGCGACGGGATCCCCTACCGCACCTATCCAGGCAGCCATCCCAGCAAGGGCGCCTATTTCACCCGCGGCACCTCGCACGACCGCCATGCCCGCTATACGGAAGACGGCGAGGCCTATGTGGACAACGTCCGCCGGCTTCTCAGGAAGTGGGAGACCGCCCGCACCCTGATCCCGCCGCCGGTCCGCAGGGACGCGGGCGAACCCACGCCCTACGGCGTCATCTATTTCGGCTCCACCGCCGCGCCGATGCACGAGGCGCTGGAGGCCCTTGAAGGCGAGGGGGTGGCGCTGGACGCCCTGCGCGTGCGCGGCTTCCCCTTCGCCGAGCAGGTGTTCGACTTCGTGCGCGAGCACGAGCTGGTGTTCGTGGTGGAGCAGAACCGCGACGCCCAGCTGCGCGGCCTGCTGATCAGCGAAGGCGGCCTCGATCCCGCGCGGCTGGCGCCGGTGCTGAACTACGACGGCGCGCCGATCACCGCCCGCTTCATCACCGCCGAGATCGCCGCCCTCGTCCACGCCCGCAACCCGCAGAAGCAGGCGGCGGAATGAACTCCTTGAGCGCCAGCCCCCTCAGTCGGCTGCGCCGACAGCTCCCCCAGAGGGGGAGCATCTTGGCGTCCATGATCTTCCCCCTCTGGGGGAAGTCCCCGCGAAGCGGGGGAAGGGGGCGTCGCCCGGAGCGTCGCCCATGACCTTCATCGCAAAGCCCCGCCTGCATCACCCGAAGCTGCCGCACAACAAGCTCGGCTTCACCCACCGCGACTACGAGGGACTGGTCTCCACACTGTGCGCGGGGTGCGGGCACGACTCGATCTCCGCCGCCATCGTGCAGGCCTGCTTCGAGCTGGACCTGGAGCCGCACCGCATCGCCAAGCTGTCGGGCATCGGCTGCTCGTCCAAGACGCCGGCCTACTATCTGGGTCAATCCCACGGCTTCAACACCGTGCATGGGCGGATGCCCTCGGTGCTGACCGGCGCGAACCTGGCCAACCGCGAGCTGATCTATCTGGGCGTTTCCGGCGACGGGGACTCCGCCTCCATCGGCCTCGGCCAATTCGTCCACGCCGTGCGGCGCGGCGTGAACATGATCTACATCGTGGAGAACAACGGCGTTTACGGTCTGACCAAGGGGCAATTTTCCGCCACGGCGGACGCGGGCTCCAGAAGCAAGAAGGGCCAGGTCAACGCCGATACGCCCATCGACCTGGTGGGCCTGGCCCTGCAGGTGGGCGCGAGCTTCGTGGCGCGCGGCTTCTCCGGCGACAAGGACCAACTCGTCCCTCTGATCAAGGCGGCGCTGCTGCACCGGGGCTCGGCGGTGCTGGACGTGATCAGCCCCTGCGTGGCGTTCAACAACCACCCCGGCTCCACCAAGAGCTTCGACTATGTGCGCGAGCACAACGCCGCCGTGAACAGCCTGGACGTGATCGAGCCGCGCGAGCCGATCACGCACGATCAGGCCCCAGGCACGGTGGAGCTGGTCACCCAGCACGACGGCTCGGTGCTTCGCCTGCGCAAGCTCGCGGCCCATTACGACCCCTCCGACCGGGGCCACGCCATGGCCTATCTGCAGGAACGCCATGCCGAGGGCGAGATCGTCACCGGCCTGCTCTACGTGGATCCCGATTCCGAGGACCTGCACGACCGGCTGGGGACGGTGGATGCGCCGCTGAATCAGCTGTCGGACGCGGAGCTGACGCCGGGCGCCGCGGCGCTGGAGGCCGTGAACGCGGGGCTGAGGTAGGGCGCGGCGATCCAATTCAATTCGTCATGGCCGGCCCCGTGCCGGCCACCCATGAACACGGGTCGTTCCGGAAGGCGCGGTGCGCATGGGTCGCCCGGACAAGCCGGGCAATGACGAGGGGGGTGATTTCCCTGCGCGACGGGCAGTATAGCTCTCTCAACGATAGGGAGCCGCAACCATGACCGACACCGCCGCCGCCACACCCGTTCCGGGGACCGAGGGCTTCGAGCGCCGCGAGATCGACCTCTTCGGCGTCAAGACGGTCTATTTCGAGGCCGGGCAGGGGCCGACGGTGGTCTATTTCCACGGCGGCAGCACCTTCCACGGCTTCCGGTGGGCGCTGCCCCTGGCCAAGCGGTTTCGGGTGATCTGCCCGCATCACCCCGGCTTTGGCGCTTCGGACGACCCGCGCATCGGCGCCATGGAGCACTATGTCCTGCATTATCTGGACTTTTTTGACGCGCTGAAGCTGGGCCAGGTCCACCTGGCGGGCGCGTCCATGGGCGGGCGGCTGGCGGCCGAGTTCGCCATCGGCCACAGCGACCGGCTGAAAAGCCTCGTGCTCTGCTCGCCGGCGGGTCTGGACATTCCCGAGCACACCGGCGTCAACCCCATGGGCATGTCGCCGGCAGAGCTGGTCGAACACCTGGTGGAGGACCTGGCGGTGATGTCCCCCTACACGCCGCCAGTCGTGCCGGAGGCCGTGTTCGCCAAGAGGCTCCGCCGCGAGGGCATGGCCGCCGGCAAGGCGATGATGTCGCCCACGGGCCTGGACCACTGGCTGCACCGGATCGCGGTTCCGACGCTGTTGGTGTGGGGCGAGAAGGACAAGGTGCTGCCGGTGGGCCGCGCCAAGGCCTGGGCCGAGAAGCTGCCCAAGGCCGAGGTCAGCATCATCCCGGGGGTCGGCCACGCGACCTTCGACGAGTCTCCGGAGTCCGTGAGGATCGTCGGGGACTTCATGGCGGCGCACTGACTCGCGCGTTCTTTCACAAAATCTCCGTCATCCCGGACGGCCTGCAAGGCCGATCCGGGACCCATACTGCGCGTCAGCCTGGGTCCCGGCTCTCCGCGCTTGCGCGCTCCAGCCGGGATGACGATTGAAATATGTATTGATCAATATTGATCAGCCCTTGGCGGTGGCGGGCTCCAGGCCGAGCCGCTGGCCGGCGTAGCGTTCGCGCAGGGGCTCCCACCAGTCGCGGCGGGCGAGGTACCAGTCCACCGTCTGCTTGATGCCGGACTCGAAGTTCGTCCCGGGAACCCAGCCGAGCTCGGTCTCGATGCGCGTGGGGTCGATGGCGTAGCGCCGGTCGTGGCCGGGGCGGTCGGCGACGAACTCGATCAGGCCGCGCCGGGGCCCCGACGGCAGGGACCCCGCCGCCGCGTCCACCAGGTCGCAGATGGTCTGGACGACCTGCAGGTTGCTGCGTTCGTTGCGGCCGCCGACGTTGTAGGTGCGCCCGGGCTGGCCGGTCTCCAGGATCAGCTGCAGGGCCGCCGCGTGGTCGTCCACATAGAGCCAGTCGCGGATGTTGCCGCCATCGCCGTAGACCGGCAGCCGCCTTCCCTCCAGGGCGTTCAGGATGATCAGGGGGATCAGCTTCTCGGGGAAGTGGAACGGCCCATAGTTGTTGGAGCAGTTGGAGATCAGCACCGGCAGGCCGTGGGTGTGGCCCCAGGCGGAGACCAGATGGTCCGACGCGGCCTTCGACGCCGAATAGGGCGAGCGGGGATCGTAGGGCGTGTCCTCGCTGAATGCGCCGTCCTCGCCCAGGCTGCCGAACACCTCGTCGGTGGAGATGTGCAGGAAGCGGAAGGCCTCGGCTCGGTCGGCCGGCAGAGCCTTCCAGTAGCGCCGCGCCTCCTCGAGCATCACGAAGGTCCCCACGATGTTGGTGGCGACGAACGGCTCGGCGGACTCGATGGAGCGGTCCACGTGGCTCTCGGCGGCCAGGTGCATGATGGCGTCCGGCTGGTGCGTTTCCAGCGCCGCGCGCACGGCGGCCCGGTCGGCCACGTCGCCCTCTACGAACGCGTAGCGGTTGGAGCCCTCGATCTGCGCCAACGAAGCGGGGCAGGCGGCGTAGGTCAGCTTGTCGAAGTTGACCACCTGGCGGCCTTCGTCGCGCACCAGGCGGCGGCACACGGCCCCGCCGATGAAGCCCGCGCCGCCGGTGACCAGGATCTTGGAAGGCTTGGGCAAGGCCGCCCCAATCCGCTTGCTGATGTACGGGCCTTGGCCTAGCCCAACAGAGCGGACGCGCGCAAACTGAAACCAGACGCGCGAGGGGGAGACGCCATGAAGATCGTCGCGATCGAAGACCTGCACGCGGACGGCGGCTGGCGCGTCTTCTCCTTCCTGAAGATCACCACCGACGAGGGGTTGGTCGGCTGGTCGGAATACAGCGAGACGAGCTGGAGTCCCGGCCTGACGGCGGTGATCCGCAAGCTCGGCGAAGGGCTGATCGGCCGCGATCCGTGCGCCTACGCCCGCGTCGCGGCGGACCTGCGGGCGCAGACGCGCATGGCGCCCGGCGGCCTGCTCGACCAGGCCATCGGCTGCATCGAGAACGCCCTGATCGACATCGCGGCCAAGGCGGCGGGGGTTCCGGTATATCGCCTGTTCGGCGGACCGTTGCGCGAGAGCTTGCGGCTCTACTGGTCGCACTGCGGCTCGTTCCGCGCGACCATCCCCGGCGTGTTCGAAAAGGAGATCGGCGGCCCGCCCGTGCGAAGCCTCGCCGACCTCGAGGCGTTCGCCCGCTGGGTGGCCGAGCGCGGCTATACGGCGCTGAAGACCAACCCGATCCTGTTCGGTGACGGTCCGCCCCAGATGACCAATCCCGGTTTCCGGCCGGGGCTGGAGCTGGGCCGTAACGGCGATCCCAAGCTGTTCGGCCGCATCGCGGACCAGCTGGCGGCCTTCCGCGCCGGGGCCGGGCCGGACGTGGACCTGCTGCTGGACGTGAACTTCGGGTTCAGCGCGGAGTCCCTGCGCCAGCTCGCCTATGCGCTGGAGCCGGTCGGCCTGTTCTGGCTGGAGGCCGACATGCACGCGCCGGAGACCCTGGCCAGGGTGAACGAGGCGACGCGCACGCCCATCGCCTCGCTGGAGTCGATCTATCGGCTGGAGGGCTATCTGCCGTACCTGCAGGCGCGCTCGGCCGAGGTCGCCATCGTCGACGTGATGTGGAACGGCCTTTACGAGTCCGTGCGGATCGCGACCCTGGCCGAGGCGTTCCAGATCAACGTCGCCCCGCACAACTTTTATGGCCCGATCGGCGACCTGATCAGCGCCCACTTCTCGGCGGCCGTTCCCAACTTCCGGATCATGGAGTTCGAGGCCGACGACGTGCCGTGGAAGTATGACCTCATCACCACGCCGTTGCAGGTGAAGGACGGGCATCTGGCCGTGCCGGAAGGCGTCGGCTGGGGCGCGGACGTGAACGAAGAGGCGGTGAGGGCCCATCCGCCGCGGTGATCGGCGAGGGCGGAGCGTCTGTCCGTATAGCGTTCCTGGCTGACGAGGCGGCGCGGCTGATTGACCCTGCCGCTTCAGGCTCAACCTTGCCACCGCGCCAGCTTTCAGCTCGTCTGACGCCGGGAGAAGTCGGTATGATCGTTGGACAGCCGATTAGCTGCGCCGCACGGATGAAGGCCGCACGCCAGGAACAGGCGCACAGGGAGGATGCGAATGAAAAAGCGAACGGGCGACTGGTCGGCGGCGCGCGCTGTCGATCGCCGTGCGTTTCTTGGCGCGGCAGCGATCGGCGCGGGCGCCACCCTCGCTGGATCTGGCGCCTCGCAGCGCGCATTCGCCGCCGGAACTGACGGTCTACCCGGGCAAGTCGATTTCCCGGACAAACCAGGCGCGTTTGGCGGGGGCGGCAGCGCCACAGGCGCCGTCAACCGGTCCGAGATCGACCTCTTCGACTGCGAGGTCGAAGGCAAGCTTCCCGAGGACCTAGACGGAACCTGGTTTCGCGTCGGGCCGGATCCGCAATATCCCAAGCCGGACAATTACGCCGGCGACATCGCCTTCGACGGCGAAGGCCACGTCAGCATGTTCCGCTTCAAGAACGGCCACGTCGACTATCGCACGCGCTATGCCCGCACCCAGCGCTGGAAGGCGCAGCACGCGGCGCGGCGCTCACTCTTCGGCATCTACCGCAATCCCTTCACCGACGATCCCAGCGTCAAGGGCCTCTCACGCGGCACGGCCAACACCCAGCTCTTCGTCCATCACAAGAAGCTGCTCGTCTATAAAGAAGACAGCCCGCCGGTCTACATGGACCCGAATACGCTGGAGACGATCGACGACTACTATACCTTCGGCGGCAAGCTCGACAGCCAGACCCACACGGCCCACCCCAAGATCGATCCGGTCACGGGCGAATACGTGAGCTTCGGCTATGAAGCCAATGGCTTGCTTTCAAAGGACATTTTCGTCTTTTCCGCGAACCGGAACGGCCATGTGAACTGGGGCGTCAAGGTTCGGGCGCCCTATGCCGGGATGATGCATGACTTCGCGGTCACGCAGAGGCACATCGTCCTGTATCTCACCAACATGGTCGCCGACATGGACCGGATAAAGGCCGGCGGCGTGCACTTCTCCTACGACAGCCAGACGCCCTGCTACTTCGGCGTCATGCGCCGGGGCGGCGACGGCAAGGACCTGAAGTGGTTCACGGGGCCCAGTCTGTTCTGCACCCACGTGATGGGCGCCTGGTCGGACGGTGACAAGGTGACGGTGGACATGGACGGCGGCGAGTCCAACCAGTTTCCCTTCTTCCCGAACCTGCACGAGCCCTTCGATCCCGCCAAGTCGCGCGGCCTCGTCCGCCGCTTCACGGTCGACCTTTCGAACAAGAGCAACGACAACTATCAGGTCGAGACCCTCTGGCCGCAGGTGTCCGGCGCGCTCTCTCGGCAGGACGACCGCTATCACACCCTGCCGTACCGCTATGGCTACATGAACGCCTTCGGCCCCGGCGGCGGTAGCTGGGCGATGTTCGACCATTCGACCGGCCAGGTGCAAATGGTCTCCGTGCCCGGCTATTCGCTCTCCGAAATGACCTTCGTGCCGCGCAAGAAAGGCGCGCCGGAGGGCGACGGCTATCTCATCGGCCTGGGGTCGAGCCAGAAGGAGGCAGGACGCTCCGACCTCATCCTGGTCGACACCAAGGACCCGGCGGCCGGGCCCGTCGCCCGCGTGAAGATGCCGTTCAAATGCGTGGGGCAGGTCCATGGCTTCTGGGCCGACGCCAGCGACCTGCCGGCGCAAGACGCGCGGCCTGCGTGAGCGCTGCCGGGGCGCCGCCGATGTTGAGGGTGCTGGCGGCGGCGTCGCTTGCCCTGCTGTCCGCGGCGCCGTCTCAGGGCGCCGGCCCGGGGGCGGCGCAACTTGCGCGCCCCGACCCCGGCCAATGGGTCAGCCCTTCGCGCACCTACGACGAGCAGCGCTTCAGTCCGCTCACCCAGATCAACGACAGGACGGTGAGCAAGCTCGGCCTCGCCTGGTACGCCGACATCGACACCGAGCGGGGCATGGAGGCGAGCCCGCTGATGTTGGGCGGCGTCCTCTACAACACCACGCCCTGGAACAAGACCACGGCCTATGATGCCAGGACCGGCAAGGTGCTGTGGACTTTCGACCCGCGGGTTCCGCTCAAATATGGCCGCATGGCCTGCTGCGACATCGTCTCGCGCGGGCTCGCGGCATGGAAGGGCAAGATCTATACGGCGACGCTCGACGGCCGGCTGATCGCACTCGACGCCAAGACGGGCAAGCCGGTCTGGTCGGTCCTCACCGTCGATCGCGCCATGCGCTACACCATCACAGGCGCGCCGCGGGTGTTCGACGGCAAGGTGATCATCGGCAACGGCGGCGCGGAAATGGCCGTGCGCGGCTACGTCTCGGCCTACGACGCCGAGACGGGCAAGCAGCTCTGGCGCTTCTACACCGTGCCGGGCGATCCGGCGAAGGGCTTCGAGAACAAGGCCATGGAGATGGCCGCCAAGACCTGGACCGGGCAATGGTGGAAGGCCGGCGGCGGCGGCACGGCCTGGGACAGCTTCGCCTACGATCCGAAGCTGAAGCTCATCTATGTCGGGACCGGCAACGGCTCGCCCTGGGCGCAGACGTTCCGCAGCCCTGGCGGCGGCGACAATCTGTTCCTCGCCTCCATCGTCGCGCTGAGGGCCGATACGGGGGAATACGTCTGGCATTACCAGACCACGCCCGGCGAGGAATGGGACTATACCGCGACGCAGGCGATGATCCTCGCCGACCTCGATATCGGCGGGCGCACGCGCGAGGTGTTGATGCAGGCGCCGAAGAACGGCTTCTTCTACGTGCTCGACCGCGCGACCGGCGAACTCCTCTCGGCCAAGCCATTTGTGCCGGTCAATTGGACGAGCGGCGTCGACATGACAACCGGCCGGCCGATCGAGAATCCCGCCGTCCGCTATGGCGTGACGCCGGCCATGGTTTCTCCAGGCGCCGGCGGCGGACACAACTGGAATCCCATGGCCTATAGCCCGGTCACGCGCCTGGCCTATTTCCCGGTGTCCGAAACCTACATGGGCTATGCGGCGGCGGACTCCTTCGACCCCGCCAAGCCCTCGCTCGGGACGGCCTTCACGGGCCACGACGCCGAGCGCAAGGCCATCGCCGAATACGCCGACGCGCACACCAAGGGCTGGCTCGCGGCATGGAATCCGGTGACGCAGACGGAAGCTTGGCGCGTCGCCTATCCGCTGGTCGGCAGCGGCGGCGTGCTCGTGACGGCGGGCAACTTAGTCTTCCAGGGCACCATCGGCGCCAGCCTCGCCGCCTATCGCGCCGACACCGGCAGGAAGCTCTGGGAAATGCCGGTGCAGAACGTGCCGATCGCCGCGCCGATCACCTACATGCTGGACGGCCAGCAATATGTGGCGGTGAACGCCGGATGGGGCGGCGGCCTCGCCCACGTGGAACGCGCCAAGTATACGAAGCTCAACGTCTACAAGCCGCGGCTGCTGGTCTTCAAGCTGGGCGGCGCGGCCAGGCTGCCGCCCCCGCCGCCGGCGTCCATGGCGGTGCCGGAGCTGACGCCGCCGCCGGCCGTGACGGGCTCGGCCGAGGTCATCGCCCGGGGCGAAGCGCTCTATGTCGATCATTGCGCCCTGTGCCACGGGCCGGCGGCGCGCGGCGGCGTCAAGGACCTGCGCTACATGGCGCCCGGAACACACCGCGAGTTTCTCGACATCGTCATCGGCGGCAAGCGCGCGACCAACGGAATGGCGAGCTTCGCCGACACGCTGTCGAAGGACGACGCCGAGGCGATCCACCAGTATGTGATCGCGCGCGCCAATGCCGACTGGGAGGGTGATGCGCTCTCCTCCGGCAGCAGCGGCAAATGAGTCGCGACGAAACGACGGCCCGCCAGACGGGCCGCTGATCAAGGGAGACGTGTCCAATGCCTGCCAGCTTGTTCCACCAAATCGCCATCGCCGGCAGCGCCCTGCTGTTGGCCGCCGCCGGCCTGCCCTCGGCCGCGCAGGCGCAACAGCCCAAGTATTCCAGCCGCTACGCCCAGGACCGCGCGCAGATCGAGGACCTGATGGCGCGCTATCTGTTCGCGATCGACTACAACGACTGGGACGCCTACGTCGGAACCTTCGCCGAGGATGGCGAGCTCGAATTCGCCAGCGGATCCACCAAGGGGCGTCCCGCTATCCGCGAGACGGTCACCAAGTTCGCGGAGGGCATCGGCAGGTTCTACCACACCGAGGACGGCAAGCCCGCGAAGCTGCGCCACGTCATCCTCCAGTCGGTCATTCGCGTCGAAGGCGACCACGCCTGGGCTCGCTCGCTGTGGCTGGAGATGGCCAATCACGGGCCCCAGGACACCATGAAGATGGGCACCTACGGCATCTACGAGGACGAGCTGAAGAAGGTGAAGGGCCAGTGGCTGTTCGCCAAGCGGCGCGTTCTCAACGAATTCATCAAGGGTCGAACTTCAGGACCCGGCAACCCGGTGCGCGATCTGGACGCAGCCGCCGAAGCCTTTCGCGCCGGCGTTCAAGCGGCAAGGTAGTTGGCGGTGGACTGAGTGGTGGACGCGGTAGGGATTGAACCTACGACCCCACCCGTGTGAAGGGTGTGCTCTCCCGCTGAGCTACGCGTCCGCCGCAAGGCTGGCCTTGGGGAGGCGCGGATTTAGCGCGGCGTCCACGCCAGGGCAAGGTCAGGACCGCGCGAGCACCCGCGCGGCCGCGGCGGGCAGATCCTCGAAGCGGTCGATCAGGGCGTCGAGGTCGGCGGCCAGGAGCGGCTCCTCCGAATAGCCGAAGCTGACGCCGACCATGGGCACGTTCGCCGCGCGGGCCGTTTTCACGTCGATCAGGCTGTCGCCGACGTAGAGGGCGCGGCCCGGCTGACCACCCGCCCGTTCGATGGTCATGAGCAGGGGCTTCGGATCGGGCTTCTGCACTCCGGCCAGATCGGCGCCGAAGATCACCTCGAAGCGGGAGGCGAGGCCCAGGGCGCTGAGCAGGGGCTCGGCCAGGTCGGTGCGCTTGTTGGTGCAGACCGCCAGGCGTGCGCCGGCCTCCGCCAGGGCGTCCAGCGCCGCCTCGGCCCCTTCGAAGGGCGCGCTCTCATCGGCGATGCGGTCCAGATAGACGGCGATGAAGCGATCCACGAGACGCGGTCCGTGCTCGGCGTCCAGCGGCCGGCCGGCCTGCGCGAATCCGCGCTCCAGCATGGCCTTCGCCCCGCGCCCCACCAGCCGGCGGGCGGAGTCCAGGGCCACGGGCGCCAGGCCCTCTTCGCCGAGGACGACGTTCAGGGCCCCGATCAGGTCCGGCGCGGTGTCCACCAGCGTGCCGTCCAGGTCGAAGGCGATCACCGATCCTTGCAGGGCGTTCAGCTTGGTCTCCAGTGCGTCTTTCGAGACGCCGTCCTTGCGGACGGCTCCTCAGGATGACGAGGTGGTTTGGCGTCCACAGAAGTCGTCATGGTGAGGAGCGATGCGCGAGCATCGCGTCTCGAACCACGCACGGCCGCCATGCATTCGGCCGCCGTTTCGGCTAAATCCGGGGCGAAGGCAACGCCCGACTCAGGGCGCCGCATGCCGCAAGGAGCCCCATGACCCAGCGCGCCGCCGTCATCCTCGCCGCCGGCCTGGGAACGCGGATGCGCTCGCCGACGCCCAAGGTGCTGCACCAGGTGGGCGGACGGACGCTGCTGGACCGGGCCATCGACGCGGCCCAGTCGCTCGGCTGCGCGCGGATCGTGGTGGTGGTCGGCGCCCACGCCCCGGCGGTGGAGGCGGCCGTGGCGGCGCGGCTCGGCCCGGGCTGCACGGCCGTGCAGGACCCTCCGCTCGGCACCGGCCACGCGGTGCTTGCGGCCAAGGATGCGCTCGAAGGCTTCGATGGCGATGTGATCGTGGCCAACGGCGATCATCCCTTGCAGGGCGCCGAAGACATGAAACCGCTGTTCGACCTGCGCGAGGCGGGCGCGGATCTGGCGGTGCTGGGCTTCAAAGCCGCCGACCCGGCCGCCTACGGCCGCCTGATCCTGGACGGCGACAGGCTGGTTCGCATCGTCGAGGCCAAGGATGCGACGCCTTCCGAACTCGCCGTCAGGGCCTGCAACACCAATGTCATGGCCGCGCCGGCGGGCCTGCTGTTCGAGCTTCTGGGCAAGGTGGGCAAGGCCAACGCCAAGGGCGAGTACTATCTGACCGACGTGATCGGTCTGGCCAACGCGGCCGGCAAGACGGTGCGGGCGGCCTTCGCGCCCGAGGAGGCGGTGATGGGCGTGAATTCCCAGGCAGAGCTGGCCGAGGCGGAGGCCGCCTTCCAGGCCAGGCGGCGGGCCGAGCTGATGGAGGCGGGCGTCGCCATGACCGCGCCGGACACCGTCCACCTGGCCTTCGACACCCAGATCGCCGGCGGCGCGACGATCGAGCCCTATGTGGTGTTCGGCCCGGGCGTGGTGGTGGAGGAGGGGGCGAGGATCCGCGCCTTCAGCCACCTGGAGGGCGCGGTGGTGCGCGCCGGCGCCATCGTGGGGCCCTACGCCCGGCTGCGCCCCGGGGCGGACATCGGGGCGGACGCCCACATCGGCAACTTCGTGGAAGTGAAGAACGTCAAGGTGGGCGAGGGCGCCAAGGCCAACCACCTGTCCTATCTCGGCGACGGGACGGTGGGGGCGAAGGCCAACATCGGGGCCGGGACGATCTTCTGCAATTACGACGGCTTTGGGAAATACGAGACCCACATCGGCGCGAATGCCTTCGTTGGCTCGGACACGACCCTGGTGGCTCCGGTGAATGTGGGAGACGGGGCCTATATCGGTACAGGTTCCGTGATTACGGAGGACGTAGCAGCCGACGCGCTAGCACTTGCGCGGAGCCGGCAGACGGAGAAGCCTGGCTGGGCGGCGGAGTTCCGGGCCAAGAAGGCGAAGACGAGAAGATGATGGTGACGTGGGGGCCGGGCCCCCGCGCGGCCGGGCGACGCCCCCAGGCGGGT
>Ga0299912_10002560_pt1 | contig 14910 bp, 8 predicted proteins | sample RVTome_2_FD_207667 | JGI IMG/M metagenome (GOLD analysis project Ga0299912, IMG submission 207667) | Soil microbial communities from uranium-contaminated site in the Upper Colorado River Basin, Wyoming, United States - RVT95D214 (version 2) ... | reverse complement strand
ACGGATATATCTATATAAAAGAGATGGTGATAGATGGGCCAGCGATGAAGATTGTGGGTGAGGGAAGGGTTGATCTTGCCAAGGGAGAGGCGGATATCGTGCTGCTCGTGGCGCCGCTCAAGACGGTGGATACCGTCGTGCGCCATATTCCCCTCGTAGGGAGGATCATTACCGGCAAGAACGGCACGTTCATCTCCGTCCCCTTCGGCGTCAACGGCCCCTTTGCTGACCCCAGGGTGACGCTGCTGCCCCCGGAAGCAGTGGGGGGAGGCCTCTGGGGGGTGCTCAAGAGGACCCTAGAGACGCCTGTTGAGCTGTTCAAGACGATCACGTCCCGGAGATAAAGCCTTTTTTAAAAAAACGCTTGACACGTGCGGCTATTTCCTGATATGGGGATAGCCGTATCAGTTTTATAAATCAGTTAAAGGCTAATAAGTAATCAACTTTCTGCTTCTGAGGGGGTAAATGGAGAAGGGAAGAGGAAGGGGATTTTTTAAAGGGCCTTCATGGGTGCCGTGAGGCATTCGAGGAAGGCCTTTTTATTTTTGGACCTTGAGAGGGGAATTTTACCACCAAGGTCACGAAGAAGCACGAAGACAAATTCTAAATACTAATATCGAAATCATAAACAAATTCGAATGAACAAAGCCCAAATTTGTATGTTTAGAATTTAGAAATTGTTTAGAGTTTAGAATTTAGAGCTTCGGATTTATTTAGGGCTTCGTGAACTTCTGGCTAAAGAGCCACCTCCGGGTGTGCTTCGTGGTGAGAGAAGTTTTGTTCTTCGTGGTGAAGGAATGTGTGTAGGAGATTCATAACAGGGAGGGAAAAGGGATGAGTTTTCTCAAATGGAAGGGTTTAAAGACCATTGCCATCTGCGTCCTGGTGGCCTTTACAACAATCGCGCTCAGGGTGGATCTCTTGGCAGCGCCCAAGAAGGCCAAGCCGCAGCCGGCGGTTGAGAAAAAGGTCACCTCGGCAGCAAAGTTTCAGGACCTGCTTAAGGATACCGAGAAGCTCTTTGAGGGGATGGATGCAGACCTCGGGAAGAAGAAAGATGTTACCCCCAGGCTCCAACAGTTAAGGCAACACAGGTCTGATCTCCAGAGCCAGGCTGACAATATCAGGGGGGAATTGGCCAAGACACGGCAAGAGCTTATCGCCAAGAAGCTCCCTGCGGAGATCATCCAGCGGCATGATGCCTTTGCCCAGAACTTTGAGACAAATCTAAAGACCTTTCTCGTTGACCTTGATGAAGCTGAGCAGGCCAAGCCAGGGCAGCTCCAGGCAAGGGTTAAGGCTGCTAGGGATTACCTCAAGAAAAATATCCACAGGGAAAGACACATCCCCTTAGACCCGAATAAACTCCCGAATAGTATCCCCAAGATAGAAAGGAAAGAGCCACGTCTTAAGAAAAAAGATTTTGAGAGAGATATCTTAAAGCCGCAAAAGGCAGAGGAACGAAGGAAACCAATCCTTGTTGCCTCGAATGGGTCGTTAAAGGGGCTTTTTGCATCCAACGATCAACAAGATACCGCGAACCTGATCGTCGCCCAAGCAACCAATCAGCCGACAGCTGATGACCTGGCAGAGACCATAGAGGTACAATTCACGCCAGAGATCATTGCAAAAGCTCAGGAACTTGAGAACAACCCCGTCAAGATCTATGAATGGGTGAGAAACAATATAGAATTTGTCCCCACCTACGGCTCCATTCAGGGAGCCCATATGACGCTTCTCAGCAGGCAGGGCAATGCTTTTGATACGGCATCGTTGCTTATCGCACTGCTTCGTACCTCAAACATCCCCGCTAGGTATGTCTATGGGACCATAGAGGTTCCCATTGATAAGGCGATGAACTGGGTCGGCGGGTTTACCCATGCAAAATCAGCAGCAGACTTTATTGCAAGCGGCGGCATTCCAGTTAGCGCCGGCATTTCAGGAGGCAAGATCACCGATGTCTGGATGGAGCATGTGTGGGTTGAGGCGTATGTGCCTTATGGAAATTATAGAGGCGCAAGACGGGATGAAAGTATTAAGACATGGATTCCCTTAGACCCCACCTTTAAACAATACGACTACAAAAGAGGCATGGATTTACATGCCGCCATGGGAATCAATGGAGAACAGTATATTATGGATTACCTTACGGACACCTCTCCTTCTCCGATTCCGGCAGAGCTGCAAGACCTTTTCCCAAATTACACGATCAGTCCCTACCAGTATTACAGCAAAAGACTTTTCACTTACCTCGATGCCAATTTCCCCGATGCAACCATAGAAGACATTATGGGTGATGAGACCATTGAGCTTGCAAAGACCATGATGAGGAAAGAATATCCCTATCTTCCCGCAAGCTTGCCTTACAAGGTACTGGCAAAAGGTGCGACGTATTCGGCAATACCTGATGCCCTCAGGCCCAGGATAGGCTTTGTCATAGAAAACACCTTTACTTATGAAACAGACATCTCTTACACGATAACCCTCCCCGAGCTATCAGCGAAAAGGATAACCCTTTCATATATTCCGGCAACGTCAACAGATGAAGCCCTTGTGGCTCAATATGGCGGCAATATACTTAAGGTTCCTCCCTATCTTTTAACTGTAAAACCGGTGATCAAGATCAATGGCCTTACAATGGCGACAGGCAATCCCGTAGGACTTGGCTATGAGCAGATATTCCACATATCCTTCCAGATACCGAATAAGGCCACGGATGTAGTGACGCATAAGGTGACTGCCGGTGATTATTCAGGCGTGGCCATTCAATATTATAAGCCCCCTCTAGATCTAGTTGGCGATAAGATGGAAGAACTGACAAAAAACAGAGGAAGTACAGACCTCGATGACCTCCTCGGCCTGATGCTATATAACATTGGGCTTTCTTACCTACAACATATAACATTCGAAGAAGAACTCTATGCAAAGAACTTTCAAATGATTGTTACAAAAGAACAATCAGAGGCAATGGCAACCTCTCACGCAGAAATAGAATGGCTCTGGGGCGTGCCATATGCCGTCACCGCTGAAGCGATAGGCGTCGATGCGAGAAGAAATGTCTATATGGCTTTTCCGATAGATGGCAATCAGCAAAGAACAAAGGATTTTATGGTAGTTTCCGGTATAGGAAGATCACTATGGGAAGATTTGATATTAGAGTCCTTTTTTAATATTCCATCCGTTTCAGCAGCACGGCTATTGAAGCTTGCAAATCAGCAGGGAATTCCACTCTATACAATTGATAAGAACAACATTAGTCTCTTATTGCCTCAGCTTCAGGTTACATCCGAGGTGATTTCTGACATAGAAAATGCCGTGAATGCCGGCAAGAAGGTTATCATATCAAAGACCAATATCCAATATAACGACTGGATCGGTGTCGGCTATATAATCCTTGACCCTGTAAAAGGCAGCGGGGCTTATTTGATAAGCGGAGGGTTGGCTGGGGGGAAGGGGACAGAGCCATTGCCATACTCTCATCGAGAATTAGAGGCTCTTGAAAAAAGGATTTGTGAGCATAAAAGATGGATAATACTAATTACGGCCGGATTGCTAATCGGAACACCTTATGTATTTAGCTGCAAAAACCCTTATGGATGTAAGAAAGGGCCGGGGGGGAAGGGCATTGACTGTTCAGGTCTCGTAGAATTCGCTTATAAACAGGCTGGCTTTAAATCTGTTGGCGGAAAGAGTGCGCAAGGCCAATATGATGATACAAAGCCGACCGACAATCCCTTTTTTGTCGATTTGGTATTTTTTAGAGGCACCTATGACAAATATGGAGATTGCTATGCGAATGAAAGTGATGGCATTACTCATGTTGGAATAGTGCTTAGAAATCAGCAGATGATTGCTGCACAAGGAGACGAGGTAAATATATATCCAATTGAGGAAACAACATTTGAACGAAAAGCCTCGGGCGTAACGTGCGATCCAGGCATTACGCCTCCCGACATAACTAAAGAATGTCCTAGAGTTGAAGGATGCAAATATACATATCCTTTTACAGCTAGATCATTTTATTTTTTTGAAGGGTATAGATATGCCAGTGAATTTGATAATTGCCCCGTAGAGTAGTAAAGAGAAGGATTTGCGCAAGCTATTTTGATAATTATGTTAATTCAAAACATGATGAGAAAAAGTAAATATTAATAATTGATATTACCCTGCTATTGAAGGCAGCGAATATAACTTATGATCAGGAGAGGGAATGCCTAAATTTTTTGAAACCATGGATATGGAAGTGAATTTCACGTTCCTCGGCAAAGGAGAAAAATATGAGACTTTATAGAATTTCTTTGACCGTTATTATTTTTTTTATATTGATTGGGTTTGATGGTTTTGTGAATTATCTCAATGCAAAAAGAGATGTTTTACAAAATAATAAGTTTGAAGGCGAGATCGTTTATGATAAAGCTTCTGGCGGATCTTATATATTTAAAATAGTTGGCTCGGCTCCAAATAAGGAAATACAGTTAACCAAAAGGGATTCGGCATATTACGGATGGAATGGAGAACCTAAATGGTCACCCGATGGAAAGTATATTGCATATGTCAATGGAGAACCAATTGAAAAAAACAGTATATTTATTATGCCTTCCGATGGAAAAAATAAAAGAGAGATTGCTAACTTGCGTCATGGGATTATCTTCAACATAAGATGGAACAAAACTGGGAATGAGATTATGTTCACTTATAATCCAAACAAGCCCAATGAAAACATAGTTGAAAAGATAGTTGATATAAAAACAGGGACCGTAAGGGATGAAAATATGATTGAAAAAAAAATTAAAAACTGTCCTGAAAAAATATCTTCTGCAGATGAAAGGGTATTAATATGCAGAAAATGGCTTATGCCAGGCAAGGACAGTTTTACCCTCTATCAAAGAGTGGGTAGACGCGAGACGACGACTGGAAAACAGCAGGAAATCATTTTTTATAAAGGTTCTACGTATAGGAAGAAAAAAGAATTTATTTTGGAAGATGCATATTATCCTTTATGGTCAGGAAATAATTCAAAATTCGCTATTATGATTGGATCTGGCTTAACCATCTTTGATAAGGATGGGAATTTGGTAAATCGAGTAGATAATCTGTGTCGGGATGAAGGTGCTGCTTGCTTAAGAATGTGGTCATATGATTCAAAGAAGATACTTTATAGTTGTTATTGTGGTGCAGAGGAAATCCAGGAGAGGATCTATCTATTGAACTTGGAAACAAAAAAATCCTTCTTCATAGCAGAAGGACAACATCCAGATTGGTATTTTAAAAAGAGATAAAGTGCAGAGAAATCCCGTGTACGAACGTGAATGGGGGGACGTTGTTGAAAACTTACACTTTCCATGCAGCTGAGGATAGAGGGGTATTGATATGCCGCGGCAGGCACGCCTAGATGCACCCGGCACCCTCCATCATGTCATGGTGAGAGGGATAGATGGAGTTTCGATCTTTCGTGATGATCAGGATCGGGAAGATTTTCTAAGCCGCATAGATCATGTGGTAGATACGACGGGCACCAGGATACTTGCGTGGGTCTTGATGGACAATCATGTTCATTTGTTATTGTTCAGTGGTCCATCAGGTATTGCCGCCTTTATGCGTCGGTTATTAACCGGCTATGCGATATGGTTTAATCGCCGGTATCAGAGAAGTGGTCATTTGTTTCAGAATCGTTATAAATCCATCGTGTGCTACCGGTGAACAGGTTATGTTAGTCCCTGTATCAGATGTGGATTATGAGCGTGATGAGATGAAAGCCACTAAAATAACTTGCAAAAAAAATCCTAATGATGAAAAGCAAGCAGATATTAATAATGGATCATGTCCAAAAATTAAGGGCTGCGTATATAACTGGGATTCAACAGGACGAAAATTTATATCCTTTGCGGGCTATAGATATGCAAAAGAATTCGACAATTGCCCAACAGAATGAAGGGGAGTAGAACATGATAAAAAGTAAAATTTCAATTACGATTTTTACTTTGTTAATAACGGTCTCGGCTTATAGTTTTGAAGGGTATGAAAAGTACCCTATGCGAGGCAGTACGATTTTTCCCTTAAAGGAAGTTAATGTCAAACTAACAGAAATAAAGGTTTTAATGTATAGGGAAGAAAAGGGAATTATGGGTGGTATAACAAAAACAACTGCGGAGCACGTAGTAGAAAATATTACTGATAAAGAAGCAAATTTTAAAGTGGCATTCCCTATAGAGTCTAGTTGTATTAATAATTGTACCGAATTGCCACAAGACTTTAAAGTATCCGTTAACGGGAAATTTGTACAAAGCGTCTTGACAAAAATACCTAGACAAGAATATGAAAAACGAATAAGGGAGAAAATAGGTTCAAATAATATAAAACGGGAAAGACTGAATGAAGATAGAGAAAAAAAAGCAAGAAATTATCAACTGCCATTAATCGTTTGGGATATTTCCCTTAAGCCGGGAGAGAAAAAAACTATCTCTTGTTCATATTCGCTAGAATGGGAATTCTCTCCAGCGACGAATAGTGCAACAGATCAGTTTATATATAATTTATTGCCCGCAATACTCTGGAAAGGAAAAATAGAGAAAGCTAATTTCAAACTTATTCTGCCGCGTCGATTAATAGATTATATCAAATCAAGAGCGGCGGAAATTGATGTATATCCAGAACAGTATTATAAAAAAACGGACAATGTAATAGAATGGTTTTTCCTGAATTTGGATTTTAGGAACAAAAAACTCAGAGATATAAGTGTATTTATTACCTACTTAGGAGCAGGAGAATAGCCGACAGGAGAAACTTTTGAATCCTTTAAAGGGTATAGATATGCCCCTGAATTTGATGAATGCCCGGAGGAGTAGAAAGATGAAAACTGTCCAAGCTATTTTTCTAATTTTTAGCATTATATTAGCTTCGCAAGTATATGGGTGGTACTACGATGAGTACCCAATGAAAGGGGATGTCATCTTTCCGTTGACAGATGTAGATGTCAAACTAAGAGAAATTAGCGTTTTAATGGAGAGTACGGAAAAAGAAGATATTATAGCCACTAAAGCTGAGTATATACTTGAAAATTTAAGTTCTAAAGAAATAAATTTTAAGGCGGGATTTGCTATAGAACCACACTACTCAATTGGCAAGCGCGTGCAAATGCCTGATGATTTTAAGGTATCAGTTAATAATAAAACTGTTAAAACTTCTACGTCAAAAATAATGATCAAATATTTTGTCACAGATCGACAGGGAAAAACAATAACTAGAGAACAGGAAATACCGTTGATTATGTGGGAAGTATCTTTCAAACCGAAGGAAAAGAAGATAATTACCACGACGTATACCTTGGAATGGTTCAGAGGGCCCGGGTATGATGTGCTGAAACTCCAGTTGGCTAGATTAAACCTTTGGAAAGGGGATATGGATAAGGCATACTTCAGGCTCACGCTGCCAGCGGATTTAATCGATAATATTAAGGCAAAGGACCATTCTCGATGGCCAAAAATAACTATAGAACCCCCGAAATACAAAATCAAAGACCATGCACTTGAATGGTTTTTCAAAGATCTTAAAAAAGAAAAAATTAATGATATTAGCATTGATGTTAATTACCGCAAACCCGGAGTGGTAGGTGATTAAAAAATAAAAAAAGCCAACGTATGCTTAAAAAATTAATTTCACTGCTAATAATCGTACTGCTGGCAAATGCGCCAACAATTGTCCACGCCGACGCTTCCGTTTATAGGGGTAGTGGCTATGACGTATATCCCATTCAGAATGCCGATGTTCAACTAGTAGCAGAAACGATAGTAATTACCGACAATTTCGCCTTTGGTCGTACACCCAGTTTTGGGAAGGGTCGATTCACCATAAACGTTGATATGACTTTTAAGAATCATGGTCCTGATACAAAACTGCAAATGGGATTTCCCGTAATGATTAATGAGGAAGTTGGTGAATCAATCGAAATCAAGACGAACTTTCGTACATGGGTGAATGGGAAAGAGGTTGCTATCACAAAAAAACAAGGTATTCCAAATCCCCTGAAAGGAGACTGGCACTTTTCGAAAACGGTATATACCTATCGTGTATCATTCCGAAGGGGAGAAACAAAGAAGATCAAACATTCCTATAATGTCGGTGGTTCTTTGTCTTCTGTAAAAAGATGGGAACTTCAATATATTCTGAGGACGGGGGCTTTGTGGAAAGGTGTGATCGAGGACTTTTCACTGATATATAAAACGCATATAGCGGAGGCAAAAGACATCATCGGTTTTCTGCCGCAAGAGCAACGTTCGATGTTGAAGGGGAAGATATTATATCTTCTATGGAATTTTAAAAATTTTGAACCGCAAAATGATTTTCTGGTTATTGGTGGCAGCACGCGAATAAATCCTACCCTGTTGGTGGAAAGCTCTTTATCAGAGGATATGAAAGATATAACGTCAAATCGAACTATAGCAGGCCTTTTAAGACCAGCCGAATTGAGATATGCGAGGAACAAGGTATTTGCGTCATATGGGTATCCCTTCAAGAGTCCTTTTGTGCGAGCCCAATTTTACTATCCTGGTTCTCCATATAAAGAGAGTACGTCCTTTTCCGAGAAAAAGATGTCAAAAGAGCACTTGGCATATATTGACTTGCTGTCAAAGCTGGAAGCAGAAAAATTGAAAAAAGAGGAAGACTTTAAAAAATAGATTAGGCTCAAATTTAGCATAAAACTTTGGTAATTTTATAGGGATTGCAATGGGTGATTGGAGAAGGAGAATAAACATGGAGAAGAAAAAACTCCTCAGGGCGAGTATAGGCCTACTGATCTTATTTCTTGTTCCGATACCTACTTATGCCTTTTCTCCAGGTATAGAAAACGGCATTACATGGCTTTCCACGAACCAAAATGCTGATGGAAGCTGGGGTAATAATGCCGTCTTGGCGATACTAGACACATCCACAGTGCTTGATACTTTTAAGTTTTTGAATATAGGCAGCCCTGCTTATTCAAATGGAGTTACCTGGCTGAGTTCTCAGGCTCCTTTGTCAACAGATTTTATCGCAAGAAAGGTGATAAGTCTTTCTATTGCTGGGGTCGATGTTTCTGCTGATCTATCTATGCTGGTCACTATGAGGAGTTCAGATGGTGGATGGGGCGGTGATGCAGATTACTCAGCGACGATTATTGACACCGCCCTTGCGCTTCAAGCCTTGAAGGCGGCCAACTACCTTGACCAAAACATAATAAGTTCTGCGCTGGGTTTTCTCGTTGCCACCCAGAACCCTGATGGTGGGTGGGGGTTTTATCCTGCCGCTTGCACGACGTGCCAGGCTGATCCGAGCAATGTCTATATGACCTCCTTAGTCCTCTTGAGCCTTTCCTATTATCAGACCGCCTACAATATCGCCGCGTCCGTGGATAGTGCCGTGAGCTGGCTGCTTGCGCACCAAAACCCTGACAGGAGTTTCGGGGGATCTCTATTTGAGACGGCCCTGGCCTACTCAGCCCTGATCCGCGCTACCCATGCGCCGCAGGCTACGGATGCCGCCTCGGGGTATATCAGGTCAGCCCAGCAGGCCGACGGCTCCTGGAATGCGAATGCCTTTGAGACCGCCCTTGCCTTGCGGGCCTTGATGGATGCCCAGCCCAACCTGACCTTGGGGGCTGGTGATATCGTCTTCAACCCGTCTGCCCCGTATGAGGGGGATTCCGTCAACATCTCCGCCACTATTCGCAACACAGGACCAGTATCAGCCAAAGATGTCCTGATTTGCTTCATGGCAGGCGCGAACAAGATCGGAGAACAAACTATCACTGAAATTGCCAGCGGCGGTACTGCCCTGGCCCAGATCAGCTGGCCTACCACTGGATACGCAGGGGCCAATACTATTACAATCGTGGTCGATCCGGAAAATACTATCGCCGAGCTGGTGGAGACAGATAACCAGGCCTCTGCCGCAATAGCCGTCACAACAAGCCAGGCGGACCTCATCACCTTGACTGAGCATATCTACTTGAGCCCGCAAGCGCCGACAGTGGGTGATATCGTAACCATCATAGGGCTTGTCGGCAACCAGGGGACCACTGCGGCAACTAATGTAGGTGTTGCCTTGTATGAGGATGCAGTGAGTCCGGCAAACCTGATCGGCGCTCTCCAGACCCTCCCCTCGGTTGCTGCGGGGGGCTCAGGCCAGGTCCAGGTCACCTGGGCAACTGCAGGCAAGGCCGGGCAGCACATCATCTACCTCGTCGCCGATCCAAATAATGCCATTCCCGAGCTGAATGAGGGGAACAACATTGCCTCGACGACTATCCTGGTGGCGGAGAAGGTAGATCTCCCGGATCTTGCCATGACCGGTATAAGCTTCGCGAACAACTGGCCCAATGTAAATGATTCCGTTTCCATCAGCGCGGAGGTAACGAACAAAGGATTAGCCGTTGCTAATACCAGCACCCTCCGCTTCTATGACGGGGAGCCAGGGGGAGCAGGGACAATAACCATCGGCGACGGGACTATCACCTCCCTTGCCCCTGGCACAGTTGGCTCTGCCCAGGTTGTGTGGCAGGCTGCACCGAGCGGGGGGCACAAGATCTATGTGGTTGCTGATCCGGAGAATGCCATGGCAGAAGGGAACGAGGGGAACAACGCCGGTTATGCCCAAATAAACGTGGGGACCCTGCCTGATTTCGCCATCACTGGCAATGACATCACCTTCTCCCACACGGACCTCACCCAGGGGTCGCAGGTGGCTATCTCCGCCATCGTCCACAACATCGGCTCTGCCCCGGCTGCTGCCCAGGTGAACTTTTATCATGGTGAACCCATAGAGGCGAATCTTATCGGTCAGACAACTACTTCCTCCATCGATTCGCAGGGGACCAAGATTGCGACTATTAATTGGTATCCCCCGGCAGGGGATGTTCAGATTACGGTGAAGATCGATCCCGACAATACTGTACCTGAGCTCCATGAAGAGAATAATACAGCTACAAAGGACGCTGTCTTTACCTTCCCCGAGACGACCATGAAACTGTATAAGATTGCCGGGGATCAAAGGGTAGAGGCGTACACCTATGGGGCGTATGAGCTCATGGAGATAGACGTAGTGCACCAGTGGGAGAATGTCGGTCTCCTCGTTACTATCGAAGACACACAGAAAAATATCTATATTCCCCGCATGGAGGGGGATAAGATCCTCTGGTCCACCTCCCATGTTCCCCCTGGAGACTACCGGGTCAAGCTAGCGATTATTACCCAGGGTCATACCCCCCATTATGAAGGGACGGTGGTGGAGCGGAAGGAGACCGCCTTTGCCGTCGCTCCCACCTTTGCGCTCAAGGCCGTAAGCCTTCAGACAGATCCTACCTTTACCTTTGTTAAAACGACTGCGATTGTAACGATCGCTGCCAGCCTGAGAAATGGGTCGAATATCTCAGGGGATATCGACCTGCACTACCAACTCCTTGCACCAGGGGGCGGGGTGGTGAGAGAAGGAACGAAGGAAATCACCCTGACGCCCGATCAAATGAACCTCTCCGTAAATATGGCCCAGTTCGACTATACCTTTGGAGAGGCAGGCGACTACGTGATAACCGTGGAGGCCCTCTATGGCGGCCTGCCCCTGGGTTCGGTCTCACGCGCCCTGACGGTCTTGCCTGAGATCAGGATCGATGTCCATAAGGAATTGTCCCCCCAGAACCTCTATCCGACTGAAGAGGGGAAGACTAAGGCGACCATTGAACTCAAGGGCGAAGATGCAAGTCAGGGACCATGAGATAAGGAGGCACTCATGAGAATGTATAGATATCTATGGGCAGGGCTGCTGGTGATGGCGCTGTTTTGGTTGCCATCCTTTGGATGGGGTAACGACGCTACGTTCCCGCCAAAGGACCGAATCAGACAATCAGGAGATTATTCATACCACGGGGGGAATAATGTCCTCGACCTCGACATCGGTGAGAGGATCAGCACCCTCTGGCAATATAATTATTCTGGCCAAATGAATTCGGTCTGCTGGTGGGAGGAATACAGCGTCTGGGTTGATGGAACCTTCTACGATTCGTACTACGCTACTGTCGAAGACTACTTTGGCTCTGCCTACAACGATCCGGACAAAACCGCTATTGTGCGGTCAGGGAATATTCGGGTTCAGCGTACCGTCTCTATCCCCCCTGGCAATGAACGCTACTTCAGGATCTCCTATGTCGTGACCAATATCGGCTCAACGACCTATAACGATGCCCGCTTTTTCCAGCAGGTAGATTTCGATATTCCCTGGACCTATTATCCGGGAGGCGGATACTGGAACGATATGGGGTGGTACGATGCCCAGACGGACTTCATCTGGATCAGAGACGCCGACCCAGTATGGTTTCAATGCGGCTTTACCGGCAGCAAGCCTACTGCGAGACACGGCATGGATACATATCCGACTGAATTTGATGACGATATTGATGGGAGTTTAAACAACCGGAATACGTATGCGGGCGATACAGTCATCGGGCTTCAGTGGAACATCGGCAGGCTTGCGCCAGGGCAGTCGTGGGATATTACCGTTACCTTCTGGTTTGGGGAGCCGACAACCTTGACGGCTGATGCAGGGCCTGACCAGACAGTGAGGGCAGGGGAGACCGTATACTTCGATGCCTCAGGCTCACATTGCACCGGCGGTGAGATCGTCTCATACGCCTGGGACTTCGACGGTGATGGTCAATATGATGATGGAGAAGGCGTAAATCCCGCCTGTGTATATAGCGTGGCCGGTACCTACCTTGTCGGTCTGGAGGTGAGGGATAATGCCGGCCATGTAGCCCACGACCAGATGACCCTCACGGTATTACCGGTGCTCTTCCAGGAGATCAAGATAATCGATAGGATACCCACCACGGATATCGCCTTTGGCCTTGCTTCCTGTACCGAGCCTCCTGCAAGCATAACGACGGAAGGAGGCGATACGGTAGTGACGTGGGAATACGGCAGCTTGGGGGTAGATGAGGTGAAGGCCCTCTCCTTCGATCTCAGGCTCTATAACCTCATCCCTGGCGAGGACCGGATGGTGGAAAGAGAGCTGCAGGTAGACTACCTCGATTACCAGGGTAAAACCCAAAAGATCGTTCTTCCCCCTTCCTCTGTGCACGTCTATGCTTCCGCCTTCCCCAGCACCATTGATACCGATAAGGATGTGTACCAGGCCGACGAGGATGTCCTCATTAGAGGAACGGTTGCCAACGAAGGAGAGATTACCAAGACCATCGAGGCAGTCATAAAGATAGAAGATGCCAAGGGGGTAGAGGTTACCGCCGGCGCTCCTTTTATGATCCCCAACCTTGCCCCTTCGCAATCCTATCCCTTCGAGTACACCTGGAATACCCAACAGCTAATAGCAGGAAATTATCAGGTCCACTTATTGCTTACCGAGGAAAACAAACCCGTGGGTGAGGCTAGTGCCCCCTTTACCATTCAAGCTGCCGCGCCGGTCGAGGGGATAGAATCAAAGATAGTGACTGATAAACTCTCTTACTCATCCCACCAAACAGCGGAGTTTACCTCCACCATTAAGAGCCTCGCCGCCAACTTTTTTTACTCCAATCTCGCCGTGGCCATATCCGTCATAGATTCGGATGCGCAGGTGATCCCTATCATCCCTGAAAACAATCCGAGGGTCATAGCTGAACTGTTGCCGCTTTCTTCTACCTCGTTTAAGAGTTACTGGGATACCGCGACGCAGAGACCCGGCGACTACACGGTAAGACAGAGAGTCTTCTATGAAGGGGCAATGATTAGTGAAAGCCAGGCAGCCTTCACCATTGTCTCCAGCGCAGAGGCGCAGACGGCATTATCCGGTCAAATAGCAGTGACGCCGCAGTCCGTCATCAGCGGTCAGAGTACGGCCTTCTCCTACGAGGTAACTAATATCGGGAATGTCGACCTGACCAATGTAGCTCTGAAGGTCATTCTTATTGACCCGGATACGCAGACGGTGCCTCAAGGCTATGCCTTTATAGAAGAGGGATTGAGCATAGCAAAAGGCGCTAGTCATGCCCAGCAGTTTTCGGCGAATATTAGCTTGCCGCCCAAGTATTACATGGTCATCCTCCAGGGTGAGATAGATGGCAAGACTATACCCATTGCGAATACCTTCCTCCTCGTCAACCTGCCATTGAAGGGCTTTATGATTAAGTACATGAAGATCCACTGGCTCTGCAAGGACAGGTTCTGGATGATGGGTAGATTGGACTTGCCGGAGGGCTACGAGCAGGAGGTCTTGGCCAAGAGGGGGAGGGTGGGGATAGAGATTGGAGGCAAGTCGGCAGCCGACGAGGTTGAGCTCAAAGAAAATAGACTTATGTGGCTTTACAGCGAACCTTCTCAGTGGGGCCATCATAAGAAGAACACGGTTGATGACAGCCTTGGCCAAGGGATGGATATCAAGAAGATGGTCATCCTCTGGTCTCCTGAGGGAGGACACGGTCCGTCACGGGATAAGAAACATCCCCCTGCCTGGTTTTACGTCAGGGGCGAGTTGTCAACACAGGGTATCGGGTCTGAGACCAGGCCGGCGGAAGCCATGGTGACCCTCGAGATCCCAATCGCACCGGCAGGGCAGAGAGGGAGTTTGATAGGAAAAGAAAAGATAAGTTTTAAGGCGTTCAAGGCGTTCTGGTCCTACCACTCACCGCATCCCTGGCAAAACTGGAAAGACAAGTGGTGGGGCGAGGATACGGAGGATAAAGAAGACGATTAAATTCTGAGCATCCAAATAATACAAAATCGGATACATAAGCTATCCCGCAGCCGAGCTGCGGGATAGTCTATTTCAATGCCCGTGCCACTACCTCGGCCAGATCTAGGGCCTTTACCCTATCCATAGCCCCTTCGTCTTTCAGACCATCTTCAAACATGACCAGACAAAAGGGGCACGAGGAGCAGATCGTGTCGG
>Ga0299912_10002559_pt1 | contig 14911 bp, 16 predicted proteins | sample RVTome_2_FD_207667 | JGI IMG/M metagenome (GOLD analysis project Ga0299912, IMG submission 207667) | Soil microbial communities from uranium-contaminated site in the Upper Colorado River Basin, Wyoming, United States - RVT95D214 (version 2) ... | reverse complement strand
CTCCGTCGTCCCTCATCCGCCCGCCGAACCACCAGAGATCGAGCATGCATCGAGTGATCCTGAAAATGCGCACCCTTGCGGTCTTCGCCGCTATTGCCCTCGCCGCCGTCGGGGCCGGCGTTCATCCCGCCGCCGCGCAGGACAAGGCCGGCGACAAAGTCGTGGCGACGGTCGACGGCCAGGCGATTACCGAGTCCGACATGCGGCTTGCCGAGAACGAGATCGGCAGCGAGATCACGAACCTTCCCCCCGAGGTCAAGCGGCGCGCGCTCGCCGAGTACCTCATCGACAACGTACTGTTCGCCAAAGCCGCCGAAGACGCCAAACTCGGCGCCACGCCCGAGTTCGACGAGCAGATGCGCTATCTGCGCCGGCGCATGCTGCGCGAGGAGTATTTCGAGAAGAACCTGAAAGCGACGGTGAGCGAGGACGAGGCGCGCAAGATCTACAATGCGCGCGTCGCCGAGCTGAAGCCCGAGGAGGAGTTCGCCGCGCGCCACATCCTTGTCGACAGCGAGGAGAAGGCCAAGGAGCTGCGCGCCAAGATCGTTGGCGGCGCCGACTTCGCCCAGGTCGCCAAGGAGAACTCGACCGACCCGGGATCCAAGGATAAGGGTGGCTTGCTCGGCTACTTCGGACAAGGTCAAATGGTGCCCGAGTTCGAGGTGGCCGTCGCCAAGCTGCAGAAGGGCGAGCTTTCCGAGCCGGTGAAGTCCAGCTTTGGCTGGCACATAATCAAGCTGGAGGATCGTCGCCGCAAGGAGCCGCCATCCTTCGAGTCGGTGAAGAGCACGATCATGAATTCGCTCGCCGTGCGCAAGGCACAGGAGAAGTCGACCGAGCTGCGCGATAAGGCCAAGCTCGAGTACGTCGACGACGGAATTAAGAAACAGGTCGAGGACCAGAAGAAGAAGCAGGCGGAAGCTGCGAAGGCGGCTCCGGCAGGTGCCCCGGGGGCGGCGCCCGCACCGGGAGCGGCTCCGGCAGCTCCGGGGGCAGCTCCGGCGCCCCCACCGGCACCGACGCCCTAAGGCTGAAAATCCTCACGCCATCAACAGCGGACCGCTTGATCCAAGCGGTCCGATCTGTTTCCTGGGGCGAGCTTTCGTGCTGCGCCGGGGACTTTTCATGGGCAAGACGACCGTCGTCTCTCCGTTTGCTCCAAGCTCGCTGCCCGACGTCCCGCCGGTCGACGGCGTGCGCTTCGCGACCGCCGAAGCCGGCATCCGCTACAAGGGGCGCACGGACCTGCTGCTGGCCGTGCTCGATCCCGGCACAACCGTCGCTGGCGTCCTGACACGCTCGAAGACGCGATCGGCACCCGTCGAATGGTGTGCAGAGGGCCTGCGGGGCGGCAAGGCGCGCGCCCTCGTCGTCAACTCAGGCAACGCCAACGCCTTCACCGGCAAGAAGGGCCGCGAGGCCGTCGCAATCACCGCGGATTCGGCGGCGGCGGCCGTGGGATGTGCTCCGCGCGAGGTGTTCATCGCCTCGACGGGCGTCATCGGCGAGCCGCTGGCCGCAGATAAGTTTGCGCACCTCCTGGGCAAGCTCGCCGCCGAGGCCAAGGCCGACACCTGGCCCACGGCGGCACGCGCTATTCTAACGACCGACACCTTCCCCAAGCTGGCGACGCGGACGGCCCGCATCGGCGACTTCGAGGTAGTCATCAACGGCTTCTGCAAGGGCGCCGGCATGATCCAGCCGGACATGGCGACGATGCTGTGCTTCGTGTTCACGGACGCGGCGATCGACGCTGCCGCGCTGCAGGCGCTCGTCGCGGAAAGTGCCGACCGCACCTTCAACTGCGTGACGATCGACGGCGACACCTCGACCAGCGACACGCTCTTGGCGTTCGCGACGGGAGCAGCCGCGACGCGCGGCTGCCCACGCATCGCCGATGCGGCTGATCCGCGTCTCGCCGGGTTCGCGTTGGCGCTGCACGATCTCCTGAAGGAGCTCGCGATCCTCGTCGCCAAGGATGGTGAGGGCCTGACGAAGTTCGTGACCATCGAGATCGAAGGCGCCGAGGACGAGCGGGCGGCGCGCCGCATCGGTTTGGCAATCGGCAACTCGCCGCTGGTCAAGACGGCGATCGCCGGCCAGGACGCCAATTGGGGGCGCGTGGTGATGGCGGTGGGCAAGGCGGGCGAGGCGGCCAACCGCGACCGGCTGTCGATCTGGTTCGGCAACATTCTCGTCGCGCACAACGGCGAGCGGGCGGCCAGCTACGAGGAAAGCGCGGTGGCGCAGTACATGAAACAGGCAGAGATCACGTTGCGCGTCGACGTGGGTGTCGGCAAGGGTCGCGCTACCATTTGGACCTGCGACCTGACGCACGGCTACATCGACATCAACGCCGACTACCGAACCTGAGTCGCGAATGGAGGCCGCCCAGAAAGCGTCCGCCCGCCCGCGCCGCGGGGGGAGCGCGGCGCGAGCGGGCGGATGGCGGTGCGAAACCGTTAGCGATGGCCGCGGTGGCGGGGGGCGCACACCTTGACCCACTTCACGTGCCGCTTGCCGAACCTGAAGTTCGTCTTTTTGACCCAATGGCAGCGACCGCCGTCACGGAACCCGGCCTCCGCCGGCGTCGGGGCGGCTGACATGGCGAGCGGGGCAGCCAGAAGACAAAGCGCAACAAAGTACTTCATGATCATCTCCTCATTTTTTAGCCGCGTCAGGTGCCGTTGAGGCCGGCACTCTGCGCGAGCAAAGAAAGAACGCCAGGGGCTGGCACACTCCGTCGCATGGCGGCAAATATTCGCGCACTCTGGGAACGGGTGCTCGACCGGCCGGACGCCTTGCATGGCCGACTCCGGCGAGATTGCGGCGGCTGGCGTCATGCCGCCGAGGCCAAATTGCGCTGACTGTCCGCCAATGGGACCGGAAAGGCTCGTCGAGCACGCGAATTTTCGCTGTTCGGGTTTGTGGGCTGACAATTGCCGGCGGAGTGCGGCATAATCTGCGTGAGGGGAATCAAGGGTTCAGTGGAGAAGGACGGACGTCTTGGCGAGGGACGTGAGCATCGTATTGGCCGCGGCGCTGACCCTAGCGTGCTGCACCCAGCCGGCAGGCGCGGGTACGGCATTGGTGTTCGACACCGAGGACGGACACGTTCTCTACGCCGAGGACCCCGATGCGCCCTGGTACCCCGCCTCGCTGACCAAGATGATGACGGCGTATTTGGCCTTCATCGCCGTGCGTGACAGCCGGGCGACGTTCGAGACCAAGATCTTCATCTCGCCCCACGCCAATAGGCAGCCGCCGACCCGGCTCGGGCTGAAGGCAGGCAAGGACCTGACACTCGGCGACGCGTTGCGCGCGCTGATCATGCGCTCGGCCAACGACGTGGCGATCGCCATTGCCGAGACGCTCGGCGGCGACGAGGCGGCGTTCGTCAAGGAGATGAACCAGACGGCCGCGCGCCTCGGCATGACGCACACGCATTTTATCAATCCGAACGGCCTGCCCGCCGAGCAGCAGGTCACCACCGCGCGCGACATGGCGCTGCTGGCGCAAGCGATCCTGCGCGACTTCCCCGAGCGCGCGCCGCTGTTTGCCGAAACGCAGGCGACAATCAGCAAGATCACCATCACCACGCACAACGCGCTGCTCGTGTCGTTTCCCGGCGGCGACGGCATGAAGACCGGCTACACGTGCGCTTCGGGCTACAATCTCGTGGCCAGCGCGACGCGCGAGGGGCGCCGCATCATCGCCGTGGTGCTGGGCGAGCCCAGCAGCGCGACGCGCAATGCGCGCGCCGCGGCACTGCTCGAGCACGGCTTCCGCACGCGGGAATGGAAGGCGATGTTCCCGACGGCGCGGGTGGAGAACTATCCGACCGAGGTGGTCGGGGCCGGCTTCGAGCCCGACGCCCAGATGCTGGAGCGTTTCCGCGACTGCAAGGCGCCGCCGCCGCCACCCGAGACAGCCAGCACCGGGGGGCCGACGGCAACGAAGGTCTCCGCCAAGCCCAGCGGCCCGAAGAAAGTCTACAAAAAGAAGAAGCGCCGTACCCACAATTGACGGCGGCCGCGGGCGGTTCGCTGCGCGCCTCTAGGCCTTGGCCTCGATCGCGTCCCAGATGAGAGCGGCGATGTCGGCGCCGCCGAACTGCTTCACCTGGCGGATGCCGGTGGGCGAGGTGACGTTGATCTCCGTCAGGTACGGCCCGATCACGTCGATGCCGGTGAACAGCAGGCCGCGCCGCTTCAGCTCTGGTCCGAGACGGGCGCAGATCTCCTCGTCGCGCTTCGTCAGCTTCGTCGCCTTCGCCGTGCCGCCGACGTGCAGGTTGGAGCGCGTCTCGCCCGCGGCCGGGACGCGATTGATGGCACCCACCACCTTGCCGTCGATGAGGATGATGCGCTTATCGCCGTCCTTCACCTCCGGCCGGTACTGCTGCACCATGAACGGCTCGCGGAATACGGTCTGGAACAGCTCGACCAGCGAGCCGGTGTTGGTGTCGTCCTGGCTGATGCGGAAGATGGCGGCCCCGCCATTGCCGTACAGCGGCTTCAGAATGACATCGCCCATCTCTGCGCGAAACGCCTGCACGTCGGCCAGCGAGCGGGTGACGATGGTCGGCGGCATCAGGTCGAGAAAATCAAGGACGAACAGCTTTTCGGGCGCATTGCGCACCTCGCGCGGATCGTTGACGACGAGCGTCTTGGGCTGGATGCGCTCCAGGAGATGCGTCGTCGTGATGTAGGCCATGTCGAAGGGCGGATCCTGGCGCAGCAGCACCACGTCGCGCCTTGACAGATCCTCGACGCGCGGACGCGCCAGCTTGTAGTGGCTCCCCTGCTTATCCTGCACCTTCAACGTGGCGCCGCGCGCGAGCAGGCGGTCGCCGTGCAGCGCGAGGTTTTCCGGCGTGTAATAGAAAAGATCGTGCCCGCGCCGCTGCCCTTCCAGCAGGATGGCGAACGTGGAATCGCCGCGGATGTCGATCCGCTCGATCGGGTCCATCTGGCAGGCGACACGGAGGGGCATGGGGGCTCGCTGAGGCAAATTTGGGAATCGTGTAGCTAGAAGTCTGGCGCAAACTCCTCATTAAACGTTCCGCCCCCTCACCGCGACCCCGGCTTGGCGTCGGGATCGCCACCTCTCCCCGCCGGGGAGAGGTCGGATTCGAGCAGAGCGAGCGTCCGGTTGAGGGCGAGCACCGATTACTACTTTGGCTCGGCGGTAGTACGCCCCCACGGCCTAAAGTCCATTGGGGATGTGGCGCGGCCAGCGGCCGGGGACAAGAAGCACGAGGTCGAAGCCCTGCTCGTGGGCGTGGTAGCGCGGGCGGTGCGCCAGCCAGTGGTCGGCGGCGTGGCGGATGCGCGCGGCCTGCCGGCCCCCGATCGAGGCTTCCGCGCTCTCGGCCGTCGCCCGCCGCTTCACCTCGACGAAAGCCAGCCGCTTGCCGCGTACAGCCACGATGTCGATCTCGCCGGCACGCGTCTTCACGCGGCGGCCAAGGATCAGGTAGCCCTTGGCCATCAGCGCGGCGGCGGCGAGCGCCTCGGCGATGCGGCCGCGACGCAGGCGCGACCGCCGCTCGTCAGGGCCAGCGCGCACATGCGCTTTGCGAGAGTGCGGGACGGTCATTGCTCGTCCTCCCGCGCACCGCGCAGGCCCAGATCATAAACGCGCGTCTTCGGCACGCCGAGCGCTTCCGCTACAACCTTTGCCGCGTCGCGAAGGCTCATGGTCTGCAGCGCGGATTCGAGGCGAGCGGCGATGTCGGTGTCGCTGACGTTCGCCTCCCCCGGCGGCCCAACAAGAATGACGGCCTCGCCTTTCAAGGTCTCGCCCTCGAGCTGCGCGGCGAGGCTGGCAAGCGGCGCGCGGCGCACCTCCTCGTGCAGCTTGGTCAGCTCGCGGGCGAGTGCGGCGGGGCGATCTCCGAGCACGGCAGCGAGATCGGCCAGCGTCTCGGCGACGCGCGAGGGTGCCTCGAAGACGACGAGGGTTGCAGGCACGGCGGCGAGCTCCGCGATGCGCGCACGCCGGCCGGCGGTCTTTGGCGGCAAAAAGCCGGCGAAGAAGAAGGCGTCCGTCGGCAACCCGGCGACGGCGAGCGCGGCAAGCGTCGCAGAAGCGCCCGGCAGCGCTTCGACGCGATGGCCCGCATCGAGGCATTCGCGCACGAGCTTCCAGCCGGGGTCGGAGATGAGCGGCGTGCCGGCATCGGAGATGAGCGCGACGCGGCGCCCGGCCTGCAGGTCGGCCAGAACGCGCGGACGCTCGCGCGCGGCGTTGTGCTCATGGTAGGGGCGCGCCGGCGTGCCGATGCCGTAATGGGAAAGCAGCGTGCGGCTGTGGCGCGTGTCCTCGCACAGAACCATGTCGGCGCGGGCCAGGACCGAGAGAGCCCTCAGCGTAATGTCGCCCAAGTTGCCGATGGGAGTTGCCACGACATAGAGGCCGGGAGCGAGCGCGGCATCGAGGTGCCGCTGCATCTCGTCTCCGATGCGGGCGAGGATGCGGCTCGCGTCTGCCTCGGCTCCGCTCATGCCGACGTCCTTTCAGTGGGTTACGGCGTCGATTGTTTACGATAGTGGCGCTGCGGCACTTTTCGGCCGGCAATCGAGCGTCTAACCAGTTCGAGGAGAGTCGTTACACTGTTCCAGCCGCGGGGACCATGGCCTCGGCGGCAATGGGCGGGTAATGCTCGAGGGGACCCCTACCTGATGCGGACGAGCTTGGAGCGAGCCAAGAGCAGCGGGCGCATTTGGCGCGCCGGCGCACTGGCGATGCTCGCTGCCGCGCTTGCCGCCTGTTCCACCGGCATGGGTCCCACGGAAGCCCCTTCAGCCGCGCTCGTACCGCCAGCGGGAGCGCCCGGACAGCCGACGGCGCGGGCGCCGGTGAAGATCGCCATCCTGCTGCCGCTCGGCGGCATGGGCGAGACGGCGGCCGTCGCCAAAAGCATGAAGCAGGGAGCCGAGATGGCTCTCTTCGAGCTGAACGACCCCGGCGTGCAGCTCATCACCAAAGACGACGGCGGCACCGCTGCGGGAGCGCGCGCGGCGGCCGATGCTGCCCTCAAGGAGGGTGCTGAGGTCATCGTCGGGCCGCTGCTCTCCCAGTCGGTGACGGGCGTCGCGCCGGTCGCGCGTCAGGCGGGCGTTCCGGTGCTGGCCTTTTCCAACGACACGAAGGTCGCAGGCCAGGGCGTCTACCTGATGAGCTTCCTCGCCGAGCAGGAGGCCGAACGCATCGTGTCGTTCGCCGCCGCGCGGGGCAAGCGCCGCTTCGCCGCCCTCATCCCCGATGATGCCTACGGCAATGTCGTCGAGCCCGCCTTCCGCCGCGCCGTGCAGACAAACGGCGGGATGGTGGCCATTGTCGAACGCTATCCGCCGACGGCCAATGGCATGCTGGGGCCGGCGAAGCGGGTGGTGGAGGCGATCAAGAACGGCGAAGAACAACTCGCGCCGGTCGATGCGCTGTTCCTTCCAGGCGGCCAAGAGGCGCTGCCGCAGATCGGCCCGGTCATCGCCTACTCGGGCCTCGATACGACCAAAGTCAAGCTGCTCGGTACCAGCGCCTGGGACTTCCCGGCGATCAGCCGCGACGCCGCTTTCGTCGGCGGCTGGTATCCGAGCCCCGATCCGATCGCCTGGCGCTCGTTCGCCGAGCGCTTCGCGAAGACGTTTGGAACCGCGCCGCCACGCATCGCCAGCGTCGCCTATGACGCGGTAGGCGTGGCCATCGGCCTGTCGGCGAATCCGCCCGGCGCCCGCTTCACGCAGGCCAACATGACGCGGCAGAACGGATTTGCCGGCGTCGACGGCATCGTCCGCTTCAGCGAGAACGGGCTGAGCGAACGCGGTCTCGCCGTGCTCGAGGTGCAGAAGTTCGGATCGGCAGTGGTCGATGCGGCCCCGGTCAGCTTCCAGCCGACCAAGCTTTCCTCCGCCGAACAGACGCTGCGCTAGGCGGCGAGCGCTTCGTCGGCGGGTGTGGTGGCACCGTCCCCGGCCGTGGCGAGGATGGCGCGCAGTGCCGAGCCGTCGGCGGGGATCGGCATGGCGACGCACAGGTCCTTCAACAGGTGCTGCAGCGCATAGTCGGCCGCATCGATCTGGCGCGCCGCCGCCGCCTGGAACGTCTGCACCCGCTGGAAGCTGGCAATTGCCGCGGCGATGATGCCCGTGGCGCGGCGCCAATGGTCCTCGATGGTCAGCCGCACGGGCTCGACTTGGTGCTGTACGGGCTCTGGACCACGCCACGGCAGACGGACCAGCGTCGTCCAAAGCACTACCATCGCGGGGTTGGCGTAAGTAGATAGACGTCTGAGCATGAAGAGCCGAAGCTTTGTCTGCCGATCGATTAAGGTTGCATGAGCCGTTATTGCCGCGGCCAGCTCATGGGTTGCATAGGGCGTCGTCGATAGTCTCGACTTGATCGCCAAGCTGAGCTTATTCGCTTGGAAAGACAAGCGCTTGCGGAACACAGTGATCATGGCAAACCTTCCAACGAGAAGTGGTTGCTGCACCTCTTCTGTCAGTTTTTCAGACAATGCTTAAATAATTCCTCACCAAACCAAAAACATGGTTGCGCAACGCGGTGTTGCGAGTTTTCCGTGAGAGCCTGAGTGTGAGTTGCGCGCGGCCGCAGCAGGGGCGCTACTGCGCGACCGTAGCGCCGAGCAATGCCTCCTGCCGCGCGCCTGAAAAACGATAGTGCCCGGTCATCTGATTAGCGAACAGCGCATCCTCGAGCTGTGGACCCCAGCCACGGTTGTGCACGATCATCGGCCGTCCCGACGGCGCAATGACATCGGCGACGACAGCGATGTGTGATTGCGAGCCGCGGCCGTCCGGCCGGCTATAAGTGACGATGTCGCCCGGTTGGTACTCCTCGACGAAATCGGTGACAGGCAGCGAGGTGCCGTTGCGCTCAAAGAAGCGGCGTAGCGTCCGCGTGCGGCGGTGATCGATGCTGGGATCGCCGGTGCCGATGCGCGCCTTGTGCACCAGCACCTGCAGGTCGATGCCGAGCGCGCGATAGGCGCGGATCACCACGTCCGTGCACACGCCGTAAAACGACGGCACATCGCCCATGGGGAAGCCGATGTCGCGATAGCGGTCGGTGTAGACGACAAGATCGTCCGTCTGCGCACGTGCAACGGCGGCGAGCCGCAGGCCGAAAGCAGCAGGGCTCGCCGGCGCGACGCTGGAGTAGGTGGCGGTCTGCGCCGGGCCGGTGCGGGGCGGGCCGACGCAGCGGCCGGCGCGCTCAACCGGGGCCGCCTGGGCGACGATTGACATGTCCGGGAGCACGGGCTCGATCGTATCGGGTACGGAGACCTCGATCGTCTCATCAATCGATGCCGCTCGAACCGCTTGTGCGGGCGGCAGCGCCATCGGGAGTTTGGCAAGGGGCGGCTCGGGCGCAATCTCAAGCGCTGCCGCACTCGCCGGCGTGGCGACCGGGGCCGGCAGGAGTGCGAGCTGGCGCCGCGCTGAATCCTTGGGCGCAATGGCCTGCATGGTGCCTATCGCGAAGCTCATGAGCAGGACGGGGACGAGCAGCAGCGCGAACGACACGCGCTCGTCTGGCGAATACGCGCTCTCGACGCGTTGCAGGGGCCGCGGCGTGGATACGGGCCCGAGCACAGGCAACGTCGCAGCTGTCTCGGGGACGCCAACGGCGATGGGAGCCTTAGTCTTCCTAGGTTTGCGCGTGGGCGCGCGCTCGGCGCGCACGGTCCTGGCCGACCGAGCGGTCTCGGCACGGGCTGACCGGTCGGACCCGGCCTTCCGTCTGGCCTTCGAGGGCTTCTTCACGCAACGCGCCCCGGTAGGATTTGGCCCCTAAGCGGGCCAGTACTCATTATTAGGCCAATAGAGTGGAGGGAATAGCTTAAAGCCGAGGCGCAAGCGCGAGCGGCGCCCAGTGTAAGCCTTCGTTAACCAAGACCGACAAGGCGGCGGACGGCTTCCGGCGGCGTTCCGGCGGCTCGTAGGCTGGCCAGGCCCATGTCTCCGGCACTTTTGGCAAGCTTGCGCCCCTCCCCATCGGTCAGCAGCCGATGGTGGTGGTAGGCCGGCTCGGGCAGTCCGAGCAGCACCTGCAACAGCCGATGCAGACCGGTTGCGGCGTAAAGGTCGCGCCCCCGCGTGACGTGCGTGACGCCCTGGCGGGCATCGTCGACGACGACGGCCAAGTGGTAGCTCGCCGGCACGTCCTTGCGCAGGATGACGGCGTCGCCCCACTGCTCGGGCCGCGCCTCTATCAGTTGCGGATTGCCGCTCTCGTCGAGCTCGGCGAAGGTCAATGGCCGGCCGCCGAGACGCTGCCGCGCTATCTCCAGCGCCCGCTGCATGTCGAGGCGCAGCGCAAAGCGCTCGCCATTCTGCGTGCGCGCCTCGATCTCGGCGCGTTGAAGCGACTTGTGCAGACCGGGGTAGAGTGGAGCCCCGTCGGGATCGAGCGAGCCAACGGGCGCGGCGGCTTCGATCTCCGTACGCGAGGCAAAGCATGGGTAGAGCAAGCCTTGCGCTTCGAGCCACTGGGCGGCCTCTACATAGGTCGCGAAATGCTGCGATTGGCGCAGCACCGGCTCCTCCCAGGCGAGCCCGAGCCAGGCGAGGTCCTCCAAGATGCCGGCAACGTGCTCCTCGCGGCAGCGCGCGACATCGATGTCCTCGATCCGCACGAGGAAGCGCCCGTCCAAGCGCCGTGCCATGTCGGAGCAGGTGAGGGCGGAGAGCGCATGCCCGAGGTGCAGCGGTCCGTTGGGGCTAGGCGCGAAGCGGAAGACGGGCGGTGCTGTCATGCAGAGGAGGGCTGCCCCGTCAGTCGCAATTGCCGGATCGGCCAGCGCCAGGCGTGTAGGTGCGCGCCACCGCCTCCAGGACGCGATCGTAGAAGCGGTCCTCGGCCTTGAAGATCATGGCCCAGCTGTTGATCAGCCTCCCGCCGCAGGTGAAGCTGACGCGTTCGTAGAATTCCCGGTCGCCGATGGTGCCCGAGAGCACAAACCAGCGCTTGTGGACCGGCGCGTAATCGATGCTCGCGCCCGAGTAGTTTTCCTGCAGCAGGAAGCTACGATAGGCTTCGAGGGTCGTTTCGTCATCGTTGAAGAAGGCGCCGACGAGGAGCTGCGCGCGACCGTCGCGCGAATGCAGGACGCGACCTTCGTCCGTCGTCGGGTCGGCCTTCTGCTCGAAGACATCGACCGGGTAGGCGATGAGGAAGCCGTGCCGCTCGTTGTGCAGAGTTGCCCAGTCTTGTCGCCAGTCCGCAGCTCTCGCTGGACGCGCCGTAAAAGCGAGGCCTGCCAAGATGAGGCCGGCGAGAACGATGGCAACAGGTGAATATGCAGTTTGCGATTGAGCCCGCATCGCGCCGCACTCCGCACTTTGCACAAAGCCGACTCGAAGCCTGCCGCTTTGCGAACGCGTGCCGCGACTTTACTCTCACCGCGGCTCGGGCGGAAGAGTTCGGCTAAGGCCATGCACATGAAGCGGCGACAGCTCGCACGCATCATCGCGACCGACGACGACATGCGCGAAGGCATTCGCGCGCTGCGCCGCAAGTGTCCGCACCTGCGTCTCGCGCACGAGCACGCGGGCGATCCGCCGCTGCGCCGGCACGCACCGGGCTTCCAAGGGCTCGCCCGCATCGTCGTCGGCCAGCAGTTGTCGATCGCCAGTGCCGAGGCGATCTGGCGGCGCATGCAGATCACCGTAGAGCCGATGACGCCAGCAACCCTTTTGCAGATCAGCGATGCGGAATTGCGCGGCGCCGGCCTGTCGCGCGGCAAGATGCGGACGCTGCGCGCCCTAAGCGAGGCCATCGTCGGGGGCCTCGATCTCGATCAGCTGGCGCAAGCGCCGGAGCAGGACGTGCACGCGGCGCTCACCTCGGTCCCCGGCATCGGACCCTGGAGCGCCGACATCTATCTGCTGTTCTGCCTTGCCCGCGCCGATGCGTTTGCGGCCGGCGACTTGGCGTTGCAGACGGCGGCGGGCACGGCACTCGGGCTCGACGCGCGCCCATCGCGTGAGGAGCTCTACGACATCGCCGAGCACTGGCGGCCGTGGCGCGGGGTGGCCGCGCACCTGCTGTGGGCCTATTACAAGGTCCCCGGCATGCGCGATAATTTCCTGAAAAACACCTAAGTTGCACGGCATTAGCTGCCGCGGCCACACCTCGATACGCGCGCGCGGCGGGGTGCTTCACAGAGTTGATATGCGCGGCTAGTATCCCGGCCGAATGGTGGGGAGAACGCGATTCGCGAAAGAGAAATCGATAGGACGCCTGTAACGTGGATGCGCACGTGGCCATACCGGATTCCTTTCCGGCACTAGTTCTAAACGCTGACTTTCGGCCATTGAGCTACTACCCTTTGTCGCTCTGGAGCTGGCAGGAGTCGGTGAAAGCCGTCTTTCTCGATCGCGTCAACATCGTCTCCGAATACGACCGCTTCGTACGCAGCCCCAGTTTCGAGATGCGGCTGCCGAGCGTCGTCTCCCTCAAGACATATGTGAAGCCGGCGCTCTACCCCGCGTTCACGCGGTTCAACGTGTTCCTGCGCGATCGCTTCAGCTGCCAATACTGCGGCTCGAAGGACGACCTGACGTTCGATCACCTCGTGCCCCGCTCGCGCGGCGGCCAAACGCGGTGGGACAACGTCGTGGCGGCGTGCGCGCCGTGCAACCTGGAAAAGGGCGGCGCGATGCCGGACGAGGTGGGCATGCTGCCGATGCAGTCGCCCTACCGGCCGACGGTGTTCGAGCTGCACCGCAACGGGCGCTTGTTCCCACCCAACTACCTGCACCATAGCTGGCTCGACTATCTTTACTGGGATACCGAGCTCGAGCCTTAAGGCCGGCTCCATAGCCCGAGGTGCCCGTTGGGTGGTGTCGTTCAGAAGTTGGCCTCGCGACCCACTTTGACGAGATGGAGCGCCTAGGTCCAAGTCCCCCGGATAGCGTCGCCGAATGGCATAAGCTCACCGCTTGGGAGCGGAGGCTGTATGTCAATGGTGTAGAGCGGCTGTTTGAGGAACGGCAGTTGATCGAGCGGGCGCTTCAGCTCTCCGACGACGACATGGTATTGAGGACTGCCCAAGAAAGAGAATAGCCGCAGGTCGACAACGACATAGTTGATCGCGCCGACCTGCTGGATGCGCCAGCGGATATCGTGCAACACCGGCCTCGGCGGCTGAACAATGGTATCGCCGCCGATCCACTTCAGCGCGGGCATTGGATTACCCATGATGTAGCGAGCCAAAGCCGGTTCAAGCGCGTCCAGCCCAAGCTCGGCTGCAGCATATGCGTGGGCGATTTTGGCCAGCAATCGGCTGAACGCCTCCGGCTCACCTGGAGCGATGCGAAAGCCCTCTTTGTCTTTTAGGCCAAGCGCTTTCATCTCGTCAGGATTGTGGGCCGCCCATATCGCGTAATCTACTGGGGCGCTCGGATCGCGGTCCACGAGAACGGCCGGCGCTGGAAACGTGAAGGCGACATAGATGAGCGGAAACCGCTCGGGTGATACTGAAGTTGTAGTGCCATGCTCATAGTCAAGCGTGCCATCAGCCTTAACCTCGCGCACCTTGATGCTGCGCATCAGGAAGCTTTCGGGCTTCTCCTTGCCTCTTGATGGGGCGCCAATCTTTGTTCGAAATGGCCACCACATGTGCCGAAGGCAAATCGTTTCAAACTGCTTCGTCTTCTCGGCGCAGCGTTCACAGCTTGCCGCAGGAAGCTTGAGGGAATCAGCGGCTAGGCCGTACGGTATGATGTGTTCCTGAGTGAGCTTGGTTGCGTGTCTTCCGCAATAGATGCACTGCCGCGCGGGCTTATAGAGCTTCGGCGCGGTGCCGATCTCGATGGGCTTAGCGAACTCAACCATGCCCAGACTCCTCCTCTAATGGGCGGGCGCGTCGTCTGTGTTCACCCAAGACTTGGGGTCAACGTGCTTAGCTGAGACGTCGGCGCAACGGCAAAAAAAGCCCCGATGCAAAAGCACCGGGGCACCGTCTCTTGGAAGGACGACGGGGACGTTTCAGGGTTCGTGTCAGGCCGCGTGCTTGGCGGGAGCTGCGCACAGTGTCGTGGCGATGACTTCGACGGCTTTGCTCCAATCGTGCGCCAGGCGCTCGTCCACGGGCAGGCCGAACGCGTGCACCGCATCCGCCGGCGAACCGCCGTCGCGGAAGAAGCGGGCGCAGGACTGGCGGGCGACGCCGATAGCCTGATGCCACTGCAGCGGATTGACGTGATTGGGACTCATCTCGACACCTCCTCGATTGCGTTACGCGGCCGACTTGCTCCACCGCGGCGGAGCTTAGGGGATGGCAAGCACGCAGAGCGCGCTGGCATCACAACGCAGAACCATGTCACGCGATGCCTCGTGGAGACCTTAGGCTCCGACGCTCCACATGCTTGCCAACTCGTGGGAAGGGCAATTCACCCTTCCAATTCCTCTGATCGCGGCAGCCTGCGCTGCCGTCTCGTCCTCTGCCGGAGATGCGGTGCCGATGCCTAGGAGCACCTCGCCGACGACCTCCGAGAGCGAACGCCACGCATTGGACTCTGACGCCACGGCACACCTCACTTCACGCTCCTCAACCGAATACTCGACTTAACTCCACTCACCGCCGTCGCTTTTGGCGGCGGCAACCGCTCGGAAGTACGCGCGAACCCTTGCCTCCGAGCGGTTCGCCTCGACTTGCATGCACGCCGGCAAAGAGCGTGCTTTGGGGGAGATTAGCTGACGCACTTTTACTCACGCACATGGGACGCCACGCGACGCAACGGACGCTACGCAACACGACGCTGTACTGGGGGACTGACTGGACGCGACTTGACGCAACTAGGCGGGATGCGGGGTTCCCAGGGGCATAGAGGCGAACGCTATGCGATATTCGGTACGCAACGACTGGGACGCAAAC
>Ga0299912_10002558_pt1 | contig 14916 bp, 10 predicted proteins | sample RVTome_2_FD_207667 | JGI IMG/M metagenome (GOLD analysis project Ga0299912, IMG submission 207667) | Soil microbial communities from uranium-contaminated site in the Upper Colorado River Basin, Wyoming, United States - RVT95D214 (version 2) ... | reverse complement strand
AGGTCCACACCCCGGCGGCATCGATGGCGAAGCTGCCGTAGCTGCCTGCGGTGGTCTGCGGCACCACGCTGGCGGCGGTGGCATCCAGGTCGGCGAGCGCGAGGGTGCCGCCGGTGGCGAGCACCGCATCGGTCTCGGTCAGATTGGCGCTGGCGCTGGAGAGGGTGGCGACGTCATTCACAGCAGTGACCGTTACATTCACCGTCGCCGTGGCCGTTCCACCCTGCCCATCGCTGATCGTGTAGGTAATGCTGTCCGGGCCGTTGTAGTTCGGATTCGGGGTGTAGGTAATCGTCCCGTCGGAATTCACCACGACGGTGCCGTTGGACGCCGACGCGGAATCGACGAACAGGACGTTGCCGTCTGCATCCGTGTCATTTGCCAGTACGTCGATCGTCGTCGGCGAGTCTTCGTTCACGCTAAGCGTATCGGGGTTCGCGACCGGCGGCGTATTGGCCGCGCCGACCACAGGCGGGACGACGGTGGCGGCGGCCGCCGTCAAGTCCCGGGTTGCATCGAACGTTGCGCTGGATGCGAGTTCTGCGGAGTCAAACTCAAACGACGTGGAGCCGGTTCCCTCGACAATCCGCAGCAAGCGCACGAAACCATTTCCCGCGTTGTTGCCGCCACCCTCGAGACCGGCAGCGGTCGGATCGAGCAGGTCGTCAATGTTCTCGCCGCGTTCCAGGGCCTGGATGATGCGCTCGGCTTCGCCTGCGGGAAGGGCGGCTTCGGCCAGTTCGGGACGCGTGCCGGGTGAGGTCTCGGCGCTGAATTGGAAAGTCTCGTTGGGGAGGAGGGTGAGCATCTGCCCGTCGAGGAAGGCGAGCTGGACCTGGCCGCCCGGCATGGTGACGATGGTGTCGCCTTCGAGCAGGACGTCGCCGGGCTTGAGCGGCCGCATCTGGCCGGCCGGATCGCGGGCGAAAGCCTGGCCTTCGATCGCAATGACGGTCGCAACTGCCTGGGGGGTGGTGACGTTCGTGTCCATGTGCCGGTCTTCTTCAGAAGTTATTGGATGCCCAATACGGGCTTACTGGAGATTTAACGGCGCTGTTTCCGGTTTCCGTATTGGACCGAAGTACAGATCAGGCGGGAATTTTCTGCGGTGCGCGTGTCGAGTTCTCGACATGGTTGACGAGAAGCGAGAGCTGCATACGGTCGCGCACGCCGAGTTTCTCGAAAGCGGCGCTCAGATGGGCTTTGACGGTGCGTTCGGTGATGCCCATCACGCGCGCGATTTCCTTGTTGGTCGAGCCGCGTGCGACCGCTTCTGCGACCTGGCGTTCGCGCAGACTCAGCTTGTCCAGCGCGGGTTCGGTGGCTTCGTTGCCTTGCTTTACCAGGCCTTGCATCAGTCGCTGCATGAGCCGCGGCCCGACCCAGGTGCCGCCATGCGCGACGACGCTGGCCACCTGATGCAGGACGGCTGGCAAGGTCAGGGCGCTGCAATAGCCCGATGCGCCCGCGGCCAGCGCCGCCAGACCCTGTTCGTCTTCCGGGACATTGGACAGCACCACGATGGGTACATTGTGTGACGCGGCCTTGATTGCGCCCACCCAGGACGACACCGCCCGGTCGTCCCCGCTTACATGCAGCCAGATGACCGACGATTCTGCAAGGGTGGCCGGGTCCATCGCGGCCACACCTTGGCCACACATCAGCCGGGCGTCGGGAAATGCCTCCACCCAGCGGGGAATCGGCTGCGGCCGCTCAGTCAGAAACAGGTGACGCTTCATCCGGCTAGCGCTCCGTGAAGGCGACGGATTTGGCGCGGGTCACCGGCTTGAGCAGATAGGCGAGCACGCTCTTCTTGCCCGTCAGGATGTCGACTTCGGCCACCATGCCCGGGATGATCGGCAATTCCTTGCCCAGCGACGACTTCAGGGTTCGAACGCGCACCAGGTAGTAGGCATTGCCGTCGTCGTCGGTGACCGTGTCGGCCGCGATATTGTCGACCACGGCTTCGAGTCCGCCGTAGATCGCGAAATCATAGGCGGTGAAGCGTACCGTCGCCTTTTGTCCGGGCCACAGGAAGGCGATGTCCTTGGGCGAAATTCGCGTCTCCAGCAGGAGATCGTCGTCGGTCGGCACGATTTCAACGATTTCCTTGCCCGGCTGCAGCACGCCGCCTACCGTCGTGACCAGCAGGCGTTTGACGGTGCCCTTCACCGGCGACTTGACGTTGGCATGCAGGACGCGGTCGGAGAGCGCTGTGCTGCCTTCGGAGAGGCTGTTCAGCTTGGCCATGGTCTCGGCCAGTTCGTTGCGCATCTCGTTGCGGAAGATGATTTCCAGTTCCTGCACCTTGCGCGAGGCTTCCGCGATGGCGGACTGCAGTCGTGCGATCTGTGCGGCTGCCTGGTCGCGCTCGCCACGGTAGCGGCTGACGTCGCGCTCGAGCCGCAGCAGTTCCACATCCGACACCGCGCCGGACGCTGCGAGCGGTTTGGTCATCGCCAGTTCACGGGCCGTGAGATCGTAGCCTTGCGTGGCCTGTTCCCGGCGCGAGCGCACCTCGATCAGTTCCTGATTGCGCTGCGCCAGTTGCTGGCGCGCAATGCTGAGCTGGGCATCCAGTTCATTGCGGCGCGCAGCGTACATGCTGCGCTCTTCCTCGACCAGCTTGGGGTCTTCCTTGACGATCTCGGGGGGCAGCACGAAAGGCGTGTTCTCGGCCAGCGCTCGCAGCCGGGCCGCCTTGGCCAGGAGCGCCAGATACTGCACCCGGTTTTCCCGCAGCGAGGACACAAATCGCGTTTCATCGATGAGAAACAGCGACTGTCCCGCCTCGACCATCTGGCCCTCACGCACCAGGATTTCCGCCACCACCCCGCCGTCGACCGCCTGCACCACCTGTACCTGGCGCGACGGAATGACCTTGCCTGACCCGCGAGCGACCTCGTCCACCGTCGCGAACGTTGCCCACAGCAAGAAGGCGAGCAGGATGATCCCGATCGCGCGCAGCAGGTAACGCGCGCGCAGCGGTTGCTGGTCGAGCCGCGCCCAATCGGCGTCGGCCGTCCATCCCAGCGAGTCCTCGGGGCGCGGCGGGATCCACCGGGCAAACAGGCGATCCATCAGCGGGCGTGCATGTTTGGACCAGCCGGCGGAGCCGTCTGCGATGCGGGAAATCAGCGAGAACAGGCCGGCTTTCATGCTGCTTTCCCGATGCGGCCCTGGCGCAGGGCTTCGACCACTTGTGCCTTGGGACCATCCGCCACGATCTTGCCGGCATCGATCACGACGATGCGATCGACCAGATCCAGCAGGGACGTGCGGTGCGTCACCACGATCAGGGTTTTGCCGGCGGCAAAGGTGCGCAGCCGCTGCTTGATTTCCTCTTCGCTGGAATGGTCCATCGAGCCGGTCGGCTCATCCATCAGCAGGATCGGGGGCTCGTTGATGGCAGCGCGCGCGATGGCAACCGCCTGCCGCTGGCCGCCGGAGAGCGATTCGCCGCGTTCGCCCACGGTCATGTCGAAACCCTTGGGATGGTTGTTGACGAACTCGATGATGCCGCCCACCTGCGCGGCGTGCAGCACGGCAGCGTCGTCTGCGGTGGGGGCGGAGATGGTCAGGTTGTCGCGCAGGCTGCCATAGAACAGCGTGACGTCCTGCGGCACATAGCCGATGTTGCGGCGCAGCTCGGCCGGATCCAACTGGCGCAGATCGATGTTGTCCACCAGCACCGCCCCTGCGGTGGGCTGGTACAAACCCAGTATGAGCTTTTCCAGGGTGGTCTTGCCGGAGCCCACGCGTCCGAGGATGCCCACGTGTTCGCCGGCGCGGATTTTCAGCGAGACATTGCGCAGCGCTGCAATGTCCTGGGCGGGATACGTGAAGTCGACGTCCTTGAATTCGATGTCGCCGTTGAAGTGCTGACGCGTCACAAAATTCGAATCCGCAGGCCGCTCGACCGGCTGCTGCAGAATATCGTCGAGCGACTTCAGGGCCGTTGCAGCGTTGTGATACTGGGTGAGCAGGCCGGCAACCTGGCCGATCGGCGCCATCGCCCGCGATGCCAGCATGGTGCAGGCAATCAGCCCGCCCAGCGTCAGTTTGCCGTCGGCAATCAGGTACACGCCGACCACGACGCTCAGCACATTCACGAATTGCTGGGACCACATTGCGCCGTTGATGGTGGACGACGACAACAGCCGCAGTTGCGCACCCACGCGCGACAGAAAGGCCGCGCTCAATTCCCACTTGCGCTGCATGACGCCTTCGGCCCCCAGCGCCTTGATCGCTTCCAGTCCGACCAGGCTCTCGATCAGGGTGGCGTTGCGGAGCGCGCCGGCGCGGTAGGTCGTTTCGGACAGCTCGTGCATCTTGCTGTGCACGATCAGGGCGTAGGCCACCACCATCAGCATGCCGAGCAGGATGGGAAATATCAGCGGCCACGCAATCCAGCCGATGACCACCAGAAAAATCAGGGCAAACGGCAAGTCGATGAAAGCGGTCACCGTGGCCGAGGTGATGAAATCGCGGATCGTTTCGAAGGAACGCAGATTGGCGGCGAAGGAACCCGCGGACAGCGGCCGGTTTTCCAGGCGCAGCCCCAGCACGCGCTCCATGATGTAGGCGGAAAGCCTGACATCCACCCGGCTGCTGGCCAGATCGAGGAAATAGCCCCGCATCGTGCGCAGCGCCACATCCGCCACCAGCACGATCATCACCCCGCCCGCCAGCATCCACAGCGTCTCGATCGCGTGGTTGGGAACCACGCGGTCGTATACGTTCATGGTGAACAGCGGTAGCGCGATGGCGAACAGGTTGACCATGAAGGCCGCCAGCATCACATCCCGGTACAGCGGCCGGTTCTCGGCCAGGGTTCCCCAGAACCAGTGCCGCTGCTTGACCCGACCGACTTCGGGGGTGCGCGCATCGAAGCGGAATTCCGGGCGCGCAAAAATGGCGAAACCGGCATAGCGGGCGGCCAGTTCATCCCGCGGCAGCGGGACTTCGGCCTTGCCCAGCTCGGGGAAGACCAAGCGGGCAGTTTGGCCCTCATCCTGCCAGCCCAGCAGGACGCAGGCCTCGTCATCGTTGAGCAGCAACACCGCCGGAAACAGGGCGGTGTTCAGCCCATCAAGCGGCTTGCGAACGACATTGCTGGTGAAGCCGGCGCGCTTGGCGGCGCGCCGGAACAGCGAAGGGGTGAGGCGGTTGTCGACCAGGGGCAGGCCATCGATGGCGCCCTGGCGGCTCAGCGTGCCGCCGTGCGCATGCACTACCACGAGCAGGCATTCGAGCAGGGTGTCGGGCGTTGCGGCAGACGATGGAAGGCGATCAGGGGGGTCCCTGTCAGGCGTGATGACGTCCGAATTGTCCTGAAGCGCTGGATTATTATTCAAGATAAGTCTTCGGCAAGCTCGGCTCGCGTCCTGAAATGATCGATTTGATAGCCTACTTTACGGTTTTTGCCCCGGCTTCTTTAACCGCCCTGGATTGCAGCGGCCAAAAGAAAAAAGCCCGGTCAAATGACCGGGCTTTTCATGTGTGGTGCGCCCGAAGAGATTCGAACTCCTGACCCCTTGGTTCGTAGCCAAGTACTCTATCCAGCTGAGCTACGGGCGCTTTGAAGGTTGCGCATTATACGCAGTTTTATTGATCTTGGACAGGTTTTAGGCCTATCCGGTATTTGGCGGAGACGGAGGGATTCGAACCCTCGATACAGGTTTAAGCCCGTATGCTCCCTTAGCAGGGGAGTACCTTCAACCTCTCGGCCACGTCTCCGAACCGCCGCGCATTGTATCGGAATGCGCGGCGGAAAGCCACCTCAGACGGTGGCCTTGTCGAGTTCGAAGGCCTGGTGCAGGGCGCGCACCGCGAGCTCCATGTATTTGTCCTCGACCACCACCGAGATCTTGATCTCCGAAGTGGAGATCATCTGCAGGTTGATGTTTTCCTTCGACAGGGTTTCGAACATCTTGCGCGCGATGCCGACGTGCGAGCGCATGCCGACGCCGACGATGGAGACCTTGGCGATCTTGTCGTCGCCGGTGATTTCGCGTGCGCCGATGCTGGCTGCCGTGGCCTTGACGATGTCCATTGCTCGGGCGAAATCGTTGCGGTGGACGGTGAAGGTGAAGTCGGTGGTTTTTTCGTGGCCGACGTTCTGCACGATCATGTCGACGTCGATGTTGGCGTCGGCGACCGGGCCGAGAATCTGGTAGGCGACGCCGGGTTGGTCGGGCACGCCGACCACGGTGATCTTGGCTTCGTCACGGTTGAACGCGATGCCGGAGATGACGGGTTGTTCCATGTTGTCGTTTTCCTCGAAGGTGATGAGCGTGCCGTCGCCTTCGTCCTGAAAGCTGGACAGCACGCGGAGTTTTACTTTGTATTTGCCTGCGAATTCGACCGAGCGGATCTGCAGCACCTTGGAACCCAGGCTCGCCATTTCGAGCATTTCCTCGAAGGTGATGGTCTTCAGCCGGCGCGCTTCGGGGACGATGCGCGGGTCGGTGGTGTAGACGCCGTCGACGTCGGTGTAGATCTGGCACTCGTCGGCCTTCAAGGCGGCGGCGAGCGCTACCCCGGTGGTATCGGAGCCGCCGCGTCCCAGGGTGGTGATGTTGCCCTGCTCGTCGACACCCTGGAATCCGGCAACCACGACCACGTGGCCGGAATCCAGATCTTGCCGCATGTTGGCTTCATCGATGCTGAGGATGCGTGCCTTGGTGTGGGCGTTGTCGGTGAGGATGCGGACCTGCGCCCCGGTGTAGCTCTTGGCCTTCAGGCCCAGGTCTTTCAGCGCCATCGCCAGGAGCGCGATGGTGACCTGCTCGCCGGTGGAGACCAGCATGTCCAGTTCGCGCGGATCGGGTTGCGCCTGGATGTTCTTGGCCAGCGCGATCAGGCGGTTGGTTTCGCCCGACATGGCGGAGAGCACCACCACCACCTGATGCCCCAGCATTTTGAATTTGGCGACGCGTTCCGCGACTGCGCGGATGCGTTCGACGTTGGCGACCGAGGTGCCGCCGTATTTTTGTACGATGAGTGCCATGATTGTTGAGAGTGAGTTAAGCGCGTGATTCTAAAGGATTAGCGCGTAAACAGCGCAATTGACTCCACATGCGCGGTATGCGGGAACATGTTGGCGACGCCGGCCGCTTCGAGCCGATAACCCTTGACGTGCACCAGCACTTCTGCGTCGCGCGCCAGCGTGGCGGGGTCGCACGAGACGTAGACGATGCGATGGGGTGCGCCGCTGTCCGGCAGGGATTTGACGACTTCGATGGCGCCGGAACGCGGCGGGTCGATCAGCAGCTTGTCGAAGGGGCCGAGCGCGGCGAATTTCTCCGGCGTCATCTCGAACAGGTTGTCGACCGCGAAGCGGGCGTTGGGAAGCGCGTTGTGCAGCGCGTTTTCGCGTGCACGGGCGACCAGTTCGGTGCTGCCTTCGATGCCGATCACCTCGGCACCGCTCCGGGCAATGGGCAGGGTGAAGTTGCCCAACCCGCAGAACAGGTCGGCGATGCGCTCGCCGGGTTGCGGATGCAACAGCCGTAGCGCGCGGCTGACCAGCGCGCGGTTGATGCCGGTGTTGACCTGGGTGAAGTCGGTGGGCTTGAACGGCATCACCAAGCCGAATTCGGGCAGGCTGTAGCTGAGCTCGGGGGCAATGTGGGGCCAGAAAGGGCGGACGGTGTCGGGGCCTTTGGCCTGTTCCCAGATCTGTACACGATGACGATCGGCAAACGCCCTTACCTGAGCGGCATCGTCGTCGGTCCAGGGTTCCAACAGGCGGAACACCAGCACGGTGACATGCTCGCCGACGGCCACCTCGATCTGCGGGATGCGGTCGGCGTTGGAGAGCAAGCCCATCAGTTCGCGCAGCGGCTGGATCAGCGCCGAGACATCCGGGGTGAGCACTTCGCAGCTCGCCATGTCGGCGACGAAGCTGGAACGCTTTTCGCGGAAGCCGACCAGCCCGCCGCCTTTCTTGTCGATCCACCGCGCGGACAGCCGAGCGCGGGTGCGGTAGCCCCAACTCGGGCCGTGCAGGGCGGACAGGATGGTGTCGGGGCGGACCTTGCCGATACGGGCGAGGTTCTCCTCCAGCACACGCTGCTTGGCGGCTACCTGCGCGCTGGCTTCCAGATGCTGCATCGAGCAGCCGCCGCAGCGGCCGAAATATTTGCAGCGCGGTTCGGTGCGTTGCGCGCTGGTCTTCAGAATGGCCACGGCATTGGCCGAGTTGTATTTGGCGTGCTTGCGGTAAATGGCGATTTCCGCACGTTCGCCCGCCAGCGCGCCGTCGACGAAGGTGACCTTGCCGTCGGCGCGCGCAACCCCATGGCCCTCGTGGTCGAGGGAGAGGATGTCGACAATGGGATTCATCCTAGAAACCATGGTTGGACGTGCCCGATGGTGCGTCTGGGCGCGTGGCTGGCGCGAAGCGAGGAGGCGGCAGGCCGGGGCCTGCAACGACGAGCGACAAAGTCAGGCGCGTGGCCAGGCGTGCCAGCGGGTACGTAGTGGACTCAGCCTTGCGGCAAACTTTGTCGAAGGCAGGCAAGCAGATGTTCATGGGAAATTCTTTATGGTGACGAACGGTCAACCATGGTTTTTAGGATCAGCCCAGGCCGCCAGGAATTCCTGCCAGTGGGCAGCGGGGTGGGTTTGCACGGTGCTGCGCGCGAGTTCGATTTCGGCGGCGTAGGCCGATTCGGAAAGCGTGCCGCGCATTTTCTGGAAGCGCAGGTAGACCAGCCAGGTGTTCATGACGTCGGTTTCGCAGTAGTTGCGGATGGCGTCGATTTCGCCTTTCTGAAAGGCGTCCAGCACTTTCGAGCCGTCCATCCCCAGCTTGCCGGGAAAGCCGCACAGCTTGGCCATCTGGTCGAGCGGCGCATTGGCGCGCGGCTGGTACATCGCCAGCACGTCCATCAGATCGAGGTGGCGGGTGTGATAGCGCCCCAGATAGTTATTCCACTTGAATTCCTTGTCGTCGTCGCCCCAGTCCCAGTAGCGCGCTGCCGTCACGCCGTGAATCAGGCTGCGGTAATGCAGCACCGGCAAGTCGAAGCCGCCGCCGTTCCACGAAACGAGTTGCGGGGTATAGCGCTCGATGCCGTCGTAGAAGCGCTGGATCAGTTCGGCCTCGGGGCTGTCGGGCTCGCCCAGCGACCACACCTTGAGCTGGTCAGCACTCCTGAGCACGCAGGAAATGGCGACGATGCGGTGCAGGTGATGCGGCATGAAATCGCTGCCGGTTTTCTGGCGGCGGGCGAGCAGCGCCATTTCGGCAAGCTCGGCCTGCGGCAGCGAAGCTTCGTCGATGCCGTTGACTGCGGCGAACCCGGCGAGGTCGGGAATCGTTTCAATGTCGAAAACCAGGGTGGGATGCATGGGCGGGGATGCAGACAAAAACCGCCATTTTACGCTGTCAGTGCAGGGCTGCGTCGAGTTCCGAGGCCGCAATCAGGGCGTCCAGATAGGCGACGGAAATCTGGTGCAGCGGAATATTCAGTTGCTGCGCATACATGGCCAGGGTTTCGACGTCGTTCTTTTCACAGGCATGCGTCAGCTTCAGCATGGCGCCTTCCGGCGTGGGATGTGCGCTCAGCGCGCGCGCGCTGGTCGCCGGCAGTCCCAGCTTGCGGATGAGTTTTTCCACCGGCAGCGACAGGGCATGCGGGGCAATCGACAACAGGCCGATTTCAAATGCGGCGGCCGAACTCTCGGCGGGCGCACCCAGGCGGGTGATTTTGCCCATGAACAAGGCCCGCGTGAGGGCGGTCACCGCGACCTGGCGCATCGCTTCGGTCGGATGGGTGCCGGCCAGTGCCAGGAGCGCCGCCACCCGGCTGGAACGTTGCGGGCCCAGCATGACCAGCGCGTGGGCGGCCGATTCGGCGGGGCGGCTCAAACCGCCGACCTGGGAATTGGCGATGGCGAGCAGACGCGGTGCCATGTCCGGATTCAGCCGAAAGAACTGCACCAGCGTATCGGTCGACCCGCGCAGGGCGATGGCCAGCAAATCCAGTTGCACCGCCTGGTCGTGGCTGATTTCTGCGGGCTGGGTGTCGCCGGAAAAATAACTGCCCTTGAACCAGGTGTTTTCAGGCCAGCGTGCCTGGACCCGCGAGTGCCGCACCCCATCCACGATCAGGCGCGCTGCCATCTTGGGCGGGATGTCGTCGGCGTGGCAACCCAGGTAGCGCCAAGCGGAAGCGCTATCCTGCACGGCCGGATTGTCAGGATTGAGCGTGGGGCACAAGGTCAGACCAGCCTCCTGCAGCGCGAGGGCACGTGCCAGATGCTGCTCGGTGTCGAGCGCCACGCACCAGATCAGTTTGCGGTGATTGATTTGTTGCGGGACGTCGCTGAACAGCACATCCGTACTGATCCGCACCAGCAAGGGCAACTCGCCGCTCATGCCGCCTTGCGTCAATGAATAGAGGCCGGTCAGCAACATGTCTTCGTCCATTTGACGAAGCGCCGCCGGCGCATCGGCAGGCACGGTGCGGCCGCGCAGCACCAGTTGATGGGCAACCAGGTTGGAGGCGGAGTCGAATAGCGGGTCAAACGACAAGAAGCGTGCGCGCAGGGCTTCCTCGCGAACCGGCGCACCACTGTCGATGCCCAGCATTTGGGTCACGACCACGGGCTGTTCGGATTCGCGGGTGTTGATGCCACCGCCGATGATGCGCGATGGATGGGGATCGTCTGAGGTCATTTCATTCACGGCGAGAGTAGTACGATCATTCTAGCGCGACGAACCCTTTTTGGTGTGGTTCGGTCATCATTCGGATTGGCCGGAAAATGTGGTGGAGACCGACATGTTGAAGAAGAAACTGCTGAATATGCTGATCGTCTGGCTGGTGGCGGGATCTCCCGCCGCTTGGGCCGCACCGCGCGATGAAGTCGTCAGCACGGCATCCGACCAGGAGAGCGTGGCGGTCACTATTTACAACGACAATCTGGCCCTGGTGAAGGAAGCGCGGCGGGTCAGCTTGGGCCGCGGCCTCAACCAACTGGCGTGGCGCGAGGTGTCGGCGCAGTTGCGTCCCGAAACGGCCCAGCTGCGCAACCTGTCGAGTCCTGCCGGTTTCCGGCTGCAGGAACAGAATTTCGATTTCGATCTGCTGACGCCGGAAAAGTTGCTGGAAAAATATGTCGGGCGGGAGGTCGGCGTCATTCGCACCCATCCCATTACCGGCGCGGAAACCCGCGAAACTGCCACGGTTCTGGCAACCAACGGCGGCGTGGTGCTGAAGTTCGCCGACCGCGTCGAAACCGGCGTGCCGGGCCGGCTGGCGTTTGCCGGCGTGCCCGATACCCTGCGCGACAAGCCCACGCTGGTGATCTCGCTGATCAATCCGTCTGCAGGCCCGCAGAACCTGGAACTGTCCTACCTGACCGGCGGATTGTCGTGGCGTGCCGATTACGTGGCCGAACTGAATGCCGACGACGACCGGCTCGATCTCAACGGCTGGGTGACGCTCTCCAACCAGAGCGGCGCGGCCTATCCCAATGCCAGGCTGCAGCTGGTGGCGGGCGATCTCAACCGGGTGCGCGATGCCCAGCCGCGCGCAGTGATGACGATGGCGGCCAAGGCGGCCGACGCCGCCGAAATGCAGCAGGAGTCACTGTTCGAATACCATCTCTACACGCTGCAGCGCCCCACCACCCTGGCCGAAAACCAGACCAAGCAGGTGGCGCTGATGTCGGCGACCCGGGTACCGGTGAAGAAGGAATTCCTGCTCGAGGGCGCGAATTTTTATTACTCAGCGCAGCACGGCGAGCTGGGACAGAAAATCAAGGTCGGGGTGTTCGTCGAGTTCGACAACAAGGGCGACGGCCTCGGCATCCCCTTGCCGCGCGGGGTGGTGCGGGTTTACAAGAAAGACGGCCAGGACAACGCACAGTTCGTCGGCGAGGACCGCATCGACCACACGCCGAAGAACGAAACCGTACGCCTGAAGCTGGGCGATGCCTTTGACGTCACCGCCGACAAGAAGCAGACCGCCTTCCAGAAGCTGGCGGGAACAGGGCGTACCAACTACGTGTTCGAGTCGGCGTACGAGATGGTGCTGAAGAACGCCAAGCTGGAAGCCGTCACGGTCACCGTGCGCAAGGCCGGGCGACTGGACGATGGTCTCCGAATCGCAGCCGCACGCCAAGGCGGCGTCCGGTATCGCCGAATGGAAGGTCAGGGTGCCTGCCGAGGGCAGGACTACGCTGATCTGGCGCGTGCGCGTTAAGAGCCTGATTCAGTAGAAATCATGCCCCGCGCCGCTTGCCTGCGGGATGCAGGGCGAGGCGCGGGGCGTGAAATTTGGTTATTCCAAAAGAACGGCCCGCAACGCGGCCATGCGCCCGCAGGCAACCGGCCCTTCGGGTTGAGACCAGGATCGGCGTCTGCGGCGTTGCAGCACTTGGCCATGGAATGACCATGGCCGGCGTCCCGCGCCTTGCATCCATCCGATCCTGGTCTCAACGCGGGGCATGATTTCTGCTGAATCAGGCTCTAAGTACTGAGCCCGCGCCGCCGGCGGATGTCGGCGATAAGGCCCTGGGTGGAGCCGTCGTGCTCGCCGATCACGCGCACTGAACTCAGCGCGGCGCGGATCGGCGGCGCCAGCTGCTTGCCGAGCTCGACCCCCCACTGGTCGAAGCTGTTGATCTGCCAGATCACCCCCTGCACGAACACCTTGTGCTCGTAGAGCGCGATCAACATGCCCAGCGTGTGCGGGTCGAGCTTCTGGTAGAGCAGGGTGTTGCTGGGGCGGTTGCCGGGGAAGACCTTGTGCGGGGCGAGTGCCTTTGCTTCCTCGCGGCTCATGCCTTGGGCGATCAGTTCGGCCTCGGTCACCGCGCGCGATTTCCCCTTCAAGAGTGCCTCGGTCTGCGCCAGGCAGTTGGCGAGCAGCCATTCGTGCTGGTCGGCCAGCGGCGTGGGGTTGACCGCCGCCACCAGGAAGTCGGTCGGGATCAGGCGCGTGCCTTGGTGCACCAGTTCGAAAAACGCGTGCTGGCCGTTGGTGCCGGGCGCGCCCCACACGATGGGGCCGGTGTTGTAGTTGACCAGCTTGTTGGCGCGGTTGACGTTCTTGCCGTTCGACTCCATGTCGAGCTGCTGCAGGAAGGGCACCAGCAGGCGAAGGCGCTGGTCGTAGGGAAACACGCCATAGGTGTCGGTGCCCCAGAAGTTGGCGTACCAGATGCCCAGCATGCCGAGGATGACCGGCATGTTGGTCTCCAGCGGCGCCTCCCTGAAATGGATGTCCATCGCGTGGGCGCCCGCCAGCAGCGCCTGGAAGTTTCCCCAGCCGATCTGCAGCGCGATCGACAGGCCGATGGCCGACCACAGCGAATAACGCCCGCCGACCCAGTCCCAGAAAATGAACATGTTTTCGGGGTCGATGCCGAACGCCTCGACCGCCTGCGCATTGGTCGACAGCGCCACGAAATGCCGCGCCACCGCTGCCGGCGCACGCAGTGCAGCCAGCAGCCAGGCCTTGGCCGAATTGGCGTTGGCCAGGGTTTCCAGCGTGGTGAAGGTCTTCGAGGCGACGATGAACAGCGTGGTTTCGGGGTCGAGATGCGCGAGCGTGCCGGCCAGATGTGCCGGGTCGAGGTTGGAGACGAAGTGCACCCGCACGCTTTCCACCGCGTAATGGTCGAGCGCCGCGCACACCATTGCAGGGCCGAGGTCCGAGCCGCCGATGCCGATGTTCACCACGTTGCGGATCGGCTTGCCGGTGTGCCCCAGCCAGCTGCCGTTGTGGATGGACTCGACGAAGCGCTGCATGCGGTTGAGCACCGCAGCGACCTCGCGCTCGATATCCACGCCTTCCACCACCAGCGGCGGGCGCACCGGTGCGCGCAGCGCAGTATGCAGTACGGCGCGCTTTTCGGTGAAGTTGATGCGCTCGCCGCTGAACATGGCGTTGCGCATGGCCTCCAGTTCGGATTCGCGTGCCAGTTGCATCAGATGCTGCATTGTTCCGGGCGTGACACGATTCTTCGAGTAGTCGAGCAGCAGGTTGCCGCAACGCAGCGACAACTGGTCGAAACGTGTCGCATCCTCGCGGAATGCGGCGCGCATGTCGAAGCTGCGCATGGCCTTGAAATGCTGTTCCAGAACCTTCCAGGTGGGCAGGTGTTTGAGCGGTTTCATGGTCGAACGATGTGTGGGGCAGGCTTCGAAGGTATCATAAGCAGGCGGCGCCGAGGCCACTCAGGCGATGGCGCCGCGCTTTTTTAGACGGTTCAGGATGAGACAGCATGGCCACCGTGACACAGAACACACTCGTATACATCACCTATTCCATTCTTGACTCGCGCGGCATGGTCGTCGAGCAGCACGACGTCCCGGTCGGCTATGTGCAGGGCGCCAACAGCGGCATTTTGCCGGCGATCGAGTCGGCGGTGGCGGGCCACAAGATCGGCGACCGGGTCGAAATCACGCTGTCGCCGGAAGAGGGCTACGGGCTGCGCGACGAGAGCCTGGTGTTCGTGGACGACATCGAGAACGTGCCGCCGGAATTCAGGCGCGTCGGGGCTGAAGTCATGTTCGAGAACGAGTCGGGCGAGACCAAGGTTTTTTACGTGACTGCGATCGGGGATGGCAAGGTGACGGTTGACGGCAACCCCTCGCTGGCCGGGCAGAGCGTGACCTGCCTGGTGAACGTGATGGACATCCGTGAAGCCACGTCCGAGGAAATCCGCAATGGGCGGCCCCTCGATGTCAAAACCGGAACGGTTCATTAGACCAGGCACGGTTCATTAGGCCTGCCGCGACTCGCTGACGTAAAAAAGCCGGGAATGCTCCCAATGCCAGTCAGTTAAGCTGACTGGCATTTTTTTGTCGGATACTTGGCGGCACGAGGCTTAACCTGACGCGGATAAGATCGCTTGCGTCGCGGCGGTAACAGATAGAGCCGTGCCTGTTCCCGC
>Ga0299912_10002556_pt1 | contig 14931 bp, 16 predicted proteins | sample RVTome_2_FD_207667 | JGI IMG/M metagenome (GOLD analysis project Ga0299912, IMG submission 207667) | Soil microbial communities from uranium-contaminated site in the Upper Colorado River Basin, Wyoming, United States - RVT95D214 (version 2) ... | reverse complement strand
CGCAGCCTGAAACACTTCCCGCACGACCCAGAACGATTCCTTCGATTGCCGCTGCTTCGTCGTCAGTCCCATGCCCCAATCTTCGATTTGAGAGCCGCCCCGAAACCAATCGTCGGTAAAGCTGAACACGACAGCGCCAGCGACGCCGCCGCGAAATGCGCTTTCGATCTGCCAGGAGAAAAACCTGCATTTGGCCGCTTCGCCCTCGCGGAGGGAATCCATGCCGAGTTCACCCAGCACCAGTGGTTTGGCCTCCGCGATCATCTGCAGGCGGGACAGGTAGTCTGCGAACGGCTGGCGCTGATGGAGGTAAACGTTGAAACAGACAAAATCGAGGCTTTGGGGCCGCAGAAACTCCGTGCGGGGGTAATTGGTGAAGGTGCAAAGGCAGTCGGGATCAATTTCTTTCGCCGCCCGCACCAATTCGTCAATGAAGCCGGCCACCGCACGCTCGCCGCTCCAGCGCACGATGTCGGCCGGGATCTCGTTGGCGACGCTGTACGCGAAAACCGCCGGGTGCTTGTCACACTTGCGCACGACACGGCGCACGGCGTCGAGCGCGTCGGCCTTGTGCCGTTCCGAATCGAGGAAGCAGAGGTGCTTGTTCCACGGAATGTCAATGAGCACCTTGAGTTGGCACTCGGCGGCGAGGTCGAGCAGCCACCGCGGCGGCGCTTCGTAAAGTCGCACGAGATTCGCACCCAGCTCCTGGATCTGGGCGAAATCCTGCGCCGTCTGCTCCAGTGACGCGAATCCCGACTTGTCGGGACCGGCGTTCGGCGCGAACGGACCGTAGGCAACCCCTTTGACGTGGAACCTCCGGCCGCCAAGACGGAAGAACTTCCCGTCCGCACAGACGCGGGATTTTGAAGAACCAGCCGAAACCATGTGATCTTTTAGACGCTACAAACCGGCCTTTTCATCATCGCCGGGACGAAGGAGAGACCGCCGTTCTGCCGCCGGCTGGGTGCGCAACCGACGATCTTCCCGAACCGCGGCCACCTATTTGACTTCGACGTCGATGCCGAGCCGCTCGAGCGTGCTGCCCTCGGCCAAGCTCAACTGGGAGAGGGCCTTGTTATAGTTGTCCAAGGCTTGGAGTTCATTCCCGCGCGCGGCAGTGAGGTCACGCTGCATTTGCAGGACCGTGTACGTGGTGCTTTTGCCGTTCTCGAGTTTCTTTTGCTCGGCGTCAAGAGCGGCCTCGGCGTACTCACGAGCTTTGCGCGTGGCCGCCGCCCGCTCGTAGTTCGATTGCGCCTGCCGGATGGCGTCGTCAATCTGAACCATGATGTCTCGTTCCATCATTTTCACCGCCAGAACGAACTGTTGCCGGGCTGCCTTGCTGGCCTTGTGGCTGTTGCGGGCCGTGGCGTTGCCCAGCGGAAAGCTGAACTGGCCGCCGAAGTAGTAGAAGGGTTGGTCGCGCTGCTCGATGTCGCCCAGAACGCCGCTGAATTCCGGCGTCGAACCGCTATAGCCACCGCCCACCTTGAGGTCCAGTTGTGGAAAGAGTTGGTTGTAATCGTATTTCAGTTGGATGCCCGCTCTTTCAAGGTCCAGTTTTGCCTGCAACATCTCGGGTCGCTGCGTCAGCCCCTTGCTCCAACTGTCCTGACGGTCAAACAATTGCAGGGGGGATTCAAGCGTGCCGGAAGGCTCCGGGACGATGTCGGCCCACTCCGAATACTGGTCGGTGATCAGCTTCTTCAGGAGATGCCCTTGGACCGCAAGAGCGTTGCGGGCCGAGATCAGATCCGCCTGGCTCGCGGCAGCTTGGGCCTCAGCCTGCTTCTCGTCCAGCGGGGCCATGGCGCCGACCTCGACGCGCTTCTTGTTTTCCTCCACCAGCCGCGTGGCCAGTTCGACCGCCTTCTCCTGCACCTTCACGTACTCGCGGAGGGCAATGACGTCATAGTAAGCCTGTTCCACGGTGGTGACGGTGCTCATGATCCGCAGTTTGAGTCCGAGTTCAGAGTATTTCAGCCGGTTTTTCGCGACACGGATGGTGAGGCGGGTGCTATCAATCCAGAAGTTCTTCAGCAACGGTTGGGTGACACCGAGGGCTACCGAACCGCGGCTGGTCGAGTAGGGCAGACCAACCGTCGTCATGCTGTTCGTGTCGAAGATATACCTGACGCCGTCCGTGTCTGACGCCGCGGCGCTGATGTCGTATTGCATGCCCCAGGGGAGCAAGCCCCCGAGCGAGCCGTTCAAGGTGTCGGTGTCGGTCTTCTGTCCGGGAACAATAAAGGTACCTTGGAAGAGACTTTCGCCAGACTTGCTGTAATCATGCTGGCCGGAGAGACCCAGCGTGGGTTCGTAGGCGCCGTACGCGCCCTTCAGGCCGAACAGCGCCAACGCCGGGTTGTAGCGCTCTATTTGCACCTCCAGATTGTGCTGCACGGCCATCTGGATGCAGTCGTCCAGTGAAAGTGCCCGCGTCATTGGCTCTTCACCGCCGGCCTTCCCTGCGGCGAGAGCCACCAGTGACAGACTTGCCAAACCGAAAATCCAATTTCGTTTCATGGTTCGCGTAGATTGTGGCATCGCGCCACGTTCGTCAAACAAACGTCGCTCGTCCGGTCTTTCTCTGAGTATGACCTGAGAGCCGCAGAAAAGTTTCAACAAATCGCACGCCCTACGGCCGGTACGGCGGGGATCAAATCGCGGCTGCCCGGTGCAACCGGTCAGCGATGGCCCTCCACCGGGGCGACTTTGGCAACGCCTCCACCACGATCAACTCCGCACCCGCCGCGTCGCACCGGTGCAATTCGGCGTAAATCGTCCGCGCAAAAGCCTCCGGGTCGCGCGGAATCACCGAGACACCGCCGAAGCCCTTCCCAGGCGGGATGCGGCTGTGTGCGATGATGTGGCAAAGAGAGAGGCGCGCGGTGCGAGAGGCGAGGTGCGAGCGCAGATCCGCGTCATTTTGCCAGTTCAGGACGAGCAGCTTCGCCTTCGGGGCGTAGTGCCTCCGCAACAAGCCGGGACTGCGCAACGCTGGCCCGGGGCTTTGAATTCCGGATTCCGAACTTTGAACCTCTCCGATGACGGCCTGGAGCGATTTGACATGGATCATCCCCGGACGCAGCACGGTTGGCGGCTCGGTGGTGAGATCCAACACCGTGGATTCAATTCCAATTGGCGTGGGGCCGCCGTCAACAATCAACCGGACTTTCCGGCCCAGTTGCGCCCGCACGTGTTCGGCCGTGGTGGGTGGGAGGCGGGACGACAGATTTGCGCTGGGAGTGGCCAGCGGGAAGCCGCACTCGCGGATGACGGCCTGGATGAAGGGGTGACTGGGCCAGCGCACGCCCACGGTCGGCCCGCCGCCGGTGACGAGGTCGGGAATTCCCTTCGCGCGCGGCAGCACCAGCGTCAGCGGTCCGGGCCAGAACGCTTTGGCCAGCCTACCGGCCAACCTCGGCCAGTCCGTGACGCACCGCTTTGCCAGCTTCAGGCTGGCGACGTGGACGATGATCGGGTTCTGCACCGGCCTCCCCTTTGCCTTAAAGATTTTCGCCACAGCGTCCGGGTTCAACGCATTGGCGGCCAACCCGTAAACCGTTTCCGTCGGCAGCGCCACGATTTCCCCCGCCCGCAGCAACGCCGCCGCGCGCCGCACCGCCGCATTGAACATGGCGGGGGTGTGCGTCGGCATCACTTCCGCTGACGCTTTCGTGCTCATGCAGTCGCCCCGGCGCGGCCCCGGCCTACTCGTAACGCAACGCCTCGATTGGATCGAGCTGCGAAGCTTTGCGCGCGGGATAAAAACCGAAGAAGATGCCCACCGCCGCGCTGACCAGGAAAGCAACAACGATCCAGAACGTCGAAGTGATCGCTGGCCAGTTCTTCAGTGCCGCCAGGATTTTGGCGGCGCCGACGCCCGCTCCGATGCCAACGACGCCGCCAATGACGCTTAATGTCACGGCCTCCGTGAGAAACTGCAGCAAGATGTCGCGCCCGCGCGCGCCCACGGCCATGCGGATGCCGATTTCTCGCGTCCGTTCCGTCACGCTGACCAGCATGATGTTCATCACGCCGATGCCGCCGACGATCAGCGACACGAGGGCCACCGCCGCCAGCATGGCCGTCATGGTCTTCGACTGCTCCGTGGCCATGTCCGCGATTTCCTGCTGGGTGCGCACGGTAAAATCATCGTCGCGCCCCGGCGTAATGCGGTGGCGCTGCCGGAGCAGTTCGACGATCTGTTGTTGCCCCGGCGCCAGTAGCGTGGCTTTGGCCACCTGGACGTTGATGGAGCGCAACGTGGTCACGCCCTGCACGCGTTTCATGGCGCTGGTGTAGGGAATGATCACCACGTCGTCCTGATCCTGACCCTGGATGGAGAGACCTCTGGGCGAGAGGATGCCCACGATGATGAACGGGACGTTTTTAATCCGCACCACCTGGCCCAGCGGGTCTTCCCCGCTGTAGAGTTGATCGGCGATGGTCCTGCCGATAACCGCGACTTTGTTGGCGCTGCGCACGTCCTGCTCTGTGAACGGCGCGCCTTCGACGACGGACCATTGACGGATGTCGAAGTAGTCGGGTGATTCGCCGAGGATCTGCGTGTACCAGTTCTGGTTGCCTGCGGCGATCTGGCTGCCGCTGCGCACCTCAGGGCTGACGCCGACAACCCCGGGGACTTCCCGCTGAATGGCTTCGGTGTCCTCAACGGTCAGCGTGCCAGCGCTGCCCCAGCCGATGTGCACACCGCCGCGCGTGTGGCTGCCGGAAAAGATCAAAATCACGTTTTGGCCGAGGCTGGCAATCTGCGCCTCTACCTGCGCCTTGGCGCCGTTGCCGATGCCCACCATGGCGATCACCGCGCCCACCCCGATGATCATGCCCAGCATGGTGAGGATGGTCCGCAGCTTGTTCCGGCGCAGCGCGCGGACGGCGATCTTGATTGTGGCCCAAATTCGCGTCATGCCGTTAATTGAACAGCTTTTTGCGCCTCACGCAACCCATGCAACTCGGTTTCCGCATGCAGCCGGTCACTCACCGGTTTGTCGCCTACGATGCAACCGTCGCGCATGACGACATTGCGTTTCGAGTACCGTGCGATGTCGAGTTCATGCGTCACCATGATGAGGGTAATGCCTTGCTCGTTGAGCTTTTGAAACACGCCCATGATCTCGATGCTCGTGTGGCTGTCGAGGTTGCCGGTCGGCTCGTCGGCGAGCACCAGGGAGGGCTGGTTGACCAGTGCCCGGGCGATGGCCACGCGCTGCTGCTGGCCGCCGGAAAGCTGGTTCGGGTAATGACCGGCCCGATCGGCCAACCCTACCATCTCCAGCGCGTGCAAGGCGCAGGCGTGTCGCTCGCGCGTGGAAAGATGGCGGTGCACGTAAAGCACTGGCAGTTCGACATTTTCCAGCGCAGACGTGCGGGACAGCAGATTAAAACCTTGAAAGACGAAACCAATCTTCCGGTTGCGAATGTCTGCCAGTTCATCCCGATTGAGGCGCGACACATCCGTCCCATCGAGCGAATAACATCCACGCGTGGGCCGGTCCAGACACCCGATGATGTTCATGAGCGTGGATTTGCCTGAACCACTCGCACCCATGATGGCGACGAACTCCCCGCGCTGGATCGCAAGCGACGTGCCGCGCACGGCGTGTACGTCCACCTCGCCCGTGTGGTACACCTTGTGGATCTCGTCTAGTTGGATGACAACGTTCATGCCACGTCGCGCAGACTAAAACCGCCGGGAGCGGCCACCGAACGGATTGGCCGGAGGCGTCCGCATTGCGGCGTCAGGCATGACCATTCCAGTCACGACGACATCGCCTTCGTTCAAGCCTTCCACCACCTCCGTCATGATGCCGTCGCTGATGCCGACCTTGATCTGAGTGGGCGAGGGCTTCGGGGGCGACGAGCCGAATGCACTGTTGGTGCTGCTGAGCGTGCCAACGGTGCGCATGAGTTGGCGCTCCATTCTCCCCCGTCCGCCGCCTCGACCGCCGCCGCCCGGCCCGCCCATACCGCCGGGTCGTTCACCACCGGGCGGCCCGCCCTGGGCCATGCGGGGCGACGCCACATTAGTTCTTGATTCACTGGCGGTCTCCGGCGGGCGGAAGCGGAGCGCGGCATTCGGAATCTTCAGCGCGTTTTCGCGGCGGGCGATGATGATGGACACGTTGGCGGTCATGCCGGGCTTGAGTTTCAAATCCGCGTTGCTGACCTCGATGACGGTGTCGTAGGTCACCACGTTTTGCACGGTGATCGGCGAGTTGCGGATTTGCGTGACTTTCCCGCGGAACGTGCGATACGGGAACGCGTCCACGGTGAAGTCCACCTCCTGGCCGACCTCGACGCCGCCGACGTCGGCCTCGGCCACGTTGGCGTCGATCTGCATTTGTGAGAGATCGTTGGCGATGACGAACAGCGTGGGGGCAGATAGACTCGCGGCGACGGTCTGGCCCACATCCACGTTGCGCGAAATCACAATGCCATCCACGGGCGAATAAATCGTGCAGCGACCCAAGTTCACCTTCGCGTTGTCCAGCGCGGCCTGCTTGATCTGCACCTGCGCCTCGGCTTGGTGCAGCGTGGCGTTGGCCGTGTCGTAGTCCGATCCGGAAATCAGCTTGTTGTTGAACAATTCCGTCGAGCGATTGGCTTGGACCTGCGCCAGCTCGAGGTTTGCCTTCGCATTGGCGAGATCACCCGCGGCCTGCGCGACGGCGCCTTTGTAGGTGGCCGGGTCGAGTTCCGCAACGATTTGGCCGCCTTTAACTGGTGAATTCCAGTCCGCGTAAAGCTTGACGATGATGCCGGAAATCTGGCTGCCGACGGTGACATTCGTGACGGGGTTCAATTGCCCCGTCGCGGTGACGATTTGCGTGAGGTCGCCGCGCCCGATGGTTACGGTCCGATACTCCAGTTCATCAGCCCGCGCGTGCGCAAAATACCACCAGGCGCCCGCGGCCAGCAGCAGCGCCGGAATTATCGTCCATTTCAAAATTTGCTTCATGCCCATTGGAGTTATGGTTGCTCAACTAGGCCCGCCAAGGCAATGCCTAAGACGTTTCATATCGGAGAAATGTTACTCTGTTCTCAGTCGAAACTCGACGCGTAAATGTCACGACGAATCCAGATCCAAACGCCCACTTTCAGCCTTTCTTGTCTGCGCATTTGACTCTAAACTGTGGCGCGTGCTCAAACAATTTACGGCCCAACTCCTGTCCTTGACGCCGCTGAACGGCGAGCAGGTCATGCTCACCGTGGCGGAGTTGGTTGACGAGAAGATCGCGCCCGAGACGAAGGCGGACTTTCTCGGCGCGCTGGCGCGCAAAGGCGAGACGCCGGAGGAGATCGCTGCGTTTGCGCGCGAATTGCGCGAACGGGCGCTGCCGGTGCCGCTGGATGCCGAAACCCGGGCCCGTGAAATCCTCGATGTGGTCGGCACCGGCGGCGACCGGCTCAACACCTTCAACGTCTCGACCACGGTGGCGCTGGTCTGCGCCGCGGCGGGCGTGACGGTGGCCAAGCACGGCAACCGCGCGGCCACCTCGCAATGCGGCAGCGCCGACGTGTTGGAGACCTTGGGAGTCAGGATTGACCTGACACCGGAACAGGCGGCGGAATCACTCGGCCAGCAGGGGTTCGCTTTTTTCTTTGCGCAGAAATTTCATCCTGCGTTCAAACACGTCGCCCCGGCGCGCAAGCTTTGTGCTGAACGCGGTCAGCGCACCATCTTCAATTTTCTTGGCCCGTTGTTGAACCCGGCGCGGCCCACCGCACAACTGGTCGGCGTGCCCCTGCCGGAACTCTGTGAGCCGATTGCCCGTGTGCTGCAATCGCTCGGCGTGCGACGCGGGATGGTGGTGTGCGGAAGAGTTTCTAGTCTCAAGTCTCAGGTCTCGGGCGGCGGCTCGTGGCTTGATGAACTCTCCACGCTCGGCGACAACACCGTCGCCGAGTTTTATCAGGAACGCGGTTTCTCCAGTTCGGTGATGTCACCGGCGCACTTCCCGTTGCAGCCGGCGGTGCTGGCCGATTTGGCCGGCGGCGACCGCCAAACCAACGCCGAAATCGTGCGCCGGCTCTTGCGCGGCGAGGAGCGCGGGCCAAAACGCGACGTGGTTTTGCTCAACGCGGCGGCAGCGCTGTTCGTGGCCGGGAAGGCGCGCTCTGTGGGCGATGGGTGGGATTTGGCCGCCGAAGTCATCGACAGCGGCAAGGCGCACGCCAAGCTGCTTGAGTTGACCGCAAGCTGAACTGCTTTTTGACTTGGCGCTGTGCGCGCATCGGCTTACAAAGGGCGGGCATGTATCGGATTGTTGGAGTGGATGGGCGGGAGTATGGCCCGGTCGCGGCTGAGGTGCTGCGCCGCTGGCTGGCAGAGGGTCGTGCCAACAGCCAGACCCTGGCGCAAGCCGAAGGGAGGCCGGGTTGGAGGCCGCTGGCTTCGTTTCCTGAATTTGCCGACGCCCTCGCCCCGCCATTGGTTGCGGCCGTGCCACTCACAACGAACTCGCTCGCGCTGTGGGGCTTTATTTTCGGCGTCCTGTCGGTCACGTGCGGCTGTTGCTGCTGCTACGGTTTCCCGTTCAACCTGTTGGGAATTGTCTTCTCCACGATTGGCTGGGCGCAGATTCGGGCGTCGCGCGGGCGTGAAACCGGGACGGCGCTGGCGGTGGTGGGCTTGGTTTTGTCGCTGCTCAGTCTGGTTGCGGGAGTTGTGTTATCGTTCCTGGGATTCGTCCTGGGCGCACACGATGCGCACTGGCAATTCCACAGGTGTTGACTGGATGCAAGCGCCGCCTCGCATCCGGCCTGTGCCGAACTGGACGCCGCTCTGGCTGGCGGCAGCGCTGGTGACGGCAGCGGGTGCAGTCGTGCTCTTCTTCTTCGACCCGTCACGTTGGGGTTTTTACCCGGTCTGCATGTTTCACAAGTTGACCGGCTTGAGTTGCCCCGGCTGCGGCGGGCTGCGCGCACTGCATCAATTGGTGCACGGTCACGTCGCCGCGGCACTTCATTTCAACGCGCTGGTGGTCTTGGCGGTGCCGGTGTTGCTGGGCTTGTCAGCCCGCGCTTGCTGGCGGAGCAAAAACGGGGCCAGGCTGCCGCAGACGTCCGTTCCGCCGGTCTCGATCTGGTTGTTTTTGGGAGTGATGATTGCCTTTGGCATCCTGCGGAACCTGCCGTTCCCGCTGTTTGCCTGGTTGTCGCCGTGAATCCGGGGCGACTGGGTCGCCCCAAACTCAGGAGAACCCATGTATAGAATCATCGGAGCAGATCAGAAGGAATACGGGCCGATCACGGCAGATCAATTGCGCCAATGGATCACCGAGGGCCGCGTCAATCCACAGACCAAGGTGCAAGTCAAAGACGGCTCCGAATGGAAGCTGCTCGCTGACATTCCTGAGTTTGCGGAGGCGCTGAAAAGGCGCGTGCCGCCTGTGCCGGCTGCCGCTGCCGCCGCACCGCCCAAGACCAGCGGCATGGCCATCGCGTCGCTGGTGCTGGGCGTGTTGGGATTTTGCGGTATCACCGCGCTGATCGGCCTGGTGCTGGGCATCATCGCGCTGGTTAAAATAAACCGTAGTCAAGGGCGTTTGGCCGGGAACGGACTGGCCATCGCTGGGATCTGTGTTTCCGGTTTCATGCTTCTGTTTAGCATTCCCTTCATGGCGGGTCTGACATTGCCGGCGCTTGCCAGGGCAAAATCCAAGGCGCAGACGATCAATTGCGTCAACAATCTCAAGCAACTCGCCCTGGCAGTGCGGATTTACGCCACCGACCATAACGACCAATTCCCATCGGCCACCAACTGGTGCGACACCATCCTGAGCAACGCCGGCACGGACAAGATTTTCAAATGTCCCGCCGACGATCCCGGCAAGCGTTGTCACTACGCCTTCAACGCCAGGCTAAGCGGCCTGGAGGAGGGCAAGTTTTCTCCGGACACTGTGATGATCTTTGAATGTGACGGCGGCTGGAATGTGAACGGCGGGCCGGAACTGGCGCTCACGAAGCCGCGTCACGGGCGCATGTTCGTCGTCGCGCTGGCGGATGGCTCTGTCCAGAAGGTGAACGAGAGCCAGTTCAAGCAGTTGCGTTGGGAGCCTTGACCTGATTTCACAGCGAACCCTCAACTCGAAAACTCAACCATGTATAAAATCATCGGAACAGACGGTCAGCAATACGGGCCGGTCAGCGCAGATCAAATCCGGCATTGGATTGCCGAGAACCGGCTCAACGCGCGATCCCAAATCCAAGTCGAAGGCAGCACTGAATGGAAGGAACTTTCCGCCTTCCCGGAGTTCGCCGCCGCGCTGGCGTCGAGACCGGCGCAACCCCCGCCGCCGGCTGCGTTCGCGGCGTCCGGTGCGTCGACCCTGCCGCCGGACATCCTGAGCCGCGACTACGACCTCGACATCGGCGGGTGCATCAGCGGCGGCTGGGACCTGCTCAAGAACAATTTCGGCGTCCTGTTTGGCGGCGTGGCCATTTACTTCCTGATCGTGTTGGGATGTTCCCTGTTCGCACAAATCCCGATAATCGGGTTGCTGGGTACGGCGGCCAGCATCGTGATCACTGGACCGCTGATGGGCGGGGTGTATTACCTGTTCGTGCAAGCGATCCGCCGGCAACCGGTGTCGGTAGGCGATGTCTTTGCCGGTTTCCGAAAGAGCTTTGTTCAACTGTTTCTCGGCTACATCGTCATCGCGCTCTTGGCCGCTGCCTGCTTCTTACCGGCAGGGGTGGTGGCGGGCATCACGCTCATCCCGGCCATTGTGAGTCACCAGGAGCCAAGCGCCGGGCAGGTTGGATTGGCGGTGGGCGCGTGTCTGGTCTGCTTGATTCCGGTAATCTACCTTTCGATCAGTTGGATTTTCTCCCTGCCGCTGATCATTGACAAAGGGCTGACGTTCTGGCCAGCCATGGAAATCAGCCGCAAGATGGTGGGTAAACACTGGTGGACCATGCTGGGTTTTCTCATCGTTTGCGGGTTGATCAATCTTGTGGGCGTGCTGGCCTGCTGCATCGGTGTCTTGTTTACGTGTCCAATCGTCTTTGGCGCCATGATGTACGCCTATGAGCGCATCTTCAGTTCCTCGACGGCGCAAGGCACTTAGCCGCAGCAACGCACTTTCGTGTGTTGTCATCAACCAGTTCGCGACACCGGGCTTGGGTTCAATCGTCGGCGGACGGCGCGTCTCGGGCGCGGTACAACTGCTTTTGGCGCTGGCCGGGTTTTTCCTGCTGTTGGTCTGGATGTTCTACTATTTCTATGACCGCTTTCGTGTGTCAGTTGGTCACGAGCCCGTCGAAAATGCGTACGGCTCGCTAGGGAAGTGGGGTCTGGTTTTGTTTGGCATCGCTTGGGTTTGGGCGCTGGTCACCAGCCTGAGCTTGCTGCGGCAGGCGAAAACAGAGGGGGGTGCTGGCAAGGGCCGAGTCCCGCCCCGGATTGCCGTGCCGCCCGGCGAACCATCAGAAGAATGATGAAACTTTCGGCGAACCGTCTGTGTTCTTGGTAGAACGGGCTTCACAGTTGTCCAACCGGTGGGGCGATCCCGCAGTCGCGGGAGAGCCGGGAAGGTATTGGGATGTGGATTGCCCGGCGGCTCGTCTGTAGCCTCGCACCACCTTTTGAAATATGTTGTCCGAGCGGTGAAAGTTCGAGTTGATTTTGTTCGATAGGGTGTTGGAACATCCGGCAGGCTCGTTCAGAACAGGAAAGGCGCGCAATGTATAAAATCATCGGAGCAGACGGTCAGCAATATGGCCCGGTCAGCGCGGGGCAGGTGCGGCGTTGGATCGCCGAAAACCGGGTCAACGGTCAGACGCACGTCCTGACCGAAGACGCGACGGAGTGGAGGCCACTGAGCGCATTCGCGGAGTTTGCGGGCGATCTCAAACCGACCACCCCGCCTCTGATTGGCGGCACGACGCCTCCGTCCGGCGCCATACCGCCCACCGCAGCCTCCGCCAAGGCGAGCACCAAGATTCCCGCGGGCATCTGCGGCATCTTGCTCGGCTACTTGGGGATTCACAAATTCATCCTCGGCTACACGGGCGCCGGGCTGATCATGCTGCTGGTGACCGTGTTGACGTGCGGCCTGGCCGGATGGGTGATGTGGATCATCGGCCTGATCGAAGGCATTCTCTACCTCACCAAGTCCGACGAGGAGTTCGTGCGAACCTACGTGGATGGCCGCAAGGAGTGGTTCTGAGCGGGGCGGCGGCCGACCGGGCGCAGCGTTTGCCAAACCGGGCGGTTTGGACAAAGTTGAGTCCATGCCGAAACTCAACGTCATCCAAATCAAGACGGCGCTGAAAACCGTCCCCGGCTGGAAGAAGAAGGGCGCGGCAATTACTCGCACCTGCCAATTCAAAGATTTCCCGGCCGCGATCAAGTTCGTCAACGCCGTCGCGCGACTCGCCGAAAAGGAGTGGCATCATCCTGACTTCGACATCCGCTGGAACAAAGTCACATTGACACTCACGACGCATGACGCAGGCGGATTGACGGAGAAGGATTTCAAGCTGGCCCAAAGATTTGACCGGTTGGCGTGATGCGTGTCCCGTATTGCGTTTCGCGTCAAAACGGAGTCGAACCGCTGCCCGCTGCTTGACGCAACACGCAATACGAGACTCTCAACTCCCATGCTCTCCGTCACCTACGCCGAAGCCGACGCTCGGAACCTGGTCAAAAAGCATTTCGGTTACACCCCGGCCCATGTCGCAAGCGGACCTGGCAGCGTTGAGTTGCTCGGCGATGCCACGGGTTGCGCCGACGGTTTGGTCATGGCCGTTGCTGTGGACCGCGGCGTTCACATCGCCAGTGCCCCGCGCACCGACGGCAGGATCGAGCTGGTGTCATCCGCGTTCCCCCAACCCGAACTCTTCTGGCTGACAGAGCTGGAACTGAACCCTGCGGCTGCGTGGGCGGATGGCGTGAAGGGCGTTCTCCACCAACTGCGCAGCCGAGGCGTTCACTCCAGCGGTTTCAGCGCCGCCATCCACAACTCCATACCGACAGGGCTGGACTTGGGGTCTGGCGCCGCGCTGGAAGTGGCGACCGCCCTGGCAGTTCGCCAGCTTTATCCCTACAGCCTCACTGAAACGGGCGCCACACTGCCGCCGAAACGCGACGGCCGGGGCGGGCTGCCGCCGCTTTCCAAAGCGGAAAGACGACACCTTGCCAGGCTCTGCCGCGATGTTGACAACAAGTTTCTTGGCGGGCGAAGCGGTTTTGCCGACCACGTCCCGGCGCTGTTCGGCAAGGCGTGGAACGTCCTGAGCATTGATTGCCGCTTTGAAACGGTGGAACCGACGCCCCTGGTTGGAGAAGCACTGATCATCTGCGGTTCGGGCGCGGATGTCCCTCAGGCGGCAGACTGGAACGCCGAGTTGCGCATGCACTGGGAATCGGCCGCGCAGAAACTCCGCGCCAAGTCGCTCCGATCCGTCGAACCGCAGCTGCTCGCCGCGAACAGGGGCAGGTTGACCGCTCGCGAATACGAGTGCGCCTATCACGTCGTGGGTGAAATCGCCCGCGGCGCCGCAGGCGAGCGGGCGTTGCGCGATGATGACCACCGCCAGTTCGGCCATTTCCTGTTCCAAAGCCACGAAAGCGCACGCGATTTTCTGAAGAACAGCACGCCCGAACTTGACTTGCTGGTCGAGCTGGCCCGCGCGCATCCGGGCTGCCTCGGCGCGCGCCCGACCAGTGGCAGACGTGGTGGCGCGACCATCAATCTGGTCGCCTATCACCAGGCCGAGAGCTTCATCGAAACCGTCGTCCGCCAATACGAGAGGCGAACCGGCCATGAGATCAGACCGTTGGCTTGCCAGATTGTGAATGGTGCAGCATAGCCATCACCGGGGAGTTCTCAGTTAATCCTGTGACTCGTGGATTTGGCGAGGAATTCAAGCAACCCCCTCAACTCGTGCTGACTTGGGGCAGCCATGCTCGTCTTGCCTCGGGGTGAAAAAAACGGCTTGGCCAACAGGCGGAGAGCCGCTAGGCTGCGGGCACAGATATGAAGACCAATCCGTTAATTGCAGTGTTACTGGGAGTGCTCATCGTGGGGGCGTTTGTCACGTTCGGGCTGGCGGTGGGCTACGAAAGAAACTTCCGCCGGCTCAGGACCTTGCAGGCGCAGGCGGCGGCCATCCAAAACACGGGCGTGGCCATCAAATCGTTGGCCGACGACTCGGTGGAATACAGCAAGAGGAATCCAGCCATCACCCCCATCCTGCAACGCGTTGGTGCGTTACAGGCCAAATCGGCGCCCCCGCCGGCGGCCAAGACTCCAATCCGGTAAATGCCTTGCCACTTTATGGAAACGACAAACAACCAAGCCAGCCCCATGAAATCGCCGGAGTCTGAGGCGGTGGACTTCCAGAGCCAGTACCGGTCGCTCCAGCGGCTTTGTGTGGGGCTGTTGATTTCCAACCTGCTCATCGGCGGTGCCTTGGGCCTGTTCTTGCTGCGCCAGGTCTTTGCCCTGAACCGGCAGGTGGTCGAGGTCAACCGGTTTGTGGAGAACTACAAAACGAACGCCATGCCGCAGGTGGGCTGGTTCATCAGCAACTTGCAGGCGTTTGCCAAGACCAACACGGATTTCAATCCCATCCTCGCCAAGTACAATTTGTTGCCGGCCACTTCGGCCGCGCCGGCGGCCCCTGCGGCCCCAATAGCGCCGGCACCGAAAGCGCCCGCGCCCAAGAAGTAGCGCACGCGGTTGTCGGTTTCGCACCCCGGGCCGGCGGAAACTACGTTTTCTGCCGGCTTGTCTTGTTTTCCGGCGGATTCAGCGCCGTGCCGCAGGCATAACAGAACCTGGATTGGGGCGGGCAAAGCGCTTGGCACTGATGGCAGGTCAGGTGCGCATCGCGGTGGCGGTGGTGGATGATGAGGTTGCGCACATAAGGAATCCACGTGAAGACGTAGGC
>Ga0299912_10002555_pt1 | contig 14933 bp, 12 predicted proteins | sample RVTome_2_FD_207667 | JGI IMG/M metagenome (GOLD analysis project Ga0299912, IMG submission 207667) | Soil microbial communities from uranium-contaminated site in the Upper Colorado River Basin, Wyoming, United States - RVT95D214 (version 2) ... | reverse complement strand
AACCCTTGAACAACAATCATCGCTTTGGTCTTGGCATCCCATTTTCTTCTTTTCATGGCTGTCTTCTCCCGGTTACCAGCCATTTTACTCCCTTAACCCGGGACTTGTCTTAATGGGGAGCAGTATATTGTCTTGAGGTTTTTTGCTGGTAATTTACTAATGGACTGAATGTCACTTAAACACTGATTTGGGTGTGAAAGCACGAAACGACACGACAAGCAACAGGTTAGGAAACCGCAACTCTTATTAAAGATTGTGCATCTCGTCATTTTAGTGCGTGAGGAATCCATATCCATACGGCAGAGAGTTATGACGATGGAAAAGGGGCGTGGTGGCGACGAGGTGTTCATTTACCGATTTACCATATGCCAGGCAGTAGTGCCCGACGCCGGGTTGGGTATTCTGTAAAATGTTCGTGGTACCACTTGTGATGAGCGTGTGCCCTTGGCACCAGATTGGCGATGGTCCAAAGGGCGAATGCTGCCGCTACGGGTGACCATGTAGCAATCGCCCATCCCAGCCACAAGAGTATTTCTCCAAGATAATTTGGGCAGGAGATCCAGCGGTACAAACCATGCTGAGGAATAGCATAGTCGCCGGTAGAGGAGTGCCTTATGCCACGAAGTATATAATCCGCATGGCGGTTAATAATAAAACCCAGTATGAAAAGTGTAACACCAAGAATAAATCTCCCATCTCTAAGCCACACCATCTGATAAGAGTAGCTGTGGGTGATAATATAGCTACCGTTTAGATAGGCGTTGATCAGGTTAAAAATAAAACCGGATAAGAGTATGAGTATAGGAAAGGGCTTTCTGGAGATTCTAACGGCAAATGGATAGAGGAAAGCCCTATCCACATAATGGCCTTCCCACATCCCTAAAAAGACTAGTTGTGTGACTGTCAAAGATGGACTACCCACAAGATAGAAAGCAGCAAAAATTAGTGGTGCCGGAGCTTCCATAAGCAGCCACGCCAAACCATTGTTAATCGAAGGTCCCATCTTGGATCGAGCGTGTCGTCCGTACGGTGCAGTTACAAAGAAAAGGATAAAGAAAACAGCAATCGCTAGCAACACCCACGGTAACGAAACATAAAGGTGCCGAAACTCATCTTGGAGCATAGTTTGCCTTCTTCACCTGTAAGAATCCATTTAGCCTAAACCATTCCAGAGTATCTGCAATTGTGTCTGTAAAAGGTCTAGGCTGATAACCGAAAGCACGGCTGGCCTTCGCGTGGCTGATAACTTTATTACTACCCAATGCCTTAACTGCTGCCGTTGTCAATAGTGGGCGTCTTCCGGCTACTCGATCAAAGGCTGTCAATATGGGAGCAACACAAACAGCTCCCCACATGGGAAATGCAGTCAATGGCGGCCTCTTGCCCATTACACTACATACTTGGTGGGCTACTTGATGCAGAGTTACCCAGTGTCCGGAAAGCAAATATTTCTCTCCAGGCGGAGCTAATTCGGCTGCTTGCAGAATACCCTCAGCCACATCCCTAGCGTCTACCCAATCAAAACCACCACCTATTGTTAGCGGTATGTTCCCTCGTGCAAATGTCAACAATCCAGCGCCGAAAAGCGAGGGTTCGAAATCATACGGACCTATTATGCCCGTCGGATTGATAATGATAGCATTCAAGCCATTTTGCATCCCTTCACGAACCATCTGCTCACCTCGTGCTTTGGAGCTGTCGTAAATCGTAGCATTACGGGAATCAACTAGCGGTCGAGTCTCATTAAGCTCTTCTTTCAGAGGTGCCTGTTCATGGGAATGGATAGAACTGACATGAACGAACCTTTTTACTCCAGTAGAGAGACAGGCTGCTACCACATTCTTGACACCGGTGATGTTAATTGCCTCAACTTGTTCACGGTCCCACGTTACAATTGATATTTTGCCTGCCAGGTGGATGACCATATCCGTCCCTGCGAGCACTAGCTGCAATGAGTTCAAGTTGAGTACGTCAGCGAATACTTGTTCCACCGGTAGGCCATCGATACCGCGTGTGCAATGGTGTACAATTGCCCTGACTCTATGACCATGTTGGAGTAAAGTCCGTACAACGTTCGCTCCAAGATGACCTGAGGCTCCTGTGACTGCGACCAACATGGTAAGCATTCTAGCATTGTAAGTATTCTACAAGCAAGTATAAATTGGTGATCGTTGGAAATTAACTGTACTAAAAATATCCAAGCTTTTTCGCATTTAAAAACGGTTGCTAACCTGGTTGAATTCCTGTCTGTGTGGTTATTACTGCTCTCGAATAGAAGTACGCTAAAAAAAAGAGGTGATCTACTAGTCGGGTCTTATGGGTGGTGGCGACTATCTCCAATAGTATTCTTAATTTGTTTTGCTGTTTCTCCCAGAGTAACCATTTGTTCTAATAATTTGAGAACGAGCCAAACCGCGCTCTTTACGCTCAGGGAGATCAACTCTCCCCGTCTCCACCAGAAACACAATATTTTGTTCTTGAGACTGCATTACGAGTCAATGCCTATAAAATTATATATACAATTATTATCGTTAGAACATGGTTCAGTTGACTAAGCGACCGCTTGATAAAGCTCTACCCCCTTGTTAAAAGCTGCCATATTGATGTCAAAATCATTGGGGAACCTCTCTTGTATCAACGGCACCATCGTTTTTTCGTCCAACGGTAGGATACCGGAACCGACCAGGGAACCTGTGAGAATCATGTTTGCCAGTATGGCGTCTCCCAATTTCTCTGCTTCTTCCGTGGCATTAATTATCCATGTTTTAGCGGACAAACTCTTGATGGTCTCTATTAACTTATGGATGTCGGGGTAGTCAGAAACACGACCAGCGACATCGATAGGTCTGGGATTAACAATAGTGATAACTTTGGGATTACCATACTGTGCTAGCATCCGCAATGTATCCAATGGTTCCATACCCAAAATGACATCCGCAGCGCCACTGGGAATAATAGGACTGCACTGGATTTCTTTCGAGACTCTGACATAGTTATTCACTGAACCACCACGCTGGTTTGAGCTGTAGGTCTGACCAAAGGTCACCAGGTAGCCTTCTTTCGCCAGAGCTTGACATACAAGCTGGGAAATCAATACATTTCCTTGCCCAGCCACACCGATAATGATTAAATTGAGAGGGTCTTTCCTAAGTTTTTTGGTAATCATAATACCTCCCTTTTGATTGCTCCTTGAGGGCAGATATCAACGCATACTCCACACCCCGTACAAAGAATGGGATCTATCTCAGATTTGCCTGTTTCTTTGTTCCATCGGAGTCCAGGGCAGAGAAATATTCGGGTGCACAACCTGTCGCAACCGCAGTCATCACCAAGACATAAGTCAGGACTGACAGTTACTTTGTATGGCGGTGATTCACGGCGTCCCCGTATGAGTTCGCATTCGCGTTTCATTACAACTACCCGGGTGCCCTTGTCTATTGCCATCATCTTTAGCAAGGTTTCAGTGGTTTCCTTAAATTTGAAGGGATCGCAGACCTCAACTGGTACCCCAAGCGAGCGACAAATGTCTTCTATCTTGATCGCTCTAGCTGGCTCGCCCATAGCAGTCCTACCAGTACCAGGGTGAGGCTGGAATCCAGTCATTGCCGTAGCAGTATTGTCCAAAACTACCAGGGTAAAGTTCGAGTTATTGAATATGCCATTGATCAATGCTGGTATGGTGGCATGAAAGAATGTTGAGTCACCGCAAACAGCCAGTACCGGTTGCTTGAAACCAAATTGTCCCAATTTCCCAAACCCAGTAGCAATGCCTGCCGACCCACCCATGCAGTAGAGAGTCTTAACCACGGAAAATCCTCCCGGGAGTAGCCCCTGGGTATAACAGCCAATATCACCAGTGGCAAAGCCACCGCGTCCATCCAACTTGAGAGCTGTCCTGATGTTCCAAAAAGAAGCACGATGAGGACAGCCGGGGCACAAAGCCCCACCCCGGTTTACGGCATATTCCCTGGGGATAGCTTCAACTTTTTTGAGATATGCCGGGTCTCGTGCCTGATAATTGATACCCATTATTTTGTTTAAAGCTTTTATAACGTCATCCGGGCTCAGTTCACCGTAAGCGTTGATATGGCCGGAGCGTTTGCCGTAGAAGGTATGTTGCGGTTTTCCAGGTACCTGACTGGCTGCCAGCTCCATCACGCTTCCTTCAATAAACGGGTCTATCTCTTCGACAAACAGTACCTCAAGTGATTTGTCCAGATGCTCAGTTACTAGTTTCTCGGGTAGTGGCCAAATAGTTCCCAGCTTCAAGATACCAACTCTCTTTTCTAATCCGACAGTCCTTACTGCTTCCTGAGAATAGAGCCAGGTGGCACCGGACGTAATAATCAATAACTCTGGTTTATCCGGACCAACATATCTATTGAAAGGTGATGTTTCATACTTCTCCCGAGCTATGGCTAGCTTTTTGTGCTGGACATCGTGCGGAATGCCCCACATTCTCTGACGCCCTCCTACTCTACCTGCGCCGTCATAAGGGAAGCTTGCCTTGTATTGTCGCGTGGGCAAATCACCTAATTTCACATTACCGCGTGTGTGGGAGATCTTGCTCACTGCTCTCAACATGCAGATAATATCTACTTCCTCTGAAAGGTCGAAAGCCCACCTGGTCATGTCCTTAGCTTCCTGGAAGTCACCCGGTTCCAGCATCGGGATATCCAACCATTTGGCAACATGTCGGGTGTCCTGTTCGTTAGAGCTGTTATGGGAGCCAGGGTCATCAACGGTTACCAGCACCAGTCCGGCGCCGACACCCCTCTGGGCGAGGTTCCCAAGGAAATCGAGCGCCACCTGTGTCCCGTTTTGTTTCATCGGTGACATAGCGCGGATGCCCGCTAGCGAAGCTGCCGTAGCAGCCTCTATTGCCACTATCTCGTTTACCGACCACTCAGCATAGATACCTCTTTGCCGCGCAACTTCAGCTATTGCGGGCAGAATTTCTGATGATGGAGTTCCCGGATAAGCTGCGACAAATCCAACTCCCGCCTCCAATGCGCCCCGAGCTATCGCTTCATTACCCATCAGCAGTAAGGTTGTACCTTGTGCATCTATATCAATATCAGGCATTCAATTTTCCTCCTTGTTCTTGCTCATTTATTTCTAAGAAATTAGTTTATCCGCAACCTGCTGAGAAAGACCTAAATAGAGCAGATTATTTCGGTCTCCGGTCCTCTTTATTATTTCACCTAATCCGCGCTTCTTTTTAATGAGTGCTGCTTCTTTTAGATGTGCCAGGTTCTGCGGAGGTAAGGCGCCAATTTCAATTGCTCCTTTTTGCTTGGCACGCGAAATTAATTCCGCACCCGTATTCGTACGCACGATGACTGTATTCCAACCTTCAATACCTTCGACAGCGCCAATGGAAATATCGGCAAATTCTGATGTCATGTCAAGGCAGTAAGCACAGGTCGGCATTGTATATTTCCTGACTTGATTCAGAGATATTGAAATTTTACCCGATGATGTATAAGCATCAAACGTGTTCGCTGGAGGTGGGGGAATATCAAATTTCTTAACCAATGGTATGTTAAGAGTCTCCATCAGGAAACTGTGAAATTGATCAGTAGACAAAGCCCAAGTACAGAAGAGTCCGATGACCAGCTTTAAATTGTCAATGCTGAACCGATTGTGGGGGGGGTGGAGTTTCATTTTACTAAGAGCCAATCCCTGACAGGGTGTAGTAACAATACCTACCTTAAAATTGTCTTCTTTCGGTAACTTATTAAACTTTTCAATTACCGGGCAAGCCATATAATTAGAGCTGGTACACTGAAGGACATCCTTCTCATTTTGTGCGAGAACAGCCTCCGGGGTTTTATCATTGCTCGTCTGGGTCAGAATAGCTCTATCTATGAGTCCTTCCTTCATTGCCAGCGAAATGAGTGCGGTTACTGTTCCGCCATATTGTGCCTTCCCCCTGATATGGTTGTCAGCTGATCTTGCGATAAAAATCTCCTTGAAAGTACCTAATTGTTGTTCACTATAAGGTACATCAAAGACCTCTCGGCTGATGGCATCCATATCTATATGTGTACGAGGGCAATACTGGTAACACTGGCCTTCCGATAAATTGCAGTTGTCCATTAATACCATTCTGCCTTTATAGGATACGAGGTAAGGACAGCTCCCGGCACAGGCACCACATAGCGTGCACAAACCTGTATTTATAACTTCATCCTGAAGCTCCTTAGCGCCTTTAACCTTAGTAACCATTAAATGCTCCTTTCAAGTAAATGCAATAAATCTGTATCAAAGACAATGTTTTTAAACATCAAATACCGTAGGTTATTTTACAATCTCTTTTCTACCCTTTGCCAATAATTCGGCAGTGTGCATTACTTTTATTTTGCTTTTTCTTTTATCAAGTCCGCCCCTTAATTGCAGAACGCAGGCGGTACAATTTGTAACTACTGTATCTACTCCAGATGTTTCAATACTATCGAGCTTATGCTTTAAAACCTCTCCGGATAATTCTGGATAATTGAGCAACATCTCCCCACCGAAACCACAACAAACATCACAATCAGGCATCTCTACAAGCTCAAAACCTTCTCTAATAAGTAGTTTCCGGGGCTCTTCGAAAATGCCGAGCCCACGTCTTAAATGACAGGGGTCATGATAGGTAACCTTCGTATTCCTGGAAGGCTTCTTCTCTGCCGAAGGTGTCAGTTCAAGCACCAGTTGCGAGAAATCGCGAATTTTATCAGACATTACTTTGGCACGCCGGTTCCATTCTGGTTCATTCGCTGTGAGTGAAAGATACTCGTTTTTCAACATAGCGGCACAGCCGGGGCAGAACGTAACGATATAATCAAAATTATGTTCTTCGAGGGCGCGTATGTTTTCTTTGGCAAGACTAAGAGCGGTCTTCGTATCACCGCTGTACAAAGCTGGCGCTCCACAGCAGGTCTGTTTTCCGGGGAAATAGGTGTCAGCGCCATACTCCAGAAGAATTTCTATAGCATTTTCGCCGAGTTCAGGGTAGGCGTAATCGGTAACGCAACCGGCATAGATAGCCACCTTGGGATGGCTATTATTAGCAGTTGGTGAAGCTTGCTTCAAGCGATCACGTAACGGACGACGTGATAACGCTGGGAAGCTGATTTCCTGCATCACTTCATTCAGAGGTCGCGGAAGACGACGCATCATTGAGTCTTTATCAGTAAAGGGTTTCATTACGTACGGACCCAATCGTAATACTTTGTCAAGCCGTCTCGGGTGTTTGAGTACTCCACCAAAAGCAGCTCTCCTCTTCCACGATAAGCCACTTTCCTCTACGATCTTCGCTTTCAATTGGGTAATCATTCGCGGGATATCAATCTGGACAGGACAGACTTCCTTGCAGGACATACATCCCATACAAAGATCGGCAACATCTTTCGCTTTATCCATACCATGCAGGAAGGCGGTTAATATGGCACCAATACCGCCCTGATAAATATATCCATAAGTCTGCCCTGAGAGAGAGGCAAAAACAGGGCAGGTATTTAGACAGGCACCACATTTAATACAGTAAAGTGCCTCTCTAAAGATATCAGAATCCCTCATTTGCATCCGACCGTTATCTACCAGTACTACGTGGAATTCCTTCGGACCTTGGCCATTGAGTGGTATCTCGGAAGGAATTGCATCCGTCCGGCTGGGACCGGAAATAATTGAATTATAGACTGACAATTTCATACCCATTGTACTTCGAGCTAGCAGTCTTTGTACGGCAAGCGTATCTTCAAGACTGGCAATGAACTTTTCATAGCCCACCATAGCTACATATACAGGTGGCAATGTCGTCGACATGCAACCATTTCCCTCATTGGTGACAATAACCACACTCCCTGTTTCCGCGATAGCGTAATTGACACCGGAAATCCCCATGTCCGCTTCAATATAGCGCTGCCTTAGAGTAGTACGGGCAACATCCAGTAGTGGTTGAGGTTCTGGAGGCAGTTGCTGTCCGGTTTCTTTTGAAAACAGCTCAGCTATCTGCTGGAGTGTCTTGTGTATCGCTGGTCCTGTTAGATGAGATGGTTTTTCGCCGGCGAGCTGGACAATCCATTCACCAACATCAGTCTCTGTTACCTTGATTCCACCTTCTTCCAAGTGCTCTCTAAGTCCTATCTCCTCCGTTAGCATAGACTTTGATTTGACTATGCTTTTTACATCATTTTTCCTGGCGACTGCAAGCACATACTCATTGGCGTCATTAGCATCTTTGGCTTCATATATAATCGTACCCGACCTGGCAGCCATCGTTTTAAATTGTGTTACTAACTCTGGCAATTGGGCGATACATCTCTCCTTTACCTGCCGGAGATCACGTCTCAAGCCCTCAAAATCAGATTGGGAATTCATCATCCTCCGATATGGTCTTATTGCCGGTGTCCTGAGTCGGGAAAAAGCAGTTTGCAAATTTTTATCTGAAAGAGCGTTGTGTACGCGCGTTTTCATTTCTTTACTCATTACTCACCTCTTGACAATCCCAATATGCCCGCTATGATATTATGACATTCATAAATATATTTATGGCATATTAACTAGTACAATATGCTCTTCCTCTGGTCCCTGGGCTCGTGCCCTCATTGCTCCCGGAATGTCACCTGTTGTGTTCCTACCTGTAAGATAAGTGACAAAACTGGGCATTCGCCACCCTTGTTTATCTTTATAAAGCTCTTTCAATTTCATTATGGCCTCTTCCCAGGTAGCACAGATGTCTCGCTGGTCAATCAACGTAATATGCAGTCTGGGAAGAAGAGAAACCAGCCGGTCATTTCCCTCGTTACTGGCTAAGATACAGGTACCTGTTTCGGCTACGGCAATTGTAGCCTCGGAAATACCAATATCCGCATTGATATATAATTCCCTTAAGGTCAACCGGGCTGCTTCCACAAGTTTTTCAGGGTCGAGACTTAAGTCTTTGGTGTTTTCTTTCGATTGTGAAATCCATTCCCTGATATCAGTCTCTTTTATATCAATATCCTGGTTCTGAAGACGCTGTTTCAGTCCAATCCGGTTGGCAAGTGAAGATTTGGACTTAACAACGCTTTTCATATTACGCTTTCCAGCGATGTCCAGAATATGGGTGATGACTTCTTCATGGTTTGCTGCCTGGTAAACTTCACTTCCTGCTCTGGTAGCCTCAGCCACAAATTGTTCTATCAGTTTGGTCGCCGATGCAGTCATTATCAACCTCCATTACTGATACAGCTACGATAATAGCAGTAGGCTATTGCTTGGCATTAATGATAATTGCGGTCCTTTGCTACATCATTCTGACTGTTAACATGGTTTTGTTCATGTCACAAATCTCTTCTAAAACCTACCATGAATTACGATTTGCAGCTAAGTTATATGTTCAATAAATAGATAATATTAATGATAATCCTCTTCCACGCTTATATTTTATTTTAAAATAATCTGTAAAAATACTAGTCTACCCTCATATTTATTGTCAATAAACACATTGTAATCTATTTCGCCGATCAGCAAACAGTATTAATTCACGTTTCTTACCATAATTTTTCATATAAGTTTATTTACATATATGTATTATTCTTAAGTGATTAATTTCTTAATTTATCTATAATATTAATACATATGAGATAATTACTATATAGTATCTTTTATCACATACGAACATTAAAGATTACCATAGTAAAAATATTTTTTATTTATGTCAATCTACACATATAATGAATATTTGACATCGATTATTTATTAGTTTATCCTAAATGATGAATATATACAACATAGCGAACGTTCGCTATGTATTTACATATATGAACTTTGTAAATAAAAAGGGTATGTATGACCACAAATACACCACTTAATTCTGATAGAAATAAAACAACAAACACGAGACGAAAACAAATTTTCGATACTGCGATTCATCTATTTAACCAGAAAGGTGTAGCTCATACAACGGTACGCGAAATCGCTGAAGCAGCAGATCTCACAATAGGTGGACTATACTACTACATAAAATCAAAAGATGAAATCCTTGATATTGTTACTGAAAATTCAATGTATTTCCACGAAGCAGTAAAGAAATTCAGGAAAACCCTTGGTGATGTCAACCCAACTGAAGCCTTTCGTAAGTGTGCAAATTACTGGCTTACAGTATCACCATCTGCAATGGAGCAGACAATTTTCTTTGAACGCGAGAAAATACATATGGCTAATAATTTGCAGGAAAAACAGGAAAACGTAGTCCGTGATTTTATCCATTTTTTTGAAGACTTGCTGAAGGATGGGATAGCAGCTGGAGAATTTAAAATTGATAGTGTTACTCTGGTAGCTTTTCAGACATATTTCTTACGGGGTCTATTCGCTACTAAACAGTGGTTTTTAGCAGACCTGATCACGCCTGCAGAATATGCAACACAAATGACGAATTCTATCTTGCAACAGATTCTAGTTGATAAGACAAAAATATAACTAGAGGAGGCTATTATGCGAGGGTATATTATCCGGAGAGTACTACTAATGATTCCCACTCTCCTTATTGTAACAATATTAGTCTTTATGGTGGTTCGATTTGTACCGGGTACCGTATTAGACCTGATGGTCAGCGACCATGCCACCGAGTCAGGAGTAGACTTCGAGGTATTAAAGGAAAATTTGAAAATAAGCCTGGGATTGGACGTACCAATCTATGTACAGTACGGACGCTGGATGGGATTTCTACCACAAAATGATGGTACGTTTTCTGGGGTACTCGAGGGAAACCTCGGCAAGTCACTCTGGACAGATCGTAATATCGTGAGCGAAATCTCTCAGCGTATCCCGATTTCTCTTGAGTTAGGTATCATCGCTCTCGTAACAGCTATGCTGATTGCCTTCCCCATTGGCATCTACTCAGCCATACGACAGGATACCATGGGAGATTATATCGGTCGTAGTTTTGCTATCATCCTTATTGCGGTCCCTTCCTTCTGGATTGGGACTATAGTCTTCGTACTCCCCTCAATGTGGTGGAACTGGACGCCCCCCATCGAATACATCCCTATCAGTAAAGACTTCGGAGCCAATATTGTGCAATTCATAATACCCGGCATCATCATGGGTTCGCAGATGGCGGGTTCAACCATGAGAATGACCCGCACCATGATGCTTGAAGTCCTTCGCCAGGACTACATCAGGACTGCCTGGTCAAAAGGCTTGAAGGAACGTGCCGTCATCATCCGTCACGCTCTTAGAAATGCCTCGATTCCAGTGGTTACTATTCTCGGTGGACAGATACCAGTCCTAATCTCAGGTTCGGTTATCATGGAACAGATTTTCGTCCTACCCGGCATTGGCCGATATATGATTGATGCCATTGGGCAGAGAGATTACCCCATCATCTCCGGTATCAATTTGATGATGGCTACGGTCGTTATGGGAGCAATACTTTTAACAGATTTATCCTATGCATGGTTAGACCCCAGAATTAGGTATCGGTAGAGGGAGTGTTTGAAAATGGCTGAAAGTACAAAAGACTTATACGCTGGTACCCTATCAAAAAAGAGACGCTCCTTTCTGGCTGACCTGACTACTCGGTTGGTAAAAGAGAAACCTCTGGGTACTGTGGGTGCCGTTATTGTCATAATATTGCTCTTCGTCGGCATCTTTGCTAACTGGTTAGCACCTTATGGATATAATGACACCTGGGTAGGTGACAAACTGGAAGCTCCATCATTTAACCACTGGATGGGCACCGACAATGTAGGTAGAGACCTCATGAGCCGCATCATTTACGGTGCCAGAGTCTCCATGTTTGTCGGTCTGGGAGCCAGCGCTATCGGCTGCGCTCTCAACGCCTTTATCGGACTGATATCAGGATATGCAGGCGGTAAATTAGACCTGATAATCCAGCGTTTTGTGGACGCCTGGGTGTGCTTCCCCTTTTTATTCCTTTTATTGACCATTATGGCATTAATTGGTGCAGGTGTTGTCCAGGTGATAGTAGTTTTGGGAGTATCGGGGGGAATTGGTGGCTCCAGACTGATGAGGAGCGCCGTAATTGCTGTCAAATCTAACCTCTACGTGGAAGCCGCCAAGGCTATCGGTACACCTACTTGGTCAATTCTTATCAAGCATATTTTGCCTAATGTTATGGCACCGCTAATTATCATGTTCACCATGGGTGTAGGAAGTTCCATTCTCGCCGAGGCAACGATTAGCTTCCTTGGTTATGGCATCCCTCCTCCGGCACCCAGCTGGGGTGGTATGCTCAGTGGCGGCTCACGCACCTACATGACTCAAGCACCATGGATGGCAATATTTCCCGGATTGGCATTGAGTATCGTAGTGTACGGTGTAAATATGTTCGGAGATGCTTTGCGCGACCTCCTCGACCCCAGACTTAGAGGCGGTCTCGGTCGTTACTCTGGAACTAAACAGAAAAGGCCGAAGTAACACACGTCAACTTAAATGGATAACAAGGTAAAACACTTGGACAAGTCAAAGGAGATGAAAAATGTGAAAACAGTGAAAATACATGGGTCATAAAAATAGAAAGGAGTGAGCTTAATGAGCAAAAAAGTACTGTGGATTTTCCTGACGTTACTCACCGTAGTAGCGACACTGTTGGCATCCTGCAATTCTGGGTCAACAACAGAGGAAGAACAAGAAGAAACAACTATTGTTACTGGAAAAGTGTCGGGAACTGAGGCACCGGAAACGGTGGTTCCCGCAGACACTACGCGCTCTGAAAAACCAAAATATGGGGGTACGATCACTATCGCCTCGACTACTGACCCAACAGGTTTCGACGACGCCTATAGCTTAACAGTCCACGTCAATACCAGTACTCTCAACCTGACGAATGACACGCTTTTACAGGGGGACTGGGCCAAGGGTCCCGCCGGCACCAATCAAACCAGCTTTTTACTGGGCAGTATCAACAGCATGAGCCTCAAGGCAGGCTCACTGGCAGATAGCTGGGAGATACCTTACAAAGGGAAAATCATTTTCCACATCCGCGAGGGTGTCTACTGGCACAATAAAGCACCAACCGGCGGCCGACTACTTACTGTTGAAGATGTTGTTTTCTCCCTGAACCGCGCTATCAAAACCAAAGGTAATTATATCAATACTACCTATCCCATTTTCTCTGCAAAGGGTGTGGTTACGGGTGACGATGCCGCCCGGACAGTTACGGTTGAATGTCCCCCCGAAGAGTGGATAAACTTGATAGCCATGATCCCCAATTACTTCAGTATTTTCCCGAAAGATGCCGTTGAGCAATTTGGCAACATGAATAACTGGAAGAATAGCATCGGTACCGGACCATTTATTTTCACCGATTTTGTCTCTGCCGGTTCTATGACATTCATGAGAAATCCCAACTACTGGGAGAAAAATCCCATCGGTCCCGGTAAGGGAGACCAGCTGCCTTATGTCGAGGGCGTCAAGTGGTTGATTGTTCCTGATGCGGCAACCTACTGGGCGGCATTTCGTACCGGCAAAATCGATGGTGCTGGCGGTGTCTACACCGATGTCAAGGAGTTCCTTTCTAATCCTGATGTCAAACATACGCAATATATAAATGATTATTGCTATGTCATGTTCATGAGAACGGATAAAGCGGATTCACCATTCAGTAAGAAAGAGGTCCGGCAAGCATTAACCATGGCCATCAATTACAACAAGATCGTAGACGAATACTATGAGGGTAAGGCAACACTCCTTTGCTGGCCGATATCCCCCATGAAGGAATTCGAGGGTGCCTTCGTACCTTTCAATGAACTACCCGCCAACATCAAGGAGCTGTTTTCCTATAACCCTACCAAAGCCAAGGAGTTACTTGCCTCGGCAGGTTATCCCACTTTGAACTTTAAGATAACCTGCTATAATTCCGCCACCACGACCGATAATCTTTCTCAGTATGTGAAGATGTGGGCTGAAATCGGTGTTACTGCGACGCTTGACGCTAAAGACTATGCTACTTACATGACCCGGGGTAGAACCAGAAACTATGACGACATGATCTACTTTTATGATTCGGGTGTTTGGGGGAAGTTTCTTAACGTCCAGGGGATCAGTCAGTATAATTTAAGCTATATCAATGAACCTCTTTACAATGAGGCTTTTGTGAAAGCCGGTGATTATTTTGGCTTTGATGATGCTGCCTTAGCCGCGCTTCATAAGTCGATAGTGCTGGACGTCCTTGAAAAGTGCTGGGCGATACCCTCACCGAACGCATGGTATTACGTCGTCTGGTGGCCTTGGGTAAAGAACTGGAATGGCGAGCTCTATGTCGGCTACTATAGTTATCCCTTGTACATGAAATACAGATGGCAGGATGTAGATATCAAGAAAGCGATGACAGGAAGATAATAGTAATCCCAAGTTGCTTAAGTAAACAATTTGAAAAATGGCTCGGAGATAAGCTCCGAGCCATTCCCTCTTAAAGAACTTGATATACAAGAACAAATGCGATTTACTCAGTACCCCTATCGCCTTTTCATTAATTCAATGGTCATAGGCCGCTAAAAAGAATGGGAGTATTTCGATAATTATTGATATTCATTACCACTACATTCGTATGTCCCTGGATACTGAATCCTCCAATAATACAATTAAAGGCTGGTTTGAAGATGCTGAGCGTGCGGGGTTTATTGGATCGTCGGATAAATTCATTTCGGAAGTTCGTGACATGGTTGATGATCCGGAATGCGATAAACTGGTAAAACGTATGGCACAAAACGGTATAGATATGACAGTTATCTGTTATGTTGATAACTGTGACAATGGTTCAGCGAACGAACGTGTTATGCTGTCAAATGAACTTTGTGCGAAAGCGGCTGCGAAACACCCTGGTAAATTAATCGCGATGGCTGGTATCGACCCCAGACGACCTGATGCGCCAGCCCTACTCCGTCGTTGTTTTACTGAATTCGGGATGAAAGGATTGAAATGGCATCCGGACGATGGTT
>Ga0299912_10002553_pt1 | contig 14937 bp, 14 predicted proteins | sample RVTome_2_FD_207667 | JGI IMG/M metagenome (GOLD analysis project Ga0299912, IMG submission 207667) | Soil microbial communities from uranium-contaminated site in the Upper Colorado River Basin, Wyoming, United States - RVT95D214 (version 2) ... | reverse complement strand
TTCAGCGGGAATCCTGCGGTAGGGGCACTTCTCCATGCAATCGCCGCACCCCGTGCACTTACTCCAATCCACATAGGTGGCCTTCTGACGGATCTTGACCGTAAAATTCCCGGCGCTGCCCGATAATGATTCAACCTCGCAGTAAGCCATCAGCTTAATATTAGGATGCTGGCTGACATCCACCATCCTCGGCGTCTCGATGCACTGAGGGCAGTCCAGGGTGGGGAAGGTCTCCGATAGCTGGATCATGCGCCCCCCGATGCTGGAGGTCTTCTCCACAAGGATGACCTCGTAACCGCCATCGGCGATGTCCAGAGCAGCTTGGATGCCAGCAATGCCACCCCCGATAACTAACGCTCTCTTAGTGATAGGGACGGAGACAGGAGCGACAGCCTCTCTCCAGTCAAGCTTATTCAGGCTCGCTTTGATAGCCTGAATAGCTCTTGCCGTCGCCTCTTCTTTATCGCACACCAGAGGCCAGCCACAGACCTCTCTAAGGTTGGCGATTTCATAAGCATAGGGGCTAAGGCCCATGGAGACCACGGTCTGGCGGTAGAGCCCTTCGTGCAATCCCGGCGAGCAGCTATTGAGCACCACGCCCTCCAGCCCCTTTTCCTCGATGGCCTTTTTAATTAGGTCCAGACCGGCGGGCAGGCACAGGTCCTTACAATCCTCCACATAAACCACCCCGGGGTACTGGCTGATGGCGTCCAGGACTTTTTTGACGTCAACGTCCCCGCTGATATTAAGATCACAATGACATAGGAAAACTCCGACTTTCTCCATCTTTATACCTCTTGCTTATACCTTCACATCACGCCTTTGCTGGCTAGTAGGGGGCGCGGATCAGCGTGATTGAGATCGAACCGACAAACCCCCTCTCCCAACTCTAACGCAATGGCCATGAGCTGAGTAAAGTACAATACTGGCATCCCCCGAAAATCGCTATAGACCTTACGAATCTCCCGCTGGCGATGGTCGAGGTTAAAGGCACAGAGGGGGCAACTGGTGATCATCACCTCCGCCCCAGCCTCAGCCGCCGCATCCAGGATACGACGGGCGCACTCCACCACCAGCTCTACGTTATTGACCGTCTGGAAAGAGCCACAGCACTCCGTCTTATGAGGGAAGTCAACAGCTTCAGCGCCGAGACTTACCAAGAGGTCCTCCAGAATGGTAGGCCTGAGGGGATCGTCAATGGCCACCTCCGCCGGACGCAAAAGTAAGCACCCATAATAGGGCGCTACCTTCAGCCCTTTCAAGGGCTTCGTAACCTCCCTACGTACTCTCTCAAAACCTATTTCGTCCCTCAGGACCTCCAGCAAATGCAGAACCTCCACCTCCCCACCATACGAACCCTCCCCCTCAGACACGAAGTTAACGATCTTGCCTCGCTTCTCCACGTCTGTTTTCATGAGCAGATTGGCTCGTTTTAGAGAGTTGTAGCACATAGTGCATAGGCTGACAACCTGGCTCTCCCCCTGTTCCTTCAATCGCAGCAGGTTGCGCACGGGAGCCAACTGATGTGCCGTTTCGTCCACGGCCAGGCAATAAACCGTGCCACAGCAGTTCCAAACGGGCATCTCAGCCAGTTGCACCCCCAGGCTGTCCAGGGACGCCACGGCAGAATCTTCGAAGTTCTTGGCCTTCGTCTTCAGAGTACAGCCGGGATAATATGGAATACGCACCTTTTCTCCTAAGGAGTTAGCTTGCGAAAGTTGGCCACTAAAGCTACCTGAGGAAGCTCCAGGAGAGCTTCCCGGTCAATTTCAGATAAGTCAACGTGAGGGATATTCTTTCTCAGGATCATCAGCCGCAACGCTTCCATGACCCGGGCTAAATCTATCCCCCGGGGACAACGAATGGAGCACTTCAGGCAGGAGGCACATAACCAGATGGTGCCGGAATGGGCGATCTCTCCCTCCAGGCCCAACTGCACCAGCCGCATGACCTGGTTGGGAGGGACATCCATAGCTCCAGAAGCAGGACACCCCGCCGAGCAAAGGCCACACTGATAACAGGCGAGGATATTTTGTCCGCTTATCTCTCCGATCCGCTTCACAAACTGGCTGCGAACTGTCTTGGTGGAAACTGCTACTCTCATTTTTTCTTAGACGACTATCTCAGGAACCTGAACCTATCCAAGACTACTACAATGCCTCCCACAGCAATTCCGAGACGTCTTTGATTTGGAGCACATCGCTCTTGTTCTCGGACAGCACACTATCCTCAAAGTTCAGGAGGCAGTACGGACAAACGGTGGCCAAAACGCTGGCTCCCGTATCGATCGCTTGCTGCACCCTAACATCGGAGAACCGCTCGCCCTTCTTGGTATCCTGCCAAATCCTCCCTCCACCACCACCGCAGCAAAGGGCGTTCTCCCGCGAGTTCTCCATCTCCACCAGCTCCAAGCCGGGTATGCTCTTTAGCACTTCCCGCGGTTCCTCATAGATGTTATTATGTCGTCCCAGATAGCAGGAATCATGGTAAGTCACCTTCAGGGGTAGCTCTTTTGTGGGCTTCAGCCGTCCCTCTCTAATTAAATCGGCGAGATATTGGGTGTAATGAACCACTTCGAATTTGCCATCCAGCTCCGGGTATTCGTTCTTAAAGGTGTGATAGCAATGAGGGGAAGCAGTGACGATCTTCTGAACCCCGTTCTTCGTAAAGGCGTCGATATTGCTGGTCGCTAGGCGGGTGAAGAGGTCTTCATCTCCCGCTTTGCGCACACTCTCGCCACAGCAGCTCTCCGCCGTGCCCAAGATGCCGAAATCCACCCCTGCCTTCTTAAGGAGGTTGACCGCAGTAACAGCCATTCGTCTCGCCTTCGGCTCATATGCCGGCACACAGCAAGGGAAATACAATATCTCGGTGCCTTCGGTGAACGCCTTCACATCCAATTCGTTCGCCCAGTCCGCCCGTCTCGCGGGGTCTTCTCCCAAGGGGTTTTTCACCCCCGCAATGTTCTTCACGGTAACCCGCAATGATTCCGGCACCGGGCCTATGCCCATCCCCACGATAGTTCTGCGCAATGCTCGCATAATGTCGATGAGCGCCACCCCCCGCGGGCAACGCTTCACACAAGCGGCGCAGGTAGCACATTGCCACATGGCCTCACTCTCGAAGTCCACCAAGCCTAGCTTGGACTCGCCGATGAGCCGGTGAGGCATGAAAGTGGCGACAAGATTCCACGGACAGACGTCACTGCAAAGGCCGCATTGATAACACGAGTAGAGGGCTTCGCCCCCTGCCTCCTCTATTACTTCCAAAGCTTCTTTATAAGGAGTTACTCTAGCCATAAGAAACCCTTGCGCCTCCTGCTAAAACAATTCCAACTAAGATTATCCCTTAACAAACGCTTATCCGCTTCTATTATACCACGTTTAGGCTGCCATGCTCAACCTTATAGCGAAATATTTCACATTCACTTAGCTTCCTTTGGCCGCCATTCCTGCCGGTACCGGGCTGCTCCCTCTTCGTATAGATCATGGCCGTAGGCATCGTTGATTACGACCGCCGGGAAACCCTCTACTTCCAAGCGCAGCACCGCCTCTGGCCCCAATTCGGCGTAGGCAACCATCTCAGCGCGCTTCACCGATTTGGCGATGAGCGCCCCGGCCCCGCCAATGGCCCCAAAATAGACAGCTTTATATCTTTTCAATGCCTCCTTCACCTCGGCTGACCGATTCCCTTTGCCAATCATGCCTTTGAGTCCCTCGGCCAATAGCCGCGGTGTATAAACGTCCATACGACCGCTGGTAGTGGGCCCTGCTGAGCCAATGGCTTGACCGGGCTTGGCCGGTGCCGGGCCCACGTAGTAAATGATCTGCCCCTTTATATCAAAGGGCAACGGTTCGCCCCGATCCAGGGCCTCCACCATCCTCTTATGCGCAGCATCGCGGGCGGCGTAAATAACGCCGCTAATGGTAACCTGATCACCGGCCGTTAGTCTCTCCACTACCTCTTCCGAAAGGGGTGTTTTGATTTCCACCTGTCCTTCTCCCCGCTTCACAACACTGCCTCTTTATGCCGGGCGCTATGGCACTGCAAGTTCACCGCCACGGGCAGACTGGCGATATGAGCCACCGAGATCTCGGCATGTACCGCCAGCGAGGTTATCCGTCCCCCAAACCCCTGAGGGCCAATGCCCAAAGCATTGACACGGCCTAATATCTCCTCCTCCAATTGAGCCACCTCGGCATCGGAGTTTGGCTCTCCCACCGGACGCAGCAACGCCTTTTTCGCCAGCAACATGGCCTTCTCCGCCGTCCCGGCTATGCCCACGCCAACGATAGTAGGAGGGCAGGGGTTGCTCCCCGCCTCCTCTACTGCTCTGACCACGAAGTCGATAACCCCCTGGCGACCCTGCGCCGGCTGGAGCATCCCCAGGCGGCTCATATTCTCGCTGCCACCGCCCTTGGGTGCCACTATGATCTTAAGGCGATCACCGGGCACAATCTCGGTATGGATGACCGGTGGCGTGTTATCCCTCGTATTTACCCGTGCCGAGTAGGGCTGGCGCACCATGGAGTTGCGCAAATACCCTTGGGTATAGCCTCGCCGTACCCCCTCCTCTACCGCAGTGTATAAGTCGCCGCCCACGATGTGGGCGTCCTGCCCAAGTTCCAGGAAGACCACGGCCGTACCACAATCCTGGCACAGCGGTACACGCTCCCGCGCGGCTATCTCAGCATTCTCCAGGAGTCTCTTCAACACCTCCCGCCCGTTGGGGGACTCCTCGATCTCCTCGGCTCGCCTTAAAGCCTCCAGAACATCCTCGCCCAGGAAATAATTCGCCTCTTGACAGAGGCGAATTACAGCTTCTACTATGGCATTAACGCTTATCTCCCTCATTTTCCCGCTCCCTAAAAGGCCCTACCCCCCTTAAGCTTACGAATCACCTCGTCTGCGACCTCAGAGGTGCCCACCGCTGTGGGATCGTTGCGATCAGGTTTCATATCATAGGTAACACACCTGCTCTCAGCAGCAACTTGTGCCAAGGCGCTCTCCAGTCGGTCAGACGCTCCCTTCTCCCCTATGTGCCGCAACATCATCACCCCACAGAACATCATGGCCATGGGATTCACCTTGTTCTGCCCCGTGTATCTAGGAGCACTGCCATGTACAGGTTCGAAGACAACCAGATCATCCCCATAGTTGGCACCAGGCGCTACCCCTAAGCCCCCGATAATCCCTGCTCCCACGTCGGACAGGATGTCGCCGTAGAGGTTGGGAAGAACGAGGACGTCATAAAATTCCGGCCGCACCACAAGTTGCATGTTCATGTTGTCCACGATGACATCCTCAAACTCTATCTCCGGATACTCTTTCGCCACATCCCTGGCAGTGGCCAAAAACAGGCCATCGGAGAACTTCATGATGTTGGCTTTGTGAATGGCAGATACCCGTTTCCTTCCGTGATCACGGGCGTACTCGAAAGCGAACTTTACTATTCTCTCTGAGCCGGCGACTGAAATGGTCTTTATGCTTATGCCCGAATCGGCGCTTATTTTCCGCCCCGTCGTCTCGCCTATGAAACTAATGAGCTTGGCGGTCTCGGGAGCTCCCTTCTCGAACTCGATGCCGCTGTAAAGGTCCTCCATATTCTCTCGGACGATGACAATATCCACATCCTTATATTTGGAGCGAACCCCAGGGTAGCTCTTACAGGGACGAAGGCAGGCATAAAGGTCCAGCGCCTGTCGTAACGCCACGTTAACGCTTCTAAAGCCCGAACCCACCGGAGTGGTTATCGGCCCCTTAAGGGCCACTTTGTTTTTTCTGATGGATTTCAGCACATAGTCGGGGAGGACAGTGCCGAACATATCTTGGGCGGTATCGCCGGCATAGGCCAGATCCCAGTGGAAGCTGACGCCGGTGGCCTCCAGCACCCGCCTCGCGGCCTCGGTAACCTCGGGCCCAATGCCATCGCCAGGGATAAGAGTTATGTCGTAAGCCATATGTGTATCTCCTATTCTAAGGAGTAGGTTACAGTTTGAAATCTCCGTACTTTTGGATATAAGGGACAAGCCCACCCTCGTTGAGGATAGTGAGCATGACATCGGGAATTTTGGCAAAACTCAGTTCGATGCCCTTGGTACGATCCAAGATTATGCCTCTACCCAAATCCACTTCCAGTTCGTCTCCATCATCGATGCCATCGGTCTCACATACTAGCACAGGCAGTCCCACATTGATGGCATTTCTGAAGAAGATGCGAGCTACCGACCTAGCCAAGATAGCGCTCACCCCCGCCATCTTGATAATGGTAGGAGCGTGTTCACGGCTAGAGCCGAGCCCAAAGTTGTTGCCCCCCACCACAAAATCGCCGGGCCGAACCCGCGAGACGAAGGAGGGATCGGCATCCTCCAACACATGTTTTGCCAGCTCCGGCAAATTGCTCCTTAGGTAGCTATATCGGCCGGGCTGAATATGATCGGTGGAGATGTCATCGCCCAATTTGAAGGCTCTTCCTCTTAATATCCCAAGCATTTCAGGCATAGCTCAAATCCTCAACCTTAATTAGACAAAGAATTGTCTTGGATCTGCAATCTCGCCGATGATGGCACTAGCCGCAGCAGTGGCCGGGCTCCCCAGATAGATAAAGGCACTGGGATTACCCATGCGCCCCTGGAAGTTGCGGTTGGCGGTAGAGAGACAGGCCTCGCCGTCTCCCAACACGCCTTGGTGAAGGCCAAGACAGCCAGCGCAACCGGGGGGAACCAGTACCGCTCCCGCCGCCAATAGAGTTTGGATGTAGCCAGCATCAACAGCCTTCAATAATACCTCTTTCGAGGCCGGGCCTATAATGAGTCTGACACCCGAGTGGCTTTTACGGCCTTTCAGTATGCTGGCTGCCACCGCTAGGTCTTCCAGGCGGCCATTGGTGCAAGTGCCGATGAAAACCTGCTGGATTTTGGTCCCCGCCAGCTCTTTGGCCAGCGCGGTATTATCCACGGTATGCGGCTTAGCAACCGTCGGCTCCAGTGCCGAGGCGTCTATTTCGATTGCCCTTTCGTATATGGCATCAGCGTCTGGAGCTAGTGACCGAAACATTTGCCCCCGGCCACGGCTCGTTAGATATTCTTGGGTTATGCTATCAGCGGCGAATAGCCCCACCTTGGCCCCGGCCTCCACCGCCATATTTGATATGGTGAGGCGCTCCGACATGGCCATAGTCTCAATAGCCTCACCGTCAAATTCCAGCGACTTGTAGGTAGCGCCGTCAGCTCCGATGCTTCCGATGAGGTGGAGGATCAAGTCCTTGGCATAAACACCAGGCTTGAAAGCGCCGCTTACCACAATTTTGAAGCTTTCCGGCACCCGAAGCCAGGTCCTGCCCAAAGCGAGAGCTACCGCCACATCGGTAGAGCCCATGCCGGTGGCAAAAGCGCCCAGTGCTCCGGCAGTGACCGTATGCGAATCAGCGCCCACGATCACCTCCCCCGGATTAGCCCAAGACTCGGCCACGAGTTGGTGGCAGATCCCCTCCCCCACGTCAGACAGCCGAGCGCCCATTTTTGCGGCAAAGTCCCGCAGGAACATATGATCGTTGGCCAGCTCCTTATTGGGCGTGGGAACGGCGTGATCGAGAAAGATAATGCTTCTCTCACGGTTAGCCAGGGACTTAAACCCCATAGCCTCCAACTGCCGCAATGCTAGCGGCCCAGTGGTATCTTGAACGAAGGCCAAATCCACTTTGGCAATGACAATCTCGCCCGCTCGGGCATCAGTTCCCGATCTATCGCTGAGGATCTTTTCCGCTAGTGTCTTACCCATAATCACACCCAAATCAGCCAATTACTGCTAGAATATCACCTTTTTTCACCGAGTTGCCAGGATGGAAGTTTATCGCCTTAACCGTGCCATCGACAGGCGAAGGAAGGCTGTTCTGCATCTTCATGGCCTCTACTATCACGATGGCCTCGCCAGTCTTTACACGGTCGCCTACCTCAACCTCATAGCGGATGACTATCCCGGGCATGGGGGCCACGATAGCCATCTCCCCTGGAGCAAGGGCCGGAGCTGCTGGTGCCGCCTCCCTCCTCTCGACAGGCCTGGAGAGCGCCACCGCAGGAGCTACAGGCCTAGCTCTGAAGGGCACCGTGGCTGCCCCTGGCCTCTCTCTAACCGCCTCCACCTCGACCTTGAAGTATTCGTCCCCCACAAAAACGTTGAAGGTACGGAGACTAGCGCCCTTTTCCGGGGCCCCCTCCCTCGGTTTCTCCACCAGTAGCCCCGCCCTAGCCTTAGCCATAAGCTCATCTTCCCTCTTCACATCCTCTAAGGTCTTGGGCTTCATCTCATCCGGCGGCTCCTCCAGCCGATACTTCCATCTTAGGAAACGCATGCCGGTGGTCGGATAAAGGGCATAGATAAGCACATCGCCCATGTCCCTGGCGATACCCTTGGTGGCCTCCTTAGCCTTCTCCATCTCCGGCTCTAACACATCCGCGGCTCGACAGGTTATGGGCTCCTCGCCCCGTTCATACCCTTCAAGAGCCAGCTTTTGTACCTCTAGATCGATAGGAGCCGGGGGCTTCCCATACAAACCGCAAACGTAGTCCCTCACTTGATCCGAGATCAACTTGTATCTGCCAAAAAGGACGTTTTGCACTGCTTGAGTGCCTACAATCTGGCTGGTAGGTGTAACCAGCGGGGGATAGCCCAGCTCCCTCCGAGTGCGTGGCAGCTCAACATAAACCTCGCCCAGGCGATCCAGGGCATCGGCCTCCCGAAGTTGAGCCACCAAATTCGTGATCATGCCTCCTGGGAGCTGATGTGAGAGCACTCCAGTATCGATTACCGCCATCTTACTGGTGTCTAAGTAGCCCCGATATTTCGGAGCCACGGACTCGACGTATTCTCCAATTTTCGAAAGAAGTGACAAATCCAAACCCGTATCTCGAGGCGTCCCCTCGAGGGCAACCACGATGGGCTCGATGGCGGGTTGAGAGGAGCGCAGGGCAAAGGGAGCCAGGGCGGTGTCTATAATGTCCACCCCTGCCTCGATGGCCTTGAGGTAAGCCATGGAGGCCATGCCGCTGGTGTAATGGGTGTGGAGTTGGATGGGTATTCTTAGTATCTGTTTAAGAGCCTTGACCAGCTCATAGGCATCGTAGGGGGCGATGATTCCGGCCATATCCTTGATGCAGAGGGAATCAGCCCCCATGTCCTGGAGAACAAGAGCTTTATTCACATAGTAATCGATATTGTAGATGGGTCCTCCTAGCCTGCGCTCAGTTAGGGAATAACATAATGAGGCCTGGATATGCTTACCACTTTCCTTTATGGCGGCAAAGGGAACCTCGAAATTACGCTCATCGTTCAAGGCATCGAAGACACGGAAGATGTCGATACCCACCTCTGCCGCCTGATGGACAAAGGCCCTCACCACATCGTCGGCATAGTTGCGGTACCCCACCAGGTTCTGACCTCGGAGCAACATCTGCAGGGGCGTTTTGGGCATCAGCTTTTTGAGCGTTCGCGCCCTATCCCACGGGTCCTCATTCAAGAACCTGGTGGTCACGTCGAAGGTAGCTCCGCCCCAAACCTCCAGAGAGTGAAATCCCACCTCGTCCATCTCTCCAGCGATGCGTTCCATGTCCTCAGTGCGCATACGTGTGGCCAACGTCGATTGATGCCCGTCTCGGAAGGTGGTATCGGTGACTTTGACCGGATTCTTCGTTTTCTCTTCAGGCTCCGTAGCCATGTCTCGCCCCTCCTTCCCCGGGAGCAAACGCAGCGCTTTGCATCAGCCTACTTCTCTCAGTCATCCTGCGCTGCCACAGCGTGCGCCTTCCCATCGCGTCGCTGCGTCCCCACATCACCCACCGGTTTGCCTTATAGGCTGCAACTGGCGAAAGAGGCTCCTCCATTAAATAAGCGCTTACAGCAGCCACAATTGCTGCCATAATCCTCTTTCTGCCCTCGATATTACTGTCTTTGTAGCTGGACGGCAAAACCATTTTTCATACTGGAATGTTGCCGTGTTTCTTCGGCGGCCGGCTTTCCCGTTTGGTGCTTAACATCTCCAAAGCCTCTATTATCCGGGGGCGAGTTTCCCGCGGCCGAATAACAGCGTCTATATACCCTCTACTGGCAGCCACATAGGGGTTGGAGAAGAGTTCCTGGTACTCCTTGATCTTCTCCTCGAGCTTGGCCTGGGGATCGGCGGCCTCAGATATTTCACGACGGTGGATAATATTGGCTGCGCCATCAGCCCCCATAACCGCAATCTCGGCCGTGGGCCAAGCCAAGACACAGTCTGCCCCTAGGTCTCGACTGCACATGGCCAGATAGGAGCCACCGTAATCCTTACGAGTTATCACGGTGATCTTGGGGACGGTAGCCTCGGAGTAGCACCAGAGGAGCTTGGCACCGTGCCTGATGATGCCCGACCATTCCTGCTCGCTGCCCGGCAGATAGCCAGGGACATCGGCAATAGTCACCAGCGGAATATTGAAGGCATCGCAGAAGCGAATAAAGCGGGTGGCCTTGTCCGCAGCATTAACATCGAGGCAGCCGGCGAGATAATTGGGTTGATTAGCGATAATTCCTACCGTCCGGCCATTAAGACGGGCAAAACAGACTATCATGTTCTGAGCATATAGCTCATGGGGTTCAAGGATTTGTCCGCCATCCACAATGGAGTGAATAACCTCTTTCATGTCGTAGCTTCTTCGGGGGTCTTCGGGGATTATATCGTCGAGGGCAGCGTCTATGCGCTCAGGATCGTCTCCCCGGTCGACTAGGGGTGGATCCTCCATATTGTTGGAGGGTAGGTAACTCAAAAGCTCTCTTATCATCTCAATAGCCTGAGCGTCGCTATCGCACGCAAAGTGAGCCACCCCGCTCTTGGTGTTGTGTACCATTGCTCCGCCCAGCTCCTCAAAGGTAATCTCCTCACCAGTGGCAGCTCTGATGACGTCGGGGCCAGTGATAAACATGTAGCTGGTATTCTTGGTCATAAAGACCCAGTCAGTCATGGCTGGGGAGTAGACTGCCCCTCCCGCAGTAGGTCCCATGACAGCCGAGATCTGGGGGATAACCCCGGAAGCACAGGCATTGCGAAAGAAGATGCTCCCGTACCCGGAGAGGGCATCAACCCCCTCCTGGATACGAGCACCGCCCGAATCGTTGAAACCGACGATAGGGGCTCCCGTGCGCATAGCCAGATCCATAACCTTGCAGATCTTCTTGGCATGCATCTCACCCAGCGTTCCACCCATGGAGGTGAAATCTTGAGAGTAGGCGAATACGGGGCGCCCATTCACCCTCCCATGGCCAGTAACGACACCGTCCCCGGCAATGAAACGGCCGGCCATATCGAAATCCGTAGAATGATGGTGAACAAACATATCCAGCTCTCGAAAGCTGCCCGGGTCGAAGAGGAGGTCCAGCCTCTCCCGCGCCGTCAGCTTTCCTGACTCATGCTGCCTCTGGATCCCCCTTTCCCCACCCATGGCCTTTTCCCGTGCTTCCCGCTCCTCTAGCTCCTTCCACCGATCGGAAACTTTAGCCATCGGGCCCTCCTTTTTCGCCACTTCTCGAATAGCCTAAAGCCTCTTTTATGCCTTCGCTTGTGATAACGAGCACAGTCATAGTAGCACTTTCCCCCCCAAAAGGCAATAATTGCGGTAGCTCTGTTGGAGCTCAAATCAGCAGTTTTCCCTTGCTGCTCTGCCAACCATGCTATATTGGAGCGACTGTTTATGCGCGCATAATAACACAACTATCCAAGTCCCGCTGAGCATTGACAGGAATCACATCAACAGTATAATTTGACTAAAAGGTCAATTTGTCAGAAAAGGCTGAGCACTAGGAGCGGTTCAATCAGGTACCAAGGTGTAGTGATGAGGAGGTGCTGTCGTGTTGCATATCTTGGCTCTTAGGCGACGTTCTTATGGTTTGGCCCCATTGATCGTTGTGGTGATTCTTCTTTTGGCAGTTACAGCGTTGGTGACGCTGCCACAACGAAGATCAAACCCTGTCTCCGCCTCGGCTGGCATGGCTGATGTATTGAGAGAGGCTAGCGCCAGGGCGAGTGCACTAAAGAATTACGCTGTCAACGCCTCCGTCGTAGTCCGTTATGCCGATGGAACGGAGAGGCTTGTCCGGGGAGAGTATCTGTTCAAGTTTCGTGACCAGCCCTATGACGTTTCAACAGGTGACACCGGAGTGGACCGAGGGGTCATAAGGGCTTTCGACCCGATGATCCCTCTTTTTCGAGTCGACGAAACACCCCGTATGTCACCCCAAACGGTTCTCAACAGGCAACCAGGACAGTGGGCTGTCCTCAGCGTAGCACTCTGGCACCTCGCCAGTGCCTCTGATATCGCGATGGTTGGTGAAGAAGAGATAGATGGCCAAACGGTGGTTCACTACAGGGCCATGTTCCCACACAGGCCCGATTTGGACATTTTCAGGCCTTACTTGGTACTAGGTGGAGACTCTCAAGAAGTGTTACACGAAGAGCCTCTGTTGAAGAAGGAGATCTACGAGACCGCGGCCCAAACCGTGGATGTTTGGATAGGCAAAAGTGATCTTCTCGTTCGCCATATAGAAACAGTTACGACAGGGCTTGCCTACCCAGCATCCATGCCTGAGCCGAACGATCTCCGCGGCGCAGTTGAGGAACGGGCGATTCTTACCTTTTCAGACTTTGACCGCATCGCCGCCGAGCGGTTCGAGCTCCCAACAGCCTCATGAGTTGGGAGGCATCGTCCTAACCTGCCACCAGCAAACTGTCCCGTCGGGGGCCTATCGCCGACACCACTTGACGTAGCCATGCTGACGCGGGCGGTTGCTTGGCACCCCATCGGTACGGCAGTTCTCTCCCGTCTCCACCCTTTTGGCTTACCCCCTGGCGGTTTTCAAAGCCGGCGCACATGTGCTAGAATTAGCGCACAGACTTTGAGACGGAGGTTTGAGGGTGGTAGGCGTCTCTCCGTTAGCCCCCAGAATCACCCGCTGCGGGCAAAGGGAGTTCCGCTGGGGAGAGCGAACCTACGTGATGGGCATCGTCAACATTACGCCCGACTCCTTCTCCGGCGATGGGCTGGGCAGCGATGTGGAGGCAGCGGTAGCTCAAGCCCATCGCTTTGTGGAGGAAGGGGCCGATATCATCGATATCGGTGGCGAATCCACCCGCCCCGGCCCTGGCCGCTACGGGCTAGCAATCGAGGAGGAGCTGAGACGGGTGATGCCCGTCATCGAAAGGCTGGCCGGCCAACTTCCGGTGCCCATAAGCATAGATACCTACAAGGAGGAAGTAGCGCGCCGTGCCCTGGCCCTCGGTGTGGACATGATCAACGATGTTTGGGGACTCAAGAAATCTCCCCAAATGGCCGACCTGGCGGCGAAGGCAGGCGTCCCCATCATCCTTATGCATAACCAGTTGGAGGCCTCCTATAACGACCTGGTGCCCGATGTCCTCGCCAGTTTAAGGCAGAGCATCGAGCTGGCTATGGCGGCGGGGGTGAGCCGAGAGAACATCATCATCGACCCTGGCATCGGCTTCGGCAAGACGCTGGAGCACAATTTGGAGATCATGCGCCGCTTGCCTGAGTTTAAGAGCTTGGGACAACCTATCTTGATCGGCGCCTCGCGCAAGTCCATGATCGGCCTGGTGTTGAACTCGCCTGTTGCAGACCGATTGGAGGGCACGGCGGCGACAGTAGCCATAGCCATCGCCCAAGGGGTCGATATGGTGCGAGTGCACGACGTGCGCCAGATGGTGCGCGTGGCCCGGATGAGCGACGCCATTGTTAGAGGCTACAGACCTAGTTCAGATTGAGGTGAGCAGCAAGTTGGCCACAGTTTATCTCGCTCTCGGATCCAATCTGGGTGACCGCCAAACTAACCTTGAGGGGGCGATGAAACGTTTAGCTCAGGAGTTGGTAATCGAGCAAACCTCGTCCCTCTATGAAACGGAGCCTGTTGGCTACCGAGAGCAGCCCCTCTTCCTCAACGCGGTATGCCGCGCCACAACGAACCTGAGCCCTTTCGAGCTGCTTCATCTGGACAAGGAGATAGAGACAGCCTTAGGCAGGGTCCCCAGCTTTCCCAATGGACCGCGCATCATCGATGTCGACATTCTCTTATATGGCGAGGAGGTCATGGAAACCGCCGAATTGACCATCCCTCACCCCCGCCTACCGGAGCGAGCCTTTGTTCTCGTCCCCTTGGCAGAGATCGCGCCTCAGCTCGTTCATCCCATCCTTCATGCCACCATCCGCGAGCTAGCAACAAGGGTGGATGGCCTCAGCGGGGTGAGAAAGATCGCGCCCTGGCGGGGAAAAGCGAACATAGAGACAACCTGATCCCATAAAAAGTTAGGTTAGTATTTAGAAGGAGGAGGAGTGTACGAGGTATCTGTTAAGGGGCACTTCGATGCCGCCCATTACCTGAGAGAATATGGGGGTAGGTGCGAAAACTTGCATGGGCATCGTTTTGAAGTAGTAGTCACCGTGAAAACCCTGGAGCTAGATAAAAGAGGACTTGCTTTCGATTTCACCGAATTAAGAGGGCACCTGAACGAGGCATTAGCGCGATTCGATCACGTTTGCTTGAACGAGATAGAGCCTTTTAGGGATATTAACCCTTCTTCAGAGAATATCGCCTCTACCCTCTATAAGGAACTAAGAGACCGCCTGGCAGGAACGTCGGCTTCACTTTCCAGCGTACAGGTGGCGGAATCCCCAGAGGCCTTCGTAACCTACACCCCATAGAGTCCTAAAGGGGCCTTCTCAGGAAGAAGAGTGGGAGGAATTAGCAGACGTGGGTTCCTCCTTGGGCTCGACAACAGGTGGTTCGATCTCGGTCACAGCCATGGTCCACCCGATCCAGAAGCCCAAAGCCATGACCCCCAAGAAAGCCACCAATACGGGAATAGCTAGCGCCCAATAGTTTCGAACGGCTATCCCCCACAGAAAT
>Ga0299912_10002551_pt1 | contig 14943 bp, 17 predicted proteins | sample RVTome_2_FD_207667 | JGI IMG/M metagenome (GOLD analysis project Ga0299912, IMG submission 207667) | Soil microbial communities from uranium-contaminated site in the Upper Colorado River Basin, Wyoming, United States - RVT95D214 (version 2) ... | reverse complement strand
CGGCTCATTCTTCAATAGGCACGCCATCAGTCCGATAAATCGGACCTCTGACTGCTTGTAAGCATAGGGTTTCAGATTCTATTTCACTCCCCTCCCGGGGTGCTTTTCACCTTTCCCTCACGGTACTAGTTCACTATCGGTCATCAGCAGTATTTAGCCTTGGAGGATGGTCCCCCCTGCTTCCCACAGGATTCCACGTGTCCCGTGGTACTCAAGAACACAAGCAGAGACTTTCCCTTTTCGCCTACAGGACTATCACCTTCTACGATTGCCCGTTCCAGAAGCATTTGACTAAGGAAAAGTTTTGTCACTCTGTCGCAGACCTTAGAATCTGCCTCCTGCGTCTTACAACCCCAAAATAGCATAGGCTCTAAGTCCACTAAGCTATCTTGGTTTGGGCTGTTCCCCTTTCGTTCGCCACTACTCAGGGAATCTCGGTTGATTTCTCTTCCTCGGGTTACTAAGATGTTTCAGTTCGCCCAGTTCCCTCTCGCTTTCGCGAGTGCTTGGTTTTCACCCAAGCAGGTTGCCCCATTCGGGAATCCCCAGCTAAGCTAGCTAGACAGCTGACTGAGGCTTTTCGCAGTCTTGCCACGCCCTTCTTCGGCTGCTGATGCCAAGGCATCCACTCTATGCTCTTACTCCCTTGACTCACGCCAGACAGAACACAAAACCTATTCACTTGTTAACGTGCGACCATGATCTCCGTTGAGGAGTATGCCAATTATACAATAGGGCTCTTTTGGTTGTCAAATCAATCCGAAACCTGGGGGCTAATTATTTGTAGTTAAATCTATTATTTCGGTATTACTGCGGGCACTGCGGAGTTACTATACGCCAGCTGGTATAGACAGGGTTAACTGCCCTCGTTATACAGCCTTTCTCCCGATCTTCCTCCTGGTCTTTCGCTTCTCACCACCCCGCCGTTTGGCTCCGCGAACGGCAATCCCCGGTTGCTTGCGCCACTGTTTCATGAAATAGTCATGGCGCTCGACATCATCTTTAATCATTCCCTCTACATCCGCTCCGGGATTGAGATACTCAAGTAGCTTCTGGCTTACCACCTGGAACAGGCTGGCAAAGGTATTCTTGTCCTTATATGATAGTGGCGACATGCTTTGCTGCATAAACTCCCAAGCTGGTATATCTGCTGATTTAAAGGCGTTCTCTGCCTTGCTGGTGAGAGACACATTTACTACCCTGCGGTCACTCCTATCTCTTACCCTTTTCAGTAGACTAGCCTTGACCATGCGGTCGACTATCATGCTGACGCTGTTTGTGCTTCGTTGCAACCGCTGGGCTATGGTAGTTATGCTTACAGGAGGATCATGGTGTTTTACAGTCATCAGCACCAAATACTGCTCCATAGTAAGCCCGTGTTCCCCAACTATTTGGTCAAGACAATTCTTCCCCCAGCTGTAGGTTTGATACACCATCCGCCACAACGTCACACTTAGATTCTCACTTTCAGAATTTCTCACCATGTTTAACTCCTCTTTATTGTATTGACGCGACCATTACCTGCTTGAGTGGCTGCTATTATGATCATTTCTATCGGTTGCAGTAGGTTAACTGGCCTTCTTTCTTTTTACGACCTGACGTTTGACTTGGGCGCCGGAGGGAAAGGTCTTTGCCCATTCCTTATATAAATCAGGTCGTCCGGTGACACTGTTCTTAACGATTTTCGCCATATCCTTTTCCGGATTCAGGTACCCAAGGCACTCGCACTTCACTGTCTCAAGTACACTGGCAAGAGCCCGCTTGTCCTCTTCTGACACCGGTGACAGAATTCTCTGGACAAGTTTCCAGCCCTCCGGAGCTGCCTGTTCAACCGCCTTCTCCGCCTTGCCGGTCAAAGTCACATTTACTACTCTGCGGTCTTTCCTGTTTCTTGTCCTCTTGACCAGACCGGCTTTGACCATCCGGTCAACCAGCATGCTGACGCTGTTTGGGCTGCGTTCCATATAAGATGCCAGGTCACTTGGCCTTAGTGAACCACCGCTGCCTTTTACAGCCGCAAGCAAGGTGAATTGCTCCGTAGTGAGCCCATACTCGTTGAATACGGAATCCTCGCACAGGAAAAGTGCGTCGCGGACCCGGTGCAGCAGAAGCCACAATCTCAAGACTGTATTTCCGGATTCAGAATTCATCGCCATATTTAGCCTCTCCTTATTGTTTTAGTGCGACCATCGCTCGTTTGGGTGGCGCACACTATAACATCTTTTATTTACCATTTCCAACAAATCTACAGGAGTCAATAACAATTTCTTCTTATCCGCGCAATTCTGCAGGAGGCAGATCTTGATTCACTCAAGAAACGCTAAATGGAAGTTAGGCAGGCAAGAAGAGTTCTCAATGGCTCACGAGTCCCTCATTCCAGGGGCATGTTATCTATCAGCCGCGTTTTGCCTATCCTGACGGCCAGGGAAACCACTGCGGGGCGGTCGAGCAAGTCCAGTTCTTCCAATGTTTCAGTATCAGCAATGCTGACGTAGTCAATCCGGGCCAGGGGTTCTTTCTGGAGAAGTGCGGTCATTTGCCGGCGAATCTTTTCAGCATCCCTCTCCCCGCCACGCCATAATCGCTGCCCCAGTGTAAGAGCCTTGAACAATGTCGTGGCCGCCTGGCGCTCTTTGGGATTGAGGTAAACATTGCGACTGCTCATGGCCAGACCATCGCTCTCCCTGACCGTGGGCACAACTACAACTTCCAAGTTCATATTGAGGTCAGCCACCATTCTCTGGATGACCACTACCTGCTGGGCATCTTTCTGCCCGAAGTAAGCCCTGGTTGGCTGAACAACGTTGAACAGCTTGGCCACCACGGTGGCAACGCCTCTAAAGTGCTCGGGGCGGGATGCCCCCTCAAGTCGCTCGGTCACTTTCTCCACATCCACCCAGCTATTGAATCCAGGTGGGTACATCTCATCGTCAGAGGGGACAAAGACGATATCCGTTCTCTCTTTCCACAACAGCTCCAGGTCCCGATCAAGGTCCCGGGGGTAAGCGCCAAAATCCTCCCTGGGGCCGAATTGAGCGGGGTTGACGTAAATGCTGACCATAACGATGGAATTCTCTGTCTTTGCCCTCTTCACCAGAGCCAGATGGCCTTCGTGAAGAAAACCCATCGTAGGAACGAGGCCCACTGAGCCCTTGAGCTTCTGCCTTAATGCCCTTATCTCTGATATGGTCTTTACTATGGTCAATTGCCAAACCCTTTTAAAACTCCCTCCCCTGGCGGGAGGGAGTCTAGAGAGAGGGGGATTTCACCCTCACCTTAATCCTCTCCCATCGAGGGAGAGGAACTTTATACGAGACTATGCGATTAACTACACCTGCATACCGCTAACTTCCAGCCTTCAACTGTCTGATAAGGCTCTCATCCATGGTATAGCTTTGTTCGGCAGTGGGGAAGCCATGAGATTTGACCTCAGATATGTAACTGGAGACTGCAGTCTTAATCTCTCCGGCCAACCTGGCATATTGCTTGGCATGCTTGGGCACAAAATCGGTATAAAGGCCCAGAATATCGCTGACTACCTGGACCTGGCCATCACAATCAGGTCCGGCCCCGATGCCAATTGTAGGGATAGCCAGCTCCTGAGTAATCAATTTGGAAAGAGGCGCTGGAGTGCATTCCAGGACGACAGCAAAAGCCCCGGCCTCCTCCAGTATGCGGGCATCGTTGAGCAGTCTCCGGGCTTCCTCGAGCCCCTTACCGCGCACCTTAAACCCTCCCAATTGATGTATGGATTGGGGAGTAAGCCCGATATGCCCCATGACCGGAATGCCACAGCCAACAAGCCGTCTGACTATCTCAGCGACGACCTCGCCCCCCTCTAATTTCACCGCCTGCGCCCCCCCTTCCTGAATAAACTTGGCTGCATTATGTAAAGAATCAGAGATACTGATATGATAGGTCATAAACGGCATATCGCCTACTACTAAAGCCTTCTTAGCTCCCCTCACCACAGCCTTAGTATGATGAATCATCTCCTCCATAGTAACCGGGATGGTTGACTCATAGCCCAACATCACCATCCCCAGGCTATCCCCGACCAATATCAAAGGCACACCGGCCTCATCAACCATCTTGGCAGTCACGTAGTCATAAGCGGTAAGCATAGGTATCTTTTCTTTCCTGTGCTTCATCTCTCTTATGTCGGTAATAGTAACTCGCATGGCTTCCTTCCTTTCCTAAAGATTAAAGGTCAAAGATAAAAAATCAAAGTGACAACTCAAAATGCAGAGCTTCTTGAATTTTCCTCTGTATTTTTGCATTTTACATTTTGATCTTTTATTTCCATTTCCCATCTAGTGAGAGGAATCACAGGCAAAGGCTCAATGATTCTGTTCTGGTTATCCACACGAACTATGCTGGGACTCATATTGACTGCCTCATCGTCAGGAACCTGGCAATACGAAAGGATGATAATTATATCGCCCCTGGCCACCAGCCTGGCAGCAGCACCATTGATGCCAATAGTCCCCGAATTTGCCTCCCCTTCGATAGCGTAAGTGCTGAACCTGGCTCCATTGTTAACATTCAGCACCTCCACTCTTTCGAAGGGCAAAATATCGCTGGCTTCCATGAGGGACCGGTCAATAGTGATACTGCCTTCATAGTCCAGATCGACCTGGGTCACCCGGGCTCTGTGGATCTTACTTTTCAGCATAGTTCTCATTTTTACCTCCCTAGGTGCAAAGTCTCTTTGCCTGCTTTCTTTTCAAAGAAAGTAAGGCTCTCATCTCTTCTGCCTTTTGTTCATTGACCTTGCCTTTAGCCAAAGCAATAGGAATAGTCTGAAGCCCTAGCTCCTTATAGGTAGTGAGCAAAGAAGGGTTTTTGGCATCCAGAGCCCTCAGGTGCCTCTCTATGGTGCCAAGATCCCCGCGGGCAATAGGACCGGTGAGGCAGTCAGGCACGCCGATATTGTCAATATTGTTTAGCGTTCCATTGAGCAAGGGCAGCAAGGCCCTGGTCGCCTCTTTCGACGATACCCCGAAGTCCTTCCACAGGTCCAGAGCCAGCTTAACCAGAGTCACCAGGTAATTGCAGGCGAAAACGGCGGCCGTGTGATACAGCACCTTGTCGCCTGACCCAAGTCTCACCCAGTTGCCGTTCAGAAGGTGGACCAACTCCTTCAGCGTTGACAATAGAGGCTCTTCGGCTTCCAGGGCGAAGGTAGAGCCAGGCAAGTTTTTTATAGCCTGGTCAACGTCGGCAAAAGTCTGCAAAGGATGAAAAGAGCCAGCGGCCGCCCCGAGTTTCTTTGCTGGTTCCAGAATATCCACGGAATGAGCGCCACTGCAATGCAAGACGCTCTGTCCTTTATGCCACTGAACTTTGCCACACACCTCAGCTATGACATCATCAGGAGTGGTGATGAAGACCATTTCAGCAACATCTGCCAGTTCCTGAGTTGTAGGGTAAGCCTGACAGTTGGATACTCGCCTGGCCAGTTTCTGTGCCGAGGACAAAGTTCGACTGGACACAGCCACCACCGGCCATCCCTTCTGAGAAAGCCTTACCGCCAGAGCAGTGCCTGTCGTTCCGGCGCCAATGAAGCCAGTCTTTAACATTTGTTTGCGTCCTCAGCTGCCGGCACACCGGCTAGAGTCTTCGCGTTTTGAATTGCTCTTACTATGGCTTCGGCAACAACTTCAGCAGCCGCTGCCCCCAGGGCACTGAGGTCAGTCTCCTTCTTTCCTACAGAAAGTGTGAATAAGGCATCTCCGTCATACATGGTGTGGCATGGATCAATGGTGCGAGCAATGCCAACCTGGGCTATGTGGGCCAATCTATTTGCCTCAGCTTTGCCAAGTTTGGCATCGGTAGCCACTACACCGATTACGGTATTAAAAGGCGGAACTGCTTCCTTAAATTCACCTTTCCACAACTTAGATGTAGACAAGAATCCACGCCCGTGAAGCTTGCGTGGTCCAGCCAGAATTTTCCCCGTTCCAGGTTCAATTACATCTCCAACGGCGTTCACCACTACCAGGGCAGCTACCACAACATCTCTGGCTATTCTTTGGCTGGCAGTTCCCAAACCGCTTTTGACCGCTCTCTCCAGTCCCAGAATTTTGCCCACCGTCGCCCCGGTGCCAGCGCCAACACACCCCTCGGCCACCTTGCCATCGGTAGCGGCCAGGCAAGCTTGATAACCCTCATTAGCTCCAGGCCTGATTCGGGAATCACCTATATTCAGGTCGAAAATAACGGCGGCTGGCACAATAGGCACCCTGCCAGCGGTGGTCTCATAACCAAATCCCCGCTCCTCCAGGTATTTCATAACGCCGGTAGCAGCATCCAGGCCAAAGGCACTGCCCCCGCTGAGAACGATAGCTTGAATCTTCTCCACTAGATTCCCTGGCCGAAGCAGGTCTGTTTCCCTGGTCCCTGGCGATGAGCCACTGACATCAACTCCAGCCACAGCCCCTTGCTCACAGAGTATTACCGTGCAACCGGTCACTGCCTTCTTGTCCGTATAATGCCCGACTTTAATCCCTGAAACGTCTGTTATCCCGCTATGCATAGCCATAAACTAAAAACCCTCTCGGCATAACCGAGAGGGTTATCACAACAACTCCTGTTGTCCGTCTCGGTCACCGCCGATCCAAGCGGACCTTTAATTACCCAGTTCTCTAGCTCACTGCCTCAAGGGTCAGTGGCTATTTTATATGGTAATAAGTCCCTACTATTTTGTCAATACTGCACTATGTGCTGCCGCTAGACTCAGCAGTCTTGTCAATCTTGATGACCTCGTTTAGCGCCGATAAAGCAGCTTCTATTTGACTATCGTCGGGTTCCCTGGTGGTTATAGCCTGCAACAGCAGGCCGGGGGCCAGCAGAGTTCGGACTACGGGGTTCTCACTGTGACTTGCCCCGAATTTCATAATTTCATAGCTAATAACCGCGATAACCGGGATGAGGACTATACGAGACAGTATGCGCATCCATAAGGTTGGCTGAGGAACCAGGGCGAAGACGAAAATAGCCACGATTAGAACAATGAATAGAAAGGCGGTGCCGCAGCGAGCGTGAGCAGTAGAATATCTCTTGACCGACTCCACATCCAAAGAGACGCCTGCTTCATAGGCATTCACTACTTTGTGCTCGGCTCCGTGGTAGGCAAAGACCTTCCTGATATCAGGTATTAGACTTATCAACTTGAGGTAAGCGACGAAAATGCCAATACGGATAAGTCCCTCAAAGAGATTGCTCAACAGAGCAGATTCTATGTAAGGGTCTATAAGGTAGCGGGTGGCGAAGAGAGGAACCATGAAGAAAAGGGCTACACCCAAAGCAAGACTCACAGCTACAGTCCCCCATAAGACCGCCGTAGGGATCTTCTCTTCTCCTTCCTCTGCTGCGGCGACTTGAGCAGAGTGAAGTAATGACTGCGTGCCCAGGACCAGGGTTTCAATGAGAACGATGACTCCTCTTATCAGGGGCATTTTTCTGAGACGCCCTTTGTATATGCTGGCCAGGGGGTGTTTCACTACGTTTAATTGTCCATTGGGCTGACGCACAGATATGGCCACACCCTCCTTCCCGCGTATCATCACCCCCTCAATGACTGCCTGGCCACCATAATGAAAAGACTCTGCCATTAGTACCTCATTCTCTCCGAGTGTCTAAGACGAAGGACATAGTTTTCTAGCACGAAAAATCCCCAGGAGTATTATGATAGAAACAGCTGAAAATATAAAGTTCATCTCAGAAAGTAGCCCCGCGGAATGAATCTTCAGTTTCCGAGGGTAATCCTGAGGGCAAAGAACTGTTGCGGTCAAACAAATGCTGTCACGACAGCAAATAGAAAACCGAATGTCTTCTACTTCACCTTGTATCGCTTCTTAAAGCGTTCCACTCTCCCCAAGGAGTCAACGATCCTTTGTTCACCAGTATAAAAGGGGTGGCATTTACCGCATATCTCTACCCGGATTTCTGGCTTAGTTGAACCAATGGTGAAAGTATTGCCACATAGGCAGCTCACCTTAGCTTTGTCATGATACTTGGGATGGATCTTAGCTTTCATTTGTAAACGCTCACCTTCTTTTTGTATCTGGTTGCCGGCTCATATTTAACATAGCCATCTATTAACGAAAACAGAGTATAATCTTTGCCCAGTCCAACATTGTCTCCCGGCAGTATACGAGTCCCGCGTTGCCGAACCAAGATAGCTCCAGCGCGAACCTGTTCTCCTCCGTACTTCTTTACTCCCAGGCGCTTAGATACACTATCCCGTCCATAAACCGAGCTGCCACCGCCCTTCTTATGTGCCATGCCAATTCTCCTTAACTCTTGATAATTTCATTTACTAAAATTCTAGTGTAAGTCTGGCGATGTCCCGTCTTCCTGCGATAGCGGACCTTAGACTTATATTTAAATACGATGACCTTATCTCCCTTGGCCTCCCCCAAAGCAGTAGCCACAACCTTAGCCCCCTTGATAATCGGATTCCCTACAAGGGTATCGCCGTCCCCCCCAATAAATAGCACCTTGTCGAGCTCGACTGTGTCGCCTTCAGCGACATCCAGGCGCTCGACTTCTATTGTTTGCTTAGGGGCTACCTTGTACTGCTTGCCACCTATTTCAATAACAGCGTAAATCTTCTCACCCCCGTACAGAAAAGGGGATTCTAGCACCCCAGATTGCCCGGTGTCAAGCTAGAAGATGGCTATTCGGTGCTCCAAGGACGGTTTAGAAGTATCAACATGAGAAACGAAGGCAGGGCTGCATATCTTCTCGACCTCATGTCAGGAAGGAAGAACTGAAAAGGTAGACGACACTCACTTGCGCAGGGCTTTCCTGCCAATAACCTCGCGCCCAACATACCACCTCCGGATAGCCTCAACTACCTCATCGGGGCGATCCAGGACTCTCAATAGATCGCAATCTTCCTCCGAAACATACTTCCTGGATAAGACGGAGCTTCGCAGCCAATCCAGAAATCCCTTCCAGAATTCACTGTTGAACAAGACTACGGGAAAAGGTTTCATCTTGTGTGTTTGCATCAGGGTTAGTATCTCTGTCAACTCGTCAAGCGTGCCCAGGCCACCCGGCATGATGACAAAGGCCACGGCATATTTAACCAGCATGACTTTACGAGTAAAGAAGTGGTTGAACGTTATCGACTTTGTGGTGTAGGCATTACAGACCTGTTCTTCGGGAAGGGAGATATTCAGCCCGACTGATGCGACCCCAGCCCTTAGTGCGCCTTTATTAGCAGCCTCCATTACGCCCGGCCCACCACCACTTACAATTGAGAAGCCCAACTGTCCCAGTCCATAGGCTATTTCCTCTGTCTCCGCATATAGCTTGTCATCCACTTTCAATCTGGACGAACCATATATGGTCACTGCCGGCTCGATACCAGAGAGATTATCAAAGCCCTCGACAAATTCGCCTATTATTCGAAACATCCGCCAGGACTCTTCTTTGGCCAGTTCATTTATTTCATATCCGTACGACATATCGCCTCCCTTGAAAACACGCATGGCACCCGAATGGCAACGGCAGGCCGGCTGCTGCAGCCTTGAGATTGCATTCTATCATCGTTCTCTTTCGGCGGGCAAATTGCGAATACTTGGCATCGGCGAGAATGCAGCGCGACATGACACAGTGTGACATAGTCCGGTCAACCTTGCCTGCCGGGTTGCTGTTGCTGGTCAGCAGATTGATGTAAAATAGCAGTTGTTGCTGACTTGATTTCTGTTACTGGCGGGGTATACAATTCGGGGTTTGGAAATGAAACTTGCCGTTACCGGTAAAGGAGGGGTAGGCAAAACGATGTTGGCCTCCCTCCTTTCTACTATGCTTACCCGGTCCGGTTTTTCTGTTCTGACTATAGATGCCGACCCCAATTCTACTCTGGCAACTGCCCTGGGCTTTCCCCACCCCGAGAGGATAACCCCTATATCTGAGATGGCAGACTTGATTGAAGAAAGGACGGGGGCGCGTCCCGGCCAGACAGGATCTTACTTCAAATTGAATCCCAGGGTTGATGATATACCGGAGAAATATTGGGTGGAGCATAATGGAATCAAACTAATGGTGATGGGGCGATTGAAGAAAGGTGGCAGCGGTTGTTATTGCCCCGAAAATGCCTTGCTGGAAGCTTTAATCGCCCACATACTCTTGCGCCGAAATGAAGTAGTTATAATAGATATGGAGGCCGGTGTCGAGCACCTGGGACGGGCGACAGCGAGGGCCGTGGACAAGATGATTATTGTGGTAGAGCCAGGTAAAGGAAGCGTTGAGACAGCCTACAGGATAAGAGAACTAGCGAAGGATATAGGTTTGAAGAACGTCGCGGTGGTAGCTAATAAAATTCGGAGCGAACAGGACAGAAATTTTCTTATTTCAGCCATGCCCGATTTTGAATTTCTGGGTTTTATCCCCTACGACCAGAGCATAATAGACGCTGGTCTGGGCAATTTCCCTCTCAGCAATTCCAGTCCAGAGGTCATCAGCAGAGTGCAGGATATCGCAGCACGCCTTGGTGCTGTTAAGCCGGAACTCATCGGTAAACCGATGAGTTAAGAATTAAGAAGGGAGGTTTAGATGACAGCAAAGATAATTTCGGGAAACGAAGTAGCCAAAGAGATTAGAGCTGAGCTAAAGGAGCGAGTGACGAAGCTCAAAGAACGGGGTATAACGCCGGGCCTCGTCATGATTCGCGTAGGAGAGGACCCGGCGTCTGTTTCTTATGTCTCGGGCAAGGAGAAGGCGGCCGAGGAGATAGGTGTGTGGACCCAGACCACCGTCTTGCCTGAGACCGCCTCGGAGAAAGAACTCCTCGCCAAAGTGAAAGAAATGAATAAGGCTGAGCACGTCGATGGTATACTGGTTCAATTGCCATTGCCCAAGCACATCAATGCGGACAAAGTGCTTAATCTCATCGACCCGGTCAAAGACGTGGATGGCTTCCACCCTGTCAACGTGGGCAAGATGCTCATCGGAGACCCCTATTTCATGCCCTGCACACCGCATGGCGCAGTGGAGTTGATGATCCGCAGCGGCAATCCCCCCGAAGGCAAGCATGTGGTCATATGCGGTCGAAGCAACATAGTGGGCAAGCCTCTCATGGCCATGCTGGTACAGAAGAACAAGCGTGCCAATGCTACCGTGACCGTCGTCCACACGGGGACCAAGAACATGGCCCAAATCACCAGACAGGCGGATATCCTGGTTGCCGCAATGGGCTCCCCTGAAGTCATCAAAGCAGACATGGTGAAGGAAGGGGCCGTTGTTATCGATGTCGGTGTAAACCGGGTGGGATGGAAACCAAGCAAGACGGACCCCACCAAGCAGGTCCCTGACCTCAGGGGAGACGTAGACTTCGAGGCCGTCAAAGAAAAAGCCAGTGCTATTACCCCGGTGCCGGGAGGGGTTGGCCCCATGACTATTACCATGCTTATGGTCAACACCGTGGTAGCGGCTGACCGCAGAGCTGAACGCAAGAAGAAATAATAAACCAGATACACAAAAAAGGAGGTTATCGTGCCATACGACGCAACAAAGATGAAGGACTGGGAGATCGGTGAGGCAGCGGAAAAGAACATGCCCACGCCTGATGGGTGGCGAGAAAGACTGAACTTGCAGAAGGATGAAGTTATTCCTTACGGGAGACTATGCAGGCTTGATTTCTTGAAGATTATAGAGCGTCTCAAGAAAAAGCCAGACGGCAAGTATATTGAGGTAACTGCCATCACTCCTACGCCGTTGGGTGAGGGGAAAACGACGACTACAATGGGCATCATCGAGGGGCTGGGCAAGCGAGGTAAGAACCCGGGCGGCTGCATACGTCAGCCTTCGGGTGGCCCCACTATGAATATCAAAGGAACTGCTGCCGGCGGCGGCAATGCCTTGCTCATTCCCATGACCGAATTCTCCTTGGGACTTACCGGCGACATCAATGATGTTATGAATGCGCACAACCTGGCCATGGTAGCGCTTACCGCCAGAATGCAGCACGAGCGCAATTACGACGACAAGGAATTGGCTAAGCGGGGGCTGCGCCGCCTCAACGTTGATCCCACCAGAGTGGAATTTGGCTGGATCATGGACTTCTGTGCCCAGAGCCTCAGAAATATCGTCATCGGTCTTGGTGGACGCATGGACGGCTATGCGATGCAATCTAAGTTTGGCATAGCCGTAAGCTCTGAGCTTATGGCTATGCTAGCTATCGTCACCGACCTGGCAGACCTGCGCCAAAGAATGGATAACATTACCCTAGCCCATGATAGGGAGGGCAAACCCATCACCACCAAGGATCTGGAGGTGGGAGGGGCCATGACTGCCTGGATGCGCAATACGATTAACCCCACCCTGTGCTGTACAGCAGAATACCAGCCCTGCATGGTTCATGCTGCGCCATTTGCCAACATTGCCGTGGGCCAATCCTCCATCATCGCCGACCGCATCGGGCTCAAACTGTTTGACTACCATGTCACCGAAAGCGGCTTTGCTGCCGACATCGGCTTTGAGAAGTTCTGGAATGTAAAGTGTCGCTTAAGTGGGCTTAAACCACACGTTTCTGTGCTCACCGCCACCATCAGGGCGCTGAAGATGCATGGCGGCGGACCCAAGGTTGTGGCCGGGTTGCCTCTCCCTGATGCCTACACCAAAGAGGACCTGAAGACTCTCGAGAAAGGGCTGCCCAATATGCTGCACCACATCAACACCATCAGGACCGCAGGCATCAATCCCGTGGTGTGCATCAACGCCTTCCACACTGACACTAAGGCGGAGATTGCCATGGTACGCAAGGCAGCCGAGGCCGCCGGGGCACGCTGTGCACTCAGCGAACACTGGCTCAAGGGGGGTGATGGAGCTCTGGAGTTGGCAGACGCGGTAATGGACGCCTGTAAGGAGAAGAACGATATCAAGTTCTTGTATCCACTGGAAATGAAGCTGCGGGAGCGGGTAGACAAGGTCGCCAAGGTAGTCTACGGAGCTGACGGTGTGGCCTGGAGTGCTGATGCCGAAGCCAAGGCTAAGGCATTTGAAGCAGATAAGAAATACGATGAGTACGCCACTATGATGGTAAAGACTCACCTGAGCCTGACACATGATCCGTCTATTAAGGGCACTCCCAAAGGATGGACACTGCCCATTCGCGATGTCTTGATCTACTCCGGTGCCAAGTTCCTCTGCCCCTGCGCCGGGACTATCAGTCTGATGCCGGGCACCAGCTCTGATCCAGCCTTTAGAAGGATAGATATCGATACCAAGACCGGCAACGTAAGCGGACTCTTCTAAAGACGATTGGCTTAACTGAGCAAGGTAAACATCCTCTCCCCTTCGGGGGAGAGGATGAGGGTTAGGGTATTGGCAAAAACCAAGACCGTCTCTTTGACCATCGACGACCAGAAGATAAGAGCTCTTGATGGGGAGAGAATATTGTGGGCGGCTCTGGATAATGGCATTTACATCCCCAACCTTTGCGCCATCCGGGAGAGGAGTGAACCTTTTGCCGCTTGCCGTCTCTGCTTTGTGGAGATAGAAGGTGAGGATAAGCCGGTTACAGCCTGCACTACTCCTGTGGCAGCGGGGATGGTGGTCAATACCAAAGGGGCGAAGGCATTGAGACTGGCCCGCACTGCTTTAGAATTGCTCCTGGCCAGCCATCCTGTGGACTGCGCCCATTGTCTTAAGAATAGCTCTTGCGAACTTCAGAAGATAGCCAAGCATCTCAGCGTTAAGCTCAAAACAAAAAGGTTCAGGAAAATCCTGCCTGAGCTACCCATAGACTCTAGCAGCCCCCTGTTCATTTATGACCCCAATAAATGTGTGCTCTGCGGCAGATGCGTCTGGGTTTGCCAGGAAAAGCTGGGCAAGGGAACCATTGGTTTTGCTCATCGTGGCTTCCGGAGAATGGTCACTACTTTTGGGGACGAGCCTGTGGGTAAGTCCCGTTGCCAGGACTGTAGCGAGTGCGTTGCCGTTTGCCCTGTGGGCGCTCTGGTCTTCAAAGCACGGTAGCCAAGCTTAGTCTCAGTCAAAGACGAAGAAAACGCAATCCAGTCTTTCCTCATTCTACAGCAGGCTCGCTCTTCACCAGCTCCGCGACATAATCTCGCCAACCGCTGTTGAAGCCTCAGCTATGGCTTTTCTTGACCCAAGGGCGAACTGAATTACAGTAGCATTCACCTCCTTCGTCAAAGAGCACCCCGTTTTGGGATAATCCGACACGTGCTATACTATTGGCTAAGATTCCCGGACAACCGAGCTATGAGCCTGCCGGTGAGCCCGGGGTCGTAACCCCGTTCTACTGAAGTGAAAAGGAGGAAGCAATGTTAGAGGTATTCTTAACCGAGGAGCGCAGGAAGTTCAGACGAGAGGTCCAGGACCTGGTCAAAAGCATACCACGGCAGCTCATACTGGACATGGACGCCGACAAAATCAAGTTCCCCGACGAATTTGTCAGGGAAGCCGGCAGGAGAAACCTGCTAGGCATCAGGTTCCCCAAGAAATATGGCGGCAGAGACCTGAAATGGGTGGACGAAATCCTCTACATAGGAGAGATTTATAAACTGGGCGTGCCTTTTGCCTGCCTCTGCTCAGTCATGTCTATAGTTGGAGAGGGCTTGAATGTGTTCGGCACCGAGGCCCAGAAGCAGAAATATCTCAAACCATTAATCGCCGGCACACAATGGGCTGGCGAGGCGCTAACCGAGCCCAGAGGCGGCTCTGATTTCTTCGGTGCCACCACCGTGGCTCGCAAGAAAGGAAATCACTATTACCTTACCGGGCAGAAACGCTTTGTCGTCGGCTCTGAAGGCGCCGATTTCTTCCTGGTATTCGCCGTCACCAATCCCGGGGCCGGCCGTGACTCGCTCAGCGCCTTCATCGTGGAGAGGGATATGGGTGTGGAGGTCAAGCATGTCTACGGCTTGATGGGCAGCCGAGGTACGGGCACAGGTAGGTTGGTCT
>Ga0299912_10002550_pt1 | contig 14948 bp, 10 predicted proteins | sample RVTome_2_FD_207667 | JGI IMG/M metagenome (GOLD analysis project Ga0299912, IMG submission 207667) | Soil microbial communities from uranium-contaminated site in the Upper Colorado River Basin, Wyoming, United States - RVT95D214 (version 2) ... | reverse complement strand
AGCGAGTGCCCGGATCTCGTGGCCGCCTGCAAGATGACCCCGGCCTCCACGATCGAAGAGGCCGTGGCCCTCGCCACGGACGAGCTGGGCCCCAATTGCAGCGTGCTCATCGTGCCTCACGCCCTGCTGACCCTTCCCGTCGTCACACGAGCCGCCGATTCGACCGACCCATCCTAGGGCCCGCAGGCGAATCTCCCCGCAACGGGCATCCTGGCGAAAGCTCCGATCGGCCGCTGAGGTCAGCCGCGGCGCGGCTCATGGTCGGTGTGGATCGGAAGGGAGAGTCTTGCGGCCGGAGCGTGGCGAGTTCTGTGCCACAGCTTCCCAAGAGGGCTGGAGACTAGCCGCCGCTGTCTGGGGCGAGGAAGGCCACCGCTCGCCCGTTTTCATCATCCATCACCAGATCGAGATGGTGTCCCGGTTTGAACGAGGCAACCTTGATGAGACGCAGGCAGTCACCCTGGTCGCGACCTTGGCCCAGTACGTCCGCCAACGAGTTCGGCGTGTTGTAGAAGAAATCGCGGTTGAAGATCGTATCCGCGCGATCGCGCGGGATGGCAATCGGGTAGATCTGCGCCTCCATCAGGTCCTGGAAGAAGTGCGTCCCCAGGGACGGCTCCGGCCCGGCGTCGATGCCCTCGCCGGAAAGCTCCACGAGCGCCCCGGCGTGGCAGATGTCGGCATAGCCCACGAACACTCCCAGTTCGGTGTCGGCCGTGCCCCAGCGTCCGTGCCCGACGCAGATGAACGACTTGTCAGGCAGCGCGCCGTTCAGTTGAGAGATCACCCTTCCAATCGCTTTCCGGTCGACCTCTGTGGGAAGGGCAAGATACCTCTCGGGCGAGACGAACACGACGTAGTGGATATCCGACAACAACCCCTGCGGCACCATGAAGCTCGTCGAGAACACGATGTCCTCAGGGGAAAGGCCCCTGGGCACACGCGCCACGCCGGCGGCCTGAAAGCGGCTCTGGGGTCGGCACTGCAGAAGCGTGATCTCGGCCTCAGGCTCTTTCGCGGATGGGTTGGGGATCTGGAAGGTAAACTCGAGGTCCACCGCCGAGTGGTAGGTCTCTTCCAGGAGGTGCAGCATCCTGGAAAGCGTCGCCGCCAGCGGCGTATGCTGCAGGAACTCGTCGAACGTGATCACCAGGCCGCGGAGCTGGGATCTCGAGACCAGCGCCCGCGGTGTGATCAGGGAGCCTTCCTCCATTAGCTTGGCCATGAAGCGCAGCGATGGGTAGGTCGGGGTGAGCACCTCATCCGTGGTCAGCGTCCTGAGCTGGTTGAGATCCATGTCGAGCACATCGACAAAGTGTTGGGAATAGGTCCGGATCACCGCCGGGTCGTCGTCCGGATGCAGCGTCGGGTGGCTGAGCGCCACTAGGCGCGGGAAATCATTGCCGACTCGTTCGACGGCCCGCGTGCCGAGCCCCCACACGATTCGGGCAAACCCGTCTTCGCGGCGGATGCGGGGTGACCAGCGGTAGAGATTGCGGCTGAAAGCCACCCCGGCTCCTTGCGGCAGGTAGTAGCGCCCAGACCGTTCCCCCTCCACCACCTGGATCAGCACCGCCATTCTCTCGTCGTAGTCCTGCAGCTTCTTGCTGCGGCGGTACAGGAGCGCGTCCGGCTTGAACGTGCTGGCGTATGTGCGGGCGATGGCATCGGTCAGCGCCCGCAGGTTCTGCTCCGGCGTGCCCTGATTAGGACAGAAGTGGCTGTCGTATTTCCCGGCGAACGAAGTGCCGAAGTTGTCTTCAAGCTGGCTGGAAGAGCGGACGATCAGGGGTTGGGCGCCGATCTTCCGCAGCAAATCCTTGAGCAGTTGAAGGAACTCCGGCGGGAATCCGCCGGCCTGGAACTGTTCCTGGATCGAGGCATATTCATCGCGGATCTGGTCGTCGGGCTTGTACTTCTGATCATTCCAGTGCATGAGGCCGTTCATCGCCATGAAGACATACATCAGATCCGAGCCCAGGAAATACGACTCGGGGCTGCGAATGAAGGGCCGTAAGCTCTCCTCGGCGGTTTCCTCCAGGATGCGGGTGGCCAACACCAGGCCGGCCGCCTTCCCGCCGATCTTTCCCGGGCCGATCTTTCGCCGGTGGATCTTGGCCAGATCGGCAATGGTCAGCCAGTCTTTGGCAAGGTTGATATAAGCCAGCTGGTCGCTGATGATCCGGCGGATCAAGACGACCTTCAGCTCGCGCAGGTGGTGGTCCAAGGCGAGGCGGTCTGCATCCGGCATGCGCTCGATGGCGCGGGCCTGGTCGAAGAGCACTTCCTCGGGCGCCAATTCGGGGTCGATCGGGATCGGCAGCTCGCGTTCGCCGAGCCTACCGGGCACCGCAAGGCTCGGCTCCTCGCCGCGTGCCCACACCAGGATCGAGCGCGCGTACGTGCTGTTGGCCAGCATCGCAAAGCCGCGCCACTCCTGGACGTCACGATCATCGATCATCTGGAGGCCCAGGGTCTGACACGCGGCGGAGGCGTTCCTGCAGCCGATCCTGCGCCGGCTCTCCCCCAGGGCGGCTTCCAGGGTGGCGCTCAGCGAATTCAGAGCCGCGCTCTTGCGGTCCACCCAGGCGATCAGATTGATGCCCGTGCGCTTCCCTCCGGAAGCGCGTGCGCCGGCCGGGGGACACAGCGAGGCGAACTCCGGCTCGACCTTGTAGATCGCCCGGACGGTCTGATCCATTTCGCCGAGGTATTGGCACACTTGTCGGACGAGGCTCTCGGCAAAGAAGGAGCACACGTCACACCGACCCTGCTTGAGGGCCAGGGTGGCCTCCGGCACATCTCCGGAGAGCTTCTTATCGGCGCAGTGGACGATCGCCTTTTCGACGATCCTATCGGCCAGGGCCTGATCCATCTGCACGGTCGTCATGGCGTCCGCCCCGCGAAACCCCTAAGGGGTCTTCTGCCCGTTCCCGTTCCCGCCGCCGGATTGGAAAGCCTCTTCCCAGAACGGCAGCGGGCGTTCATACCCGCACAACTTCAGCCCTGTCAGCGCCGCCGTGTTAAGGTCCATGGCCCGCAAATCCTCGGTGGAAGCGTCGCGGACGGCGTTGTGACCGGAGAGCATCGTGACGATCTTGAGTTCCTCGGCGCAAGCGTTGATGAAGTTGGCCAGCCGCTTTCCGGTTTCAAATGGGTCCAGCCGGGCGCGCATCTCGGGCCTCTGGCTGGTGATTCCGTAGGGACAATTCCCTTTCTGGCACGCGTAGCACACCCGGCAGCCCATGGCCACCTCGGCCGCGGAGCCAAAGCCGACCGCGTCGGCGCCCATGGCGATGGCTTTGAACGCATCCAGACCGTTGCGGATGCCGCCCAGGGCGATCAGCTTGACCTTGCGGTGCACGCCGTGGTCCTTGAGTGCCCGCACCGCAGGCGGCAGGCAGGCGATAGTGGGGATCCCCACGCCCTGGGTGACGATGTCCGGCGAGCAGCCGGTCCCGCCGACCATGCCGTCCAGGCTGATGGCGTCGGCGCCGGCTTCGATGCAGGCGGCCACGTCGGCATATGGGCGCGACGGGCCAAGCTTGAAGAGGATCGGCACCTGATAGTTGGTCACGTCCCGCAGGAAGGCCACCATGTGCTTCATGTCTTCGAGCGTCCGAACATCATAGTAGCGGCACGGGCTCAGGGCATCCGATCCGACCGGAACGCCGCGCACGCTCGAGACCTCCTCGGTGACCTTCGCCCCGAGCAGGTGGCCGCCCATTCCCGGCTTCGCCCCCTGCCCGATCTTCACCTCAACTGCGTCGCCGGCGTTGAGGTAGTCCGCCGAGACCCCCCAGCGCCCGGTGGACCATTGAATGATCAGAAAGCCTCCGGGCTCCCACCTCTTGCGGGTCATCTCTTTGTCGGAATAGCCGCGGGAGAGCCAGGCTTCATCCGGCACCAGCCCGCCCTCGCCCGTGTTGGTGGCGATGCCGGACATGGCCGCCCCAATGGCCAGGGCCATCTTCGCCTCCCGACTCAAAGCCCCAAACGACATGGCGGGCCAGACGAACGGGACCCTCAAGGTGACCGGTTTCTCGCAAGTGCCTTCCCCGATCGTCAGGCTCATGTCGCATGCTTCGCGGTACTTATCCAGGGGCGCGGGGCTGGCGATCTGGCTCGGCACCACCGTCATCATGTCGAAATTGGGGGTCTGCCCGTGGGTGCCGAAACCGCGCAGCAGATACTCCCCCGTCTGCGCTTTGTGATGCACCTCTTCGACCGCGGCGAACGTCCACGGGTAGCGGGTGATGTATTCCGGCTCCGCGGGGTTGATGCGGATGGCGTTGGACGGGCAAAATTCCGCGCAAATACGGCACCCTACGCAGGCGTTGAAATTGCGTACGTTCACCTCGCCCGAGAGGGAATCCAGGCCGTAGACTTCATGCGGGCAGACCTCGGCGCATGTGGCGCACTTGCCCGGCATGCGCGCATTGATGCAGAGCTCTTTGTTGACGCTGACACAGAAGGCCCCGATGACGGCCATGGCTTCCTCCTAGTGATAGAAAGGCTTTTCCGAGGCCGCGACGATCTTGCGAAGCGTGGCGGGGTCGGCATCGATCTCGTAGGTTTCGAAGTATGCCCGGAGCTTCCCCCGGTCTTCCTCGGATAGGGGCTCGAGGCGCGTGTTGTATCCCAGGCTCTTCCAGGTACCGCCGATGAAGACGTTTCCCCGGATCAGGCAATTGGCGAGGTTTTCCCCGGCGTTCCCCACGACGATCAGATCGCCCTTGAGCATATACGTTCCCACCTCGTTTCCGACGTCCCCGCACACGATGATCGTGGCTCCCTTGTTCATCGTGGCGGTGAAGTCGCCGGCGTCGCCCCGGATGATCACGGTGCCGCCGTAGCAATACTGTGCCGCCCCAAAACCCGCGTCCCCCGAAACGACGACGGTCCCGGCCGTCATGTTGTCGGCGAGATAGCTGCCTGCGCTTTCGGTTCCGATGATGGTGCCGCCCGCATTAAGCACCCCCAGGTAATCGCCGGCATCCCCCTTGACGACAATCTCGCCGTGTTTCAAGCCGGCGGCCAGGCCATGCAGATGGGCCGAGTTCTTGATCGTCACCGCCTGGCCGTTGAGGGATGCCTTGATCTCGTCGCTCACTTCCTTCAAGCCCCTGTCCCTTGCGTCGATCGTTTTCATGTCGTCCTCCGTGTTCACCCGCTACGATCCTGGCTTAGCAGCCTGTACACCCGCTCCGGGCTGGCTCCCTGGCCCCCGCGCGGACAGGGGTCCGGTAGAGTCGCACGAACTGTTGAATGGCCTCGTTGCGCTTGAGGGGATCCGCCAGCGCGTCCAGCATCAGGATCTGCAGGTCCTTGAAGGCCCGGGCCCTCTCGCGCCGGTCTTTCTCGCCGGAGGCGGCTTCCAAGAGCGTCTGGTCGACCCGATGGCTGGTCTCCAACAGGTTCAGCTGCACGGCGTTGCGAACGAGGGCCTCGCCGACTCGGGAGCGGATGATGAGGGTTGAGGCGCCTTCCGGAGCTCCGAGCGTGCCCATGGCCAAATCGGCCGATTCCCCCAGGTAGTCGTCACAGCTTCCGCATCCGGGCCGGGTGAACCTCTCCGCCTCCTGGCGGGAGATGGTCCGTACGCTGCCATCCCACAGAACGGCGCGCATCCACTCACGATCGGGCGAGATTTCCAAGCGCTTGACCTGCTCCCGACCGACGTCCATCCGCTTGACCAAGACCTCCTCGATGAACTCAGGCCTGTAGATTCCGGTGCAGAAGACCGCCATCGTCAGGCGGATTGCGTCCTGGTAGGGCCTGAGGCGGGAGTTCGTGGAGGCCTTCAGTTTGCGGATCGCTTGCGCCGCACAGGGGGTGCCGACGACGGCGAGATTCTTCATCCGATACTCGAAGACGGCCTGGTTGAGAGCGTCGAACACCGGCGCCCACAGATACTGCGGCCCCATGGACCTGGCGATCTCTTCGACGGACGAGACTACCCGTGCGGCCGGCTTCAGATCCCAGGGGTCGATATCCAGCATGACGGCCCCGTCCAGCAGATCCGCCGTACGGCCGGCCGCCAGGATCGCCCGCATGACGTCGTTGGGCGCCCCGGAGCGCACCGGACCTCGCGCCGTGGCCGTCAAGGTTGCGACCGCCTCCAGCGGAGCCCAGCGCTGCAGTCGGGGACAGGCCTCCTCGCAGAACTTCTCGCAATACGAGCAGGCGTCGAGAAGCCCCTTGGTGTAGCCCACCGCCTTGGCCCGCTCCCTTGCCACCGGGTGCTGGTCTCCATTCCATATCAACGTCTCTTTGGAGCAGGCCGCGACGCACAGACCGCATCCGGCACAGGTATCCAACGACCAGACCTCGGCCTCGAGTCTCCTGGACATCTCTTCCTCCCGTGATTCCGGGCCGGAGATCCCCTCGATCTCAGCCGGCCCCTTCCTTCTCGAGTTCGGTGACGAAATCGGCCGCGGCACGGGCGAACTTGAGCCCGTCGTCGACGGTCAGGAACTCCAAGCGCAGCCGGCACGGATTCACCCCATGCGCAGCCAGCTCGGCCCTGAGTTTCTCGATGCGCTCCCGGGCGTACAGGTTACCCAGGCCGTAGTGACATTCGCCGGGCGGGCAGGCGCCCAGCAGGACCCCATCGGCGCCGTTCAGGAAGGCCCAGAGGATGTGATACGAATCAAAGCGTGCAGAACAGTTCATCCGGATCAAGCGCACATTTGCCGGATACGGGATGCGCTGCACGCCGGCCATGTCGGCCGCGCCGTAGGCGCTCCACTCGCAGGCGAGGGCAAGCACCTTCGGGCCGCCGTCGCCCCAGGTGTCGAGGGCGGCGCTGATCTGGGCCGGCGTCTCGAGATCGTCCCAACCGGGCAGCGCAATGGCCTTCACCGGGCAAACCACAACGCAGTTGCCGCAGCCCAGGCAGCGGAGGACCTCGACGGCCGAAAGGGATAGGACGCCGTCCCGTTTCTTGAGCCGGATGGCGAGGGTCGGGCACACCTGCGCGCAGTTACCGCAGCCGGTGCACAGGCCCGGGTCGATCGAGGCGACGGGGGTCTCGATCGTGATCCGCTCCTGATTGATGAAGCGCGCAGCACGCGCACTGGTCAGGTAAGCCTGGAACAGAGCTTCAGCGCTATCGGCCGGCTGCTGCGCGCTGCCGAGGACATAGATCCCGGCGTCGACATAGCGGCCCGGGCGCAGGCGGAGGCGAGGCTCTGCCAGAAATCCGGCTTCGTCCTGGGGCAGGCCAAGGAGCATCGCCAGGGCTCGGGAATCGGCCTGCGGGACGAGGGGCATCGTCAGCACGACCCGGTCAAAAGGCAGACGCAGAGGCTCGCCGGTCAGAGGGTCGAGCACGTCCACCGTCTGATCTCCGATTACCGGCGGGAGGTCCTGCCGATAGCGGAAGAAGGTCACGCCCAGCTTGCGCGACCGCGCCAGCTCGGCCTCGTAGGCCTCCCCGATGCCCCCGACGTAGAGCTCCCGGAAGAGGATCGTGACGTTGGCGCTCGGATTCAGTTCCTTGGCGCGGATGGCCTGATGGATGCCCAGATTACAGCACACCCGCGAGCAACGCTCCAACTGCGACCCCTCGGCGCAGAACACCATCACAATGTCCTTCGGCCCGAGGTTCTTCCCGGGCTCGGTGGCATGGTCCAACTCGCCCTCGAATTCGGCCTGAGTCCTGACCCGGCTGCGATCAAACCATCGGGCGATGTCGAGGCCCTTGGGCTGGGCGCTGTTCGAGGCGATGATCGCCCCGCAGGCGAGGCTCAGCACCTGGTCGCCGTGCTCGATCTTCACCTCGTAGTCGCCGGGGTGACCGCTGACCTCGAGAATGTGGGCGTTGAGCAGCGTCTCGATCAGTTCGTGCGCCAAGGCGGCCTGGGCCTTTGCCGCGGTCTGCTCGCGGGTGCGCGCCTGCACGTCGGTCACGCCTCCCCCAAGGTTGTCGGACCGCTCGATTACGATGACCCGGATCCCGCCCTCCGCCAGGGCCAGGGCGACGGTCAGCCCGCTCAATCCGCTCCCGATGACCAGGGCCGTCCTCACAACACGGCCGTTTTGAGCCGGCGCGGCCGTGCTTGCCGCCAACCGCGCCACACCCATAGCGACAGTCCCGATGGCCTTCTGCAGGGCCGCCGTCGGCTTCTCGGCGTGAACCATGGCGACCTGTTCCCGGATGTTGACGACGTTCACGTAGCTCGGGTCGAGGTCCGCCCGCTGCACCGTTGCCTGGAACAGTTTTTCAACCAGGCGAGGCGCGCAGCCGGCGATCAGGACGCGGTCTAGTTCGTGTTCGGCGATGGCCCTCTGGAGGCGCGCCAGCCCGCCCTTGCTGCAGGGGTAGTCTTCCCGCGTTGCGTAGACCACCCCGGGCAGCCGCGTCGCCTCCCGGCGCAGCGCCTCGGCGTCCACAACCCCGGCGATCGCTTTCCCGCAGTCGCAGACAAAGACGCCCACGCGCGGCGACCGGGGCTCGCTGGTGTGGGTCTCGATGCTCGTTGGGAGGGTCATCGTCGTTTCTCCGCCCCTACCCTTCATCCTGCGGGATTTCCAACAGGTCCCTCAAATCCTTAACGAATGTGGGACCCAGATCGAGCTCGCCGCTGACCCTGTAGTAGCCCAGGCGATAGGCAGACGCCGAGGGCGGCACGTGCTGATACCCCGTCGTACCGGAAAACTCGAACGCTCCGGTCGGGCAGATCAAGACACACGTGCCACAGCCGATGCAACGCGAGGAGGCCACCTGGAAGGGAGTGGAGACCCGCTTGGCGATGCCCCGCCGAATCACACTGATCGCACTCACACCCACGATCTCCCTGCAGGCCCGCACACAGAGCCCGCACAGGACGCAGGCGCTCTCCTCGGGCATCTTGAAACGCACTTCTCGGACCCCGAGCTCTTCCGCCAGAGCCAGCATTCGCGGCGTCTCATAGGCGCCGGCCAGGAGCAGTTCGCCGGTGAGACGCCGGCTGCGGACCGCCAGCTCGCTGTCGGTCCTCACGACCGCGCCCTCCTCACACGGATAGACGCACGACGCGACCAGCCGCGGCTTCCCCTTCGCCGGCACCAACTCCACGACGCACAACCGGCAACCACCGTACGGCTCGAGGGCCGGATGATGGCACAGCGTCGGGACATGGATGCCGAATTCGCGGCAAGCCTCAAGCAGGCTCCACCCCTCCGGGACTTCGAAAGGCTTCTCATTGATCGTCAGGTGGACCATGAGCGCCCGCCCTCCCTAGCAGACCAGCACCGCGTCGAACTTGCACACGTTCTTGCATACGCCGCAGCGAGTGCACAGCGCCGCATCGATCGTGTGGACTTCCCCCTTCGATCCGCTGACGGCGTTGCTGGTGCAGTTGCGCAGGCAGACCATGCAGCCGTTGCATTCCTCGGGGATGATCGAATAGGTGATCAGGCCCCTACACACTTTGGCCGGGCACCTCCGGTCGAGGATGTGCGCCTCGTACTCGTCACGGAAGTAGCGCAGCGTGGAAAGCACCGGATTGGGGGCTGTCTGGCCCAATCCGCACAACGAGTTGCGCTTGACGTGGTCGCCCATTTCAAGCAGGTATTCCACATCGCCGGATTGGCCCTCTCCGGCGCAGATCCGTTCGAGCGTGGCCAGCATCGCCTTCGTCCCGATTCGGCACGGAACGCATTTGCCGCATGATTCCTGTTGAGTGAACGTCATGAAGTAGCGGGCGAAATCCACCATGCAGTTGTCTTCATCGGCTACAACCAGCCCGCCCGAGCCCATGATCGCGCCCAGCGAAGTCAGCGACTCGTAATCGATCGGCACGTCCAGGTGCTCGGCCGGGATGCACCCGCCGGAGGGCCCGCCGATTTGGGCCGCCTTGAAGGCTTTTCCGTTGGGGATCCCGCCGCCGATATCGAAGATCAACTCGCGCAAGGAGATGCCCATCGGGACCTCGACCAGGCCCGTGTTGTTGATCTTGCCGACGACCGAGAAGATCATCGTCCCCTTGGAGGTGGGCGTCCCCACCCCGGCATAGCGCTCGGCCCCGCGCCCGATGATGATCGGCACCGCGGCCCAGCTCTTCACGTTGTTGATGTTGGTCGGCTTCCCCCACAGCCCGCTCCCCGCCGGATAGGGAGGCCGTGGCCTCGGTTCCCCGATCCGCCCCTCGATGGAGGCCATCAGGGCCGTCTCTTCTCCGCAGACAAAGGCCCCGGCTCCCAGACGGACATGCAGGCCGAACTCGAAGCCGCTGCCCAGGATATCGGAGCCCAGGAAACCGGCGGCCTCGGCCTGGCGGATGGCGTTTCTCAGGTTGTCGACCGCCAGCGGGTATTCCGTGCGGATGTAGACGAAGCCCTCGTGCACGCCCATAGCGTAGGCCCCGATGATCATCCCCTCGATGACGGCGTGGGGGTTCCCCTCTACGACGGAACGATCCATGAAGGCCCCGGGGTCGCCCTCGTCGGCGTTGCAGATGATGTAGCCGGAGCCGGCCCTTTCGACGTTTTTCCGACACAACTCCCATTTGAGCCCGGTCAGAAACCCCGCCCCGCCGCGCCCTCGCAGGCCGGAAGCCCTGACCTCGTCGATGACCGCTTCAGGGGTCATCGTCAGGAGCGCCTTGGTGAGAGCGGTGTAGCCGCCCAGGGCCACGTAGTCCTCGATGCGGGTCGGGTCAATCCGCCCGTTGAATTCGAGCACCTGGCGCGTCTGCCGCTTGTAGAACGGCAGATCCGGCTCGCGACGAATGTGCTCGCCCGTCTGAGGATCGGTGTACAACAGGCGCTCGATGATTTCGCCGTTCTTCAAGGTCTGCTGAACGATCTCGGGGACGTCGGCCGGGGCCAATCGTTGGTATGAAATACGCTGGGGATAGATCGTGAGGAGGGGCCCACATTCGCAGAAACCAGGACACCCCGTTCCAACGACTTCGATGGGAGTTGCCAGGTCCGCCTTCCCCACCTCCTGGCGCAGGCTGGCCAGGACTTTCTGGCTTCCCAGCGCCCGGCAACCGGTGCCGTCGCAGACGCGCACACAGGGCTTCGTATCATCCCAGGCGCTCGCCAGGCCCGCCCGCCAGCTCTCGAACTCCAAAGCGGATTGCAGAGGGCTCATGCTTCAGCCTCCGCCTGCATCATGCTCTTCACCAGGGCATCCACCTTCCGGGTGCTCATTTGTCCTGAGTATTCGCCGTCGCTCACGATGATCGGCCCCAGGGCGCAGGCTCCCAGACAGTTGATGGTTTCCAGGGTGAAAAGGTGATTCGGGGTTGTTTCCCCCGCCTTGATGCCCAGCTTGGTTTCGAGCCTGTCGAGCACCTGCGGGCTGCCGCGCACATGGCAGGCTGTGCCCATGCAGACGGTGAGGCAATGCTTGCCCTTGGGCTTGAGGCTGAAGACATTGTAGAACGTGGCCACGCTGTAGGCCTGCGAGAGCGGTACCCCGAGCCGCTCGCTAGCGAGGATCAACGCTTCGGGCGGCAGGTAGCGGAAGCGTTCCTGGATCTCCTCCAGGGCGCCGATCAGCGACCCGTCCCCCGCCGCCTCCCGATTGATGATCTCGTTGATCTCGCTGATGGATATCTGCATGGCCTACTCCCGGTGGCATGCCAGGCCACAGGCGGATGCGAGCGGCAATGAAGATTTCGACTAGCCTCCCGGACCTGCGTCCACCCCGAGACCCCGGCCCGGCAATGCCCCGCGTAGACTTGTGTCTGCCCTCACAACTCAATCCTCACAATAGGCCGGGGCCGTGAGAAAACCGTAGGAAAGCCGCGCCAGTCCGTGAAAGACGCATGAAAAAGAAGAGCCGCCTTCGTGGCGGCCGGATTCGCGATCGAGACCGGATCAGCCTTGGTTAGGAGATGACCAACCGGTTGTCTTTCGGAGGGATCTTCAATCTCCCCTCCCCTTCGCACACCAACATGTAGCCGATCCCGGGGCAGCGTTGGATGATCTTCGGATCGGCAGGATCGGCCTCGATCTTCTGGCGCAGATATCGGATATAGGCACGCAGATAATCTACGTCGTCCCGATATTCGGGCCCCCAGACGGCGGAGAGCAGCTGTTCGTGGAGCATGACCTGGTTCGGATGCCGGACCAGTTCGTGCAGCAGACTGTATTCGGTCGGCGTGAGGTGGACCTCACGGCCGCGCACGACAACCCGGCGTCGGGCTAGATCGATTCGCATCTCCGCACAGACAATCTCGGCCTCGCCCGAAGCGCCCGCTTCCCCCTTGGCACGTTTCAGCACCGCTCGCACGCGCGCCAGCAGCTCTTTCGAGCTGAACGGCTTCGTGATGTAGTCGTCGGCGCCGGCCTCGAAGCCGCTCAGCTTATCGACCTCGGTCACCCGGGCTGTCAGCATGATGATCGGCACCTCGGAAAACTCTCGCAGCCGCCGCGCGACCTCATAGCCGTCCGTGCCTCCGGGGAGGATCAGGTCCAGCAGGATCAGGTCGGGTTGCTCCAATGCCGCGATCTCGACGGCCCGCTTTCCGCTCCCGGCGACCAGCACCTCATACTGGGCCGCGCTGAGCACTTCACGAACGAGGTGGATGAGTTTCGGTTCGTCGTCAACAACGAGGACGCGGGCCCTCTTTGTCGCAGCCATCACTCTTCCTCTCCCCCATCCAGATCCGTCCATGGAAGCGAGAAGAAGACCGTCGTCCCTTCCCCGACCTTGCTGTCGACCCAGATCCGGCCCCCCTGCGCCTCGATCAAGGTGCGTGCAATCGGCAAGCCGAGACCGGTCCCGTCGATGTGGAGCTTGGTGGCTGCGCTCGCCCGGAAGTATCTCTCGAACAAAGGGATCAGGTCTTCGGGAGAGATGCCGATCCCCTGATCCGCGATGCTGATGACCACATCGGTCGGCCGGATCTTCCCGCGGATGACGATCAGGCCGCCATCCGGCGAGTATTTGACGGCATTGTCGAGGAGGTTGCGGAGGGCCTGTTTGGTCCAGCGGGGATCAACTTCGAGGATGGGAAAATCCGGGGGGAACTCCACCACCATGCGATGCTTCTCTGTTCGCCGGCGCACCTCCATCGCCGCCTCATGTGCGAGCTGCTGGAGCCGTATCGGTTGCCGCTCGATGGCGAGCCGGTCCACATCGATGATCGACGCATCCAGGATTTCCCGGAGCATCACCTCCATGCTGATGCACTCTTCTTCAATCAGGCGCAGGAATTCGTCGCGCTTTTCCTTGCTCCAATCCACGTCCTCCAGCAGAAGGGCGGTGGAGTAGCCCTCGATTGCAGCCAGGGGCATTCGAAGCTGGTGCGACAGCGTGGCCAGCGCTTCGGCGCGCACGTTCTCGAAACGGCGCGCCTCGCGCAGGGCCTCGGCTTTGCTCTCCAGGCGGTACCGATCGATAGCCAGCGCGATCAGGTCGGCCAACGTCTGTACGAACGGCAGATCGCGCTCGACAAACGCCCGCTTCTCGTCGAGTGACTCCAGGACCAGCACCCCAAGTCTCTCGTCCCCGACGACGATCGGGGCGGCCAGGGCGCATCTCGGCATCACCTCCGTCCCCAGCGACCGGGTCATCACGGCCCGGTTGGCCTGGCGCATGTCGGCCATCGCCTCAGCGACCTCGGTCGGGGAACTCATGAGACGGGCGCTGCCTTCATCGAACACCTTGCCGGTGATCGACTCCCCTGCCCGCAATCCGACCTCTTTCAAGGCCTGGAGGTCATAGCCAAAGGCCGCCTCGGCCCGAAACAGGCCGGAGGATTGGTCCCAGAGCATGATGGCGCCCATGTCGGCCTGTTCGACGACGCGGACGATCGTCTGCATGACTGCATTGAGCAATTGAGGGAGATCAACCGGCGCGACCAGGGTCTTGGCGACCTCGGTCAGGGCTTCGAGCTCCGCCGTCAGACGTTCGCGGACCATCTCCGTCCGGGAATCGGCCGTCACTTCGAACCTCTTTCCCTGCCATTATACGCCTGGGGTCTTTTCACCCCGCCGGCTCCCCGGTCCCGCCCGGAGATGGCGATGAACTTCGAGGGGAAAACCAGGCCGCAAGGCATGGAGCGGGGCCTGTGGGGAGGATGCCTTACCGCGCACCCGACGCTGCCCGAGAACATCCGCCCAAGGGGAGGGCTTGCCGCGTCAAAGGGGTAAAGTCCGCGCACGCCCTCCCGCCGGTTTGACCCGAGCATCTGTGCGAATCACCGCCGTTGGAGCGCGCCGCGGGCTGCCGCGTCAGCTGCTCACGAACCGGGAACCTGCTTCGTCGGGACGTCCTCCAACCAGGTCTCCCACCGGGGGTCGATCACATGTTGGCGGGCCCGCCCGAACCATAGGTCGGCGTAGCCCTGGAAGTCTTCCTCCAAGGTGGAGATCCCGGTCTGGGTGGTGCCCCACATCGCCTCGTGGATTTCCGAGACCGGCCACATGAGCTTGAGGCGAGCGAAGTTCTTGGCCGTCACTTCGCCCAAGTACTCTTGCAGGAGCAGCCGCACCTGTTCGTCGTCCAGCCGATGATGATGGCAGAAGTTGGCCAGATCGAAGAAGATGTCCCCCATCCCGGCGTATTCCCAATCCAGCAAGCGGATCTCGCCGATGCCGCCCGGCACCTCCTCATCCAACCAGTTCAGATTGAGCAGATCGTCGTGACAGGGAGCCGGCACGTAGGGGTCTTTGAGGAGGGCTTCCTCCACTTGACTCATCTTCTGCATGATCCAGTCGAAGTCGAAGGGGAACTTGCAGTTGTTGGCCTTGGACACGCGAGTGAGCATCTCGACGCGACGAAAGGCGTTGAACTCGCCTTCCAGCTCCGGCCCTCTCTTGTGGAAGAGCCTCAGCTTACGAACGACTCGGACGATGTTCTCGGGCCGGGTGATTTCATCCGGAGGCAGCCGCTTGCCGTTGATGAACCGGGTCAGCAGATAGCCTTCCGGTTCGATGAAGTACACGACTTCCGGAGCGACCCCCAGCCGTCCGGCCTCCAGGTTGGCTCGATGCTCGACGTCTCG
>Ga0299912_10002546_pt1 | contig 14954 bp, 12 predicted proteins | sample RVTome_2_FD_207667 | JGI IMG/M metagenome (GOLD analysis project Ga0299912, IMG submission 207667) | Soil microbial communities from uranium-contaminated site in the Upper Colorado River Basin, Wyoming, United States - RVT95D214 (version 2) ... | reverse complement strand
GGGTCGTCCTCATCGGGATGGGTCTTCAGGGCCGCAGTCCCTGCTGCCAGGAACTCTTCTCGCCATTGGCTGAGGGTGGCAGCCGTGACACCGAGCTGCCGGCTGAGTGTTTCGAGGTCTTCGCCGCAAAGCAGGCGGATGACAGCCTGCCCTTTGCGTTGGGCTGAGAACCGCCCCGTTGGGCGAAGGGGGCCGGGCGGGTCAGCGGGCCGTCCGCTGGCCGCTCCGCTCGCTTGCGCTCGCTCCGCTGCCAGCGGAGCTTCATTCGATGGTCTTGTATCCTTGAACATACCTTAACTCCTTTCGGGGGATAGTATCCCCTAGATGTGTGTCCAAGGAAACCCTGAGGCGGGGGACCATTCGGGACTACGGCAAGGCCTACGCCCTGACGAGTTAGATATATTTTAACCGACCCCGCTACGGCTGGCGCCTACGCCAAGATGAGTCGCCGAGACGAGTGGCTTCGGTAAACTCACCACAAGATTTAAGACGCACTGCTTTCCTAAGCCATCTGCATATTTTTATATAAAGGTTTGGCAATGGGCTTTAAGCATTTCGAGGCGTTCAGGATTTCTATGCCAATCACCTGGCCTCTATCATCAAGTTCTACATTTATGCCCGGAGCAACCTCTATAAATTCTTCTTCCACAGCTTTCTTAGCTACAATGTAAAGGACATCCGATTCATAATCGTAATTTACTATAGCTTTCTTGCTCATGTTTTTTGCCACCTTCCCGAGTTTATTCGGGCTATCTTCTGATAAGCTTTTATGGGGTGAACTGTGATTACTTCTATCACATCTCCTTTTCTGTCATAAGTTAAGGCAAACTCTCTTGTCTTATTGTTGAATTCAAGTTTGTGAACTGCCACATAATGGCCAGTTAACCTATCGTAGTAATGCTCCTTTGCATCTTTTAAAAGTTTTTTAGGCAAAGGATACGGTATATTTCTCAGCTTTAATCGAAATTTCAGATGGGCTGTGTATATTATCTTCATTCCGATATCATTATTAGAGAAGTGACATCATTTGTCAAGATAAAGACGCGTCACGATTTACAAGCCGGCATATTTGGCATCGCTGGGGCACTACAAGCGGCCGAGGCAGCAGCGAACTTGGCTTGATTAGAAAGTTTGAAAAGCTATACTGGCTAAATATGCTTAACAGAACGAAAACAAACGAGTTCGATTGTATTGTTATCGGTGGAGGTCACGCTGGCGTAGAGGCTGCTCATGCTACCGCCAAGATCGGCGCCAAAACCTGCCTTATAACCATAAGCCGTGACACCATAGCCAAGATGAGCTGCAATCCGGCTGTCGGCGGGCTTGGCAAGGGACAGATCGCCCGCGAGGTCGATACTCTCGGCGGACTAATGGGCCTGGCGACGGATGCCACAGGGATTCAATTTCGTCTGCTCAACCGCTCTAAAGGACCCGCCGTTCGTTCGCCGCGAGCCCAGACAGACAAGTATAAATACAAAGACTTCATGCGTAGGCAGATCGAGCAGACCGAAAACCTGACCATCATCGAGGCAATGGTGTCGCAGATAGTGGCACAGGACAACCGTGTGCGAGGTGTTCGCTGCGCCGATGGGACTTTGTACCATGCTCGGACTGTGGTTTTGACGACAGGAACGTTCCTTCGGGGTCTTATGCACATAGGGCCTGAGCGGTTTCAGGGCGGTCGGCTTGGCGAACCTGCAGCTTATGAGCTTTCCGAGAGTTTAATGCGGCTCGGCCTGGAACTGAAAAGACTCAAGACCGGTACGCCCGTCCGCCTGGACACATCTACTGTTGAACTCGACAAGCTCGAAATCCAGCTCGGAGACGAAGAACCCGCGCCTTTCTCGTTTATGACCGAGAGGATAGACCGGAAACAGATTCCATGCTGGATAACCTACACGAACGAGAAAATACACCAGCTTATCCGTGACAATCTGCACCGTGCGCCGCTTTATACGGGGCAAATCACTTCGACCGGCCCGCGCTATTGTCCGAGTATAGAGACTAAAATTGTCCGGTTTGCAGATAAGAGCCATCATCAGGTATTTCTCGAACCTGAAGATGAGCAGATGAGCAGCATTTACTGTAATGGGATAAGCACGTCGCTGCCACGAGATGTTCAGGAACAGATGCTGCGACTTATGGCGGGCACGGAAAAGGCACGGATTATCCATTTCGGCTACGCGATTGAATATGATTATTGTCCTCCGATACAGCTAAAACCCAATCTGGAAACCAAGAAGATTTGCGGCTTGTTTCTGGCGGGACAGATAAACGGCACCAGCGGATACGAAGAGGCAGCAGGACAGGGCATCATCGCGGGCATAAACGCAGTAAGGAAACTGCAGGATAAAGACCCCATCGTCCTTCACAGAGACCAGGCGTATATCGGTGTGATGATAGATGATTTACTGACACGAGGAATTGATGAGCCATATCGGATGTTCACGTCACGAGCCGAGTGTCGCCTGACGCTGCGAAGCGACAATGCAGATAGAAGGTTGACGCCTATCGGCAAATCGGTCGGCCTTGTGGACCAAAAGCGATGGGCTAAATTTGAGAAAAAGCTCCAGGATATTGATACGCTGAAAAATCATCTAATGAACACTCATTCAGACGGCCTTAGTTTGTGGCAGCAGCTTCGCCAGCCGCAAAATATCATAGCAGAGACGCTCACAGAGCTAACCGATATTAAAAAGATGAATCTCGATAGGGATGTTCTACAGGCGGCAATTATTGATGCCAAATACGACGGCTACTTGACCAAGCAGCAGCGTATGGTGGCCGGTATGAAGGCGCTGGAGGCCAGGAAGATTCCGCTGGAGCTGGATTATAACAGTATTGCGCATCTTCGGGCGGAGGCTAAGGAGAAGCTATTGGCGTTTCGGCCTGCCACGCTGGGTCAGGCTTCGCGAATAAGTGGCATTACCCCGGCCGACATTACTGTGTTGCAAGTGCATCTAAAGAAGAGGAGTTGTCAGTTATGAGCTGGCTCTGTAGAAAAGATGTCATTTCAACCGTAGCGAGCGCAGCGAACGGAGTGGAGAAATTAAGATAGGTTGTTTTTATCAGAGGGTATTCTCAAGACAGAGTCTGCACACAGTAGAACAGACCGTCAGCAGGTTAACAGAGGTGGGTGCCCGAGTGGCTAAAGGGGACGGGCTGTAAACCCGTTGGCGTAAGCCTGCGTAGGTTCGAGTCCTACCCGGCCCATTGCTTGTTCTTGCTATTATTCCCACCAAGGTTTACAATTCTACGCCAAGCGAAAGACTGTCCCGATGAAAAAGGAAGTGCCACTAAATAAGGCGAAATGGCTGGTTGAGCCGGGCTGTGTTGTGCTGGTGACATCCGGCACCATAGAAAAGGCCAACGTTATGACCTTTAGCGGGCAAACGCCCGTCAACAGCAGCGACCCCTGTCTGATACTTCTGGCCATAAGTCACCCGCGATATAGTTACGATTTGATCAAGCAGAACCGGCAGCTCGTTATTAACGTGCCTGGCCAGGAACTGCTCGAACAAGTCCACTTTATTGGGCAGGTCTCGGGCAGAAAAATCGACAAGTTCAAGGCGACAGGGCTGACGCCGACCCCTGCCAGAACGGTCGAGCCGCCACTGATAGAAGAGTGTGCCGGGCATCTGGAATGTCGAGTGGTCGAGATATTTAAGATGCAGACGCATGATCTACTTATCTGTGAGGTGCTGCGAGCGGTAGCCGAGGCAGACTTCTTTGACGGCAGATGGGTCCCTGAAAAGTTTCACACATTGCACTATCTTGGCGGAAATAAATATGGCATATTAGACTGCACAGTGCAAGCCCCTGCCACAAGTGGCAGGGCTAATTAGCCCCCGCCCTTGGGCGGGGGGCTCTTGAAAGGAATTAAAAATGGAATCAATCGTCCTTAGACCTGAAAAGGAACAAAGAACGTTGTGGATTCTTTGCTGGGCTTTCTGGTTTGTGATTGGTCTGGTGACGCTAATAATATTGATGTTAGCTGCCGGCGGCGAAGCCGCCATCGTCTTGGGCGTGATCCTTCTGGCAGAACTAATAGCTATGCTGCTGACCCTGATCTGGATACCGGCCTTTCACGCTTCCCTGGAATACGTCATCGAGGCTGATACTGTCAAAGCCCAAAGCGGCGTACTGTGGAAAAGATATGTCACCATCCCCTTCACTAAAATCACCAACCTTGATATTACTCAGGGGCCGGTTCAGCGGCTGTTTAACATCGGGACAATTCACGTTCAGACAGCCGGGGCCAGTGGCCAGCAAACTGCCAAAGCAGAACTGAGAATGCTGGGGATCAGCAACCTCCAGGAGGTCAAAGAACGGATTATGGACAGAATTAAAGCCTTCACGCTTTCCGGCGCGGTTCAGGCAAAGGTGGAACCTGCCGGCCAAAGCCAGTTGCAGGTGCTACAAGGCATCTTGAACGAGCTTGTGGCAATCCACGGTGTGCTGCAAAGTAAGGGCGCCTGAAAAGGCAATTGTGAAAAGGAGAGACGATTATGGCAACAGTAATACCCCATCAGTTCAGCGAAGTAAGCAAACAATACGCTAAACCGGCGGACGAGCATATTTCACTGGGCCGCGCTCTGCGAGGTATGTTGACTTCGGTCCCTCTGGCTATTTTTGTGCTCCTGATGTACTGGGCGGTGTTCGCCAAAGTACGGGATGAGAAAACGGCTGTAGTTGTTGTTGTCATTGTAGCCATTGTGGGGGTTCTCTGGGGCATCTTCGTTAGCGGCGTGCGGGTTGCCGCTCAGTGGGAGCGCGGCGTGGTGCTGCGGCTGGGGAATTTCCAGGCCGTGCGCGGCCCGGGGCTTCTCTACGTTATCCCCATCATTGAGTACGTGCGATTCATCGACACCCGCATACTGGTAGTTAACATCCCGCACCAGAAGGTAATCACTCGCGACAACGTGCCCGCAGAAATCGACGGGGCACTATTTTTCATGGTTAAAGACTCGGAAAAAGCGGTGATTCGCATTCAGGACTTTCGTTTCGCTATTGCCCAATACTCTCAGGCGGCACTGCGTGACGTAGTAGGCGGGCTGACTCTCGATGAGCTGCTCTCCGAGCGCCAGCAAATCCAGGCACGTATAGGAGAAAATGTTGAAGAACGAATTAAAGACTGGGGATTACACGTCGATTCGATCCGTTTGCAGGATATCGAGCTGCCGGAGGACCTTAAGCGTGTAATGTCCCGCCAGGCTTCTGCCGAGCGAGAGAAACGCGCCACGATAACCAAGGCAGAAGGCGACAAGCTGGCCGCAGTGAACCTGGCAGCGGCGGCTGCCATTATGAAAGAAAACGCATTAGCGATTCAATTGCGAACGCTCCAGACTATTGACGGCCTCGGAGCCAGCCCTTCAAATACAGTTGTGCTCTTCCCGATCGAATTCGGAGGGCTGTTGAAGCTTCTTAAGACAGAGCCGCAAAACAAATGAACAGGTTACCTAATCTTGAGATGGCAAAGGCAAGGCGATGATGCCGGAAAAACTAAATCGCCGCGGACTTTTGCAAAGGTCGATGGTTGCATCGGCTGCCGCACTGGGCTTAAGTCTCGAAGAAAAGATTTTATTGGCTCAGCAACAAAAAGCCACCGCGAAGTCGGTTGCAGCGCTACCAAAAGGTGACGTTAAGAGCCTACCTGTCGGCAAAATCAAGAACCTGACGATTAGCAGGCTCATTTGCGGCGGTAATTTGATCAGCGGTTTTGCCCACAGCAGAGACCTGGAATACGTATCGTCGCTGCTGCAGCATTATTTTACAGATGAGAAAGTTATCGAGACCCTTGCGATATGCGAAGAGACGGGCATCAATACCGCTATATTAAGGCTTGACGACCATTGCGTTAGAATTCTGGACAAATACTGGAATGAAAGGGGCGGCCAAATACAATGGATTGCGCAAATCAAGCCCGGCAAAGAAGACCTCCAACACTTCAAAGATGATATAAAAAGAGCCGTCGATAATGGGGCCATTGGCGCATACATACAGGGCGGTGTGGGAGATAGTCTGGTCGAAGAAGGGCGTGTTGACCTGCTGGCTGAATCGCTCCGGTGTATTAAAGAGAATGGCGTGCTTGCAGGTGTGGGAGGACATCGTTTAGAAGTGCCCGTTGCGTGCGAGAAGGCGGGTTTAGAGCCTGACTTTTATATGAAGACCTTGCATAGCCACAATTATTGGTCGGCTAAGAGGCAGCCGGAGCACGACAATATCTGGTGCACAAATCCCGATCAAACCATTGAGTTTATGAAAAGCGTGAAAAGGCCGTGGATCGCCTTTAAGGTTTTGGCTGCGGGAGCCATCCAGCCGCAGGATGGCTTTGAGTTTGCCTACGAAAAGGGTGCTGATTTTATCTGCGCCGGAATGTTTGATTTTCAGGTTAGAGAGGACGTGATAATTGCCAGGAATATACTATCCGGCAAGGTCGAGAGGCAGCGCCCCTGGCGGGGATAGGCGAATATCAAATATGCCAAATCAAAATGCAAACTTGCCTGATCGTGCCGATGGAAAGTGAGTAAGCCATTTTGCATTCTTGTTTTTTGATTTTACTGAACGTTTTCTCTGGTTATTTTTGCCCCGAGCGGATTGAGTCGCTCCTCAATTTTTTCGTAACCGCGGTCGATGTGATAGACCCTGTTGACGGTGGTAGTTCCTTCGGCGGCCAGGCCGGCCAGAACCAACGCAGCCGATGCCCGTAAGTCCGACGCCATAACGGGGGCGGCTATCAACTTCTTTACGCCCGCAACGATAACGGCAGGCCCTTCCTTGCGCAGGTCGGCAGCCATTCGATTCAACTCAGCAACGTGCATAAATCTGTCCGGGAAGATCTTCTCAACAATAATGCTATTGCCCTCGGCAAGAGCCAAAAGAGCCATGAATTGAGCCTGCAAGTCGGTTGGAAAACCTGGATATGGCTGGGTAGTAACATCGGCAGGCTTAACCGGCCCGTTGCCGGCAACGACACAACCATTGGTTGTCGGCTCGACGGTTACGCCGATACCTCTCAGCCTGTCAACGACAGCCATCAGATGGTCGAGCCTGCAATGGCGCAGTCGCAATTCGCCGCCTGTTATGGCGGCGGCAACCATGAAAGTTCCCGCCTCAATTCTATCAGGGATTATCTGGAATTCAGCCGGGTGCAACTGTTTGACACCTTCAACGATTAGCCGTGGTGAGCCGATGCCGCTTATCCTGGCGCCCATTTTATTAAGGCAGTCTGCCAAATTAGCAACTTCCGGCTCGCAGGCGGCGGATTCGATGGTGGTTCGGCCCTTTGCCAGCGTGGCGGCCATCAGCACATTCGCGGTTCCCAGGACGGTCGAGCCGAACGGGCCGCCCAGGAATATGTCGCTGCCGGATAAACCCTTTGCTGCTTCGGCGACGATGTACCCGTTTTTAAGATGGATCTTTGCACCGAGCTGGCACAGGCCTAATAAATGAAGGTTGACGGGCCTATCGCCGATGGCGCAGCCGCCCGGCATGGAAACCTCCGCCCGACCGCAACGGGCAAGCAGCGGGCCGAGTATGCAAATGCTGGCTCGCATCTTGCGCACAATTTCATAATCGCCTACCGGATTGTCAACCACAGTGGCATCCACGCTCAAACGCTCATCCGGACCGCGCTTGATCTGGCAGCCTAACTGCTGCAGCAACAGGCTAAAAAGCGAGATGTCGGAAAGATTGGGTGCCGGCTGAAGTGTAGACTCGCCGCCAGCCAAAATCGCGGCGGCCATTATCGGCAGGCAGGCGTTCTTTGCGGCTTTTATGTTGACTTCGCCGGAAAGCCGAACCGGTCCTTCAATGCGAAATACGTCCATAAATTGATTTACGATTTACGATTTACGATTTACGATTGTCAACCGAAGAAATTGTAAATAGTCAATAGTCAATAGTCAATGCTGAAGGACTACATAACAGTAGAAAATCTTGCCTGTGGGGCCGGGGTGTTATTGTTTGGCGCCTGGCTGCTGCGAACATCTTTGGGCAGAAATGCTCTATCCGATTGCCCCATTCGCCGCAATAATATGCCTTTTTATCTGCCCTTTGTGCCGCTATTTGTCTGGTTTGTGGGGGCCTCGCTGGCGGTATCACTGACCAGAAAGCTGCTGGGCCACCTGGAGGGCTGGCAAGGAGCTTTTGCGGATAACTTGGTTCTCGGCATCGGCGCGGTGGCAACAATAGCAGTGATTGTCTTTTTAGCCAGGGCAAGTTTTGCCCGCCGATTGAAGGGCTTCGGCCTGAACCTAAGAAGAATCCACAGAGATTTTTTCGCTGCACCGGCGTTGCTGTTGGCCGTTTGGCCGCTGCTGCTGGCGGCGATAATACTCACCACGTATCTTGGCCGACTTATATGGGGGCCGCAATACCAGATCGAACAGCATACCCAGCTTGAGCTAATACAAGGCTATTCGCAATTGCCGCTGCGGATTCTGGTCGTTGCAGTTGCGACGGTCTGTGCGCCGCTGCTGGAAGAAATGCTGTTTCGAGGGCTGTTTCAAACAATGGTGCGTTCGTACCTGGCGGGTTTAACATTCCGAGTCCCTGCTATCGCGGGGATCAGCCCGGCGTGGCAGGCAATCGCGATAAGTTCCATCGTATTCGCGATGGCGCACGAGAATCCCGCACATTGGCCGGCTCTACTATTACTGGGAGCATGTCTGGGCTATGCGTATGAAAAGACCGGCTCTTTGTTTCGCCCAATCTTCATCCACGCACTTTTCAACGCCCTTACCATAACGGCAGTTCTGTACGGATGACTAACGGCACAAGACAAATCTCAGGATTCTGCCGCCAGCGCTGCTATTTCGTCTTCTCCGGGACGGTAATTTCGCGCATTTCTTCTTCGGTGAATCGGCTGTTGGCAATCGGGCCGGGCTCCCAACACGGTTCGAGCTTACTTGGACGAGGCGGAACAACCGGGATAGCGAAGACTTCTTGGCCGCTGGCGTCCTTTTCTATGCGGCCGCCCGCTCGCTTCACAGCCTCACGCACAAGTTTTTCGCAGACTTTCACCAATGTCGGAAAATTGTATGGTGTGTGACTGAATTTGCCTTCAGGGTTCAAGGCCGATTTGAACTTATCCGGCAGCTTCTCAAAGCCGATGGTCGTAAAAAGTATGCCGCCTGAGTTTGCCGGGTTGCAGTCGGAGTCCTGACCACAGCGGGTCGAGATGATGATGGTCTTGTCCGGGTCGCCCTTGCCGTAGAGTAGGCCCAGCACAATGTATGCGCCGTTGAGCTTGGCGTCGATGCTGCCGGCATCTTTTCCGCCAGGACCGCTGCACAAGCCGTGCGTGTACTTGGGGTCCTGATGGTATTTCTTTTCCACAAGCTCCCAGGTTTTCTGCCAGTCGTCCGGGCTTTGTTTGTACCACGCCAGCAGGTCGCGGATACACTCGGCGTATTGGCTATCCTGTGGGATACATGCCAGCCCGGCGCGGACAATTTTTTCCATGTCACTTTCAAAAAAGGCCTCGGCGTACATTCCGCCAACGAATTGGCCGCCGTAAAGGCCATCGCCATAGTTCATCAGGCGCCCGAACTTTTCGCCCAGTTCTATGGCGATGTTGGGCAGGCCCGGAGCGATCAGGCCTGCATAATCCGCCTCGATTTGGTAATCAATATCATCCGCGTGTTTGTTAAATTCGGGATGGCCTGAATCGGGCGGAGCGATCCCTTTGCGCAAATTATCTCGACCAGCCCTGTTGGCGTGCCAGAGCGGATAGCCGCTGTTGGCAAAATCTATGCCCGCCTGGCGAATCGAGCAGTCAAGGCCGTATTGCTCCAGCGTGCGTAAAAACGTCATCTCGACGTAGATGTCATCTTGGTTGAACTGGTTAATCGTTTCCGGCCGCCATTTCGGCACGTTTGGTTCGGGTATGATTTGACCCGTCCAGCGGAATTCGGTTGGCCCACCCCAGCCCACGCCGGCCATTTGTCCGATCCAGCCGCCCTTCATCTTATCGACATACTCTTTCACCGGCAGCCGGCGATATTGCTGCTGGGCTTGAGCAGTTGACATGCACACGAGCGGCCCTAGCAAAAATGCAAATATCAAACTGAAAAATGCAAAATTGACCAAGTAAGGGCCTCCCGCCGCGCTTCTACAATTTTGACTTTTGATTTTCAATCTTTGATTTTTCATTATGGTTTTGCCTCCTTATCGAAATTCCAATACAAGTTGCTGTCCACATCTTCCCAATCACCAGCGGCTAACTGCTTGTCACCATCGAAGATGACGTAGGACCTATCGGCACGATCCAAATACGAATAGGGAAATTCTTGTGTGGCTTCCGGGCTCAGGCCGGCATGCATGATGATTAGATTGTGGGCGCCCCCGGGGTTTTCAGCAATCTGAGCAACAGCCTGTGTCGGTTGAGCATAGGTTATGCCTTGCCAGGTGAACTTGTTCTTGTCGAATTTTATGGGGAAGATGTCCTCAAACTCTTGGGCGGTTTTGTTTGTTTCGGGCCTGCCGATGAGAAAAACACACTCAGTTTTCAGGTCAGCGTCATTCACATCCGTATCCGCCTTGACGATCTCACGACCGTACTCAAGATAGTCTATGGCAAACCGCATTGCGGTACGCTCGTTTGCTTGTGCCTCGCCAGAAGTCCCGTATATTACGATAATCTCAGGCTCGAGGTCCCAAAACCACCAAAGGCGTGGAGCCATCTTCTGAACCTTGAGAACCTGATAGTCAGGGTCAACGATGAGTTTTCGTGGTTCATTTAGCGTACGAAAACCGAAATCTACAGCCTTGCTGTCAATCCAGAGTTTCTGTCTTTCTCTTGCCTTCTTTGTATCGATAGCAAGTTCAATAGGCAGCCGGAAGGTAGTCTCGTCTAATTGCAGCAGACGCCCCCGGACCTGCCAGCTCTCTTTGTCTTTGCTGACGACTACCTTTTCCAGTTTAAGCCGGGGTAGTTCAATCCTATTTACCCATTGGTTGAAGAACCAGCCCAATGATTGTCCGGAAATATCTTCGGTGAGTTCCTGGAAACGACTTGTTGGCACGGCCTGGCCGGATTTCTGTCGCAGATCTACGTATGTATCGGTAAGCTCGAAAAACTTTTGATCACCCATTTGTCTGCGTAACATGTGGCAGACGAAGGCTTCTCTATCCTCTTTGGCACGTGGATAGTCTTTGTAGAATTGATCTAAATTCAGATTCTCCGGTATGAGATTTCTTATGTAGCAGGAGGGCCAATTCAAGACTCCCTGACGCCAACGTGCAACATCTTCATATACAGGCTGAGGAACGACGGGGTGCAGATGTTCATCATAGCTCGCCAAGCCATCGGCAGGGAATGGGTCTACATGGTGTAAGATCGTGACCTTGCTGGTGCGTACTTTGCCAACATTCAAAACGGCATGACCCAAGTTGTCAGCTCTGCTTTCGTGAAGTGCTACCCACTGAACACCATAACCCTCGCTTTCGTCTTCTGGAGTAAGAGGTCCGACTCTGATATCTCGCCCTTTATGCTTGATCCATCTTTGGTTGCTCTGGTGCCCAATCGTGCCAAGCATGGCGTCGGTGGGAATCCAGCCGTAGTTGGGAATGAAGAACTCACCCCACATGTGGCTGCCGAGTTTTCCATAGAATTGGGTAGCGGCCAGGCCTCCCGGCGACAGCTTCGTCTCGAACGGGTATTTCGCTTTTACGTCGTTCGGGTCGACCCACGGATTCCAGCCGATATACCCAGAAACGCACCTTGCGGGTATTCCGACCGCACGACACAGGGCCACCATCAGAGCCGTGAACTGGCTGCAGGAGCCCTCGTAATACTCCTCCCCGGTTTTCTCATCTTTAACCGGATAATCTAACAAGCACTTGATTCCTCTGCCTCTCTCAAAGTCAAGGACCTTATAGTGCACCTTCTTCTTTACAAATTCGACGATGCGTTTTGCCTGAAGGTACGGATTCTTTTCGTCGCCAATCGCAGCTTGAGCCAGTTCTCTTATCTTTGGAGTAATGCTAATAGTATGGGTGCTTCGGGTATAGAGCGCATACTCGCCGCTCGTTTTGTCGTATGAACCTACCCGTTCAGGGTCAACCTCCACGCTGACGTCGTACGATTCCAGGCGGAATTTGATATCCACCTTATAGCAAGGCTGCTCCGGCTCTTTGCCGAAATGCCAAAAGAGCATCGGGTTTCCATACTCGGGATCGACGTATCGGGCGTGCGGTTCCGGCTGAACGGAAATAATCTTCACCGCCTTTTGCGAATCCCACTCTCGCGGTATGGGTATCCAGACCTTGAGGTCTTTAGCTCTGTCTATATTATTCGGGTCGGGAACCATCTCAAAGGAATAGTCAACGTTGTACACGCGCGGGTTACGGTAAGTGATACGGGGTGCGGCCGGGGCCTTCACTGCCTCGTTTCTTGCAGAGGATTGATCGCCACCAAATTGATTGCACCCTGCAACAACTATAATTGAGATGAGCAATGACTTTCTCATGCTGCCGTCTCGTGCAGATTACGGGCGATTCCACTGCTGAATCATCTGCCTGATTCTCTCCGGATTGTAGTTATTCGGCTTTGGGTAGTCCTGATTGGCTTCCAGCTCATCCAGGGACGGTGTTTTCGAAGGCACTCCGTTAGGCGGAACCTCTGCCCCGGTAATCCACACCAGGGCGTTGAGCACAAGTTTGCGGAAGTCATTGTGCGCCCAGCTCCAGTGCCAGTGTCCGCCGGTGAAGCCAAAGCCTCGTCCGCCCCCTGGTCTTTCGTACGCCCAGGCCACGTGCTCCGGCATGCCCATCCTGGCACGGACGTATGAATTGCCGCCGTGAGGATCGTCTTTTCCCTTACGCGTGCTGTCGGGCGGCACGGCGGTCAGTATCGGCGTCACATTTTTCATTTCTTCCGCGAAGCGCATGTGGTAGTACCACTCGTCATCCATCCAGAAGGGCTTAACGCCGCGAGTGATTGCATGCTCGGGCAGTTGTTTGAATTCCGCCTTCCAGTGCGGATTGACCGACCAGTACGTCTCGTAGTATCCGCCGATCCAGTCAAGTAGATAATTGCCGGGCTTACCCTTGGGCATCTCCACCGCATAGTGAAGACAAGCGATGCCCACGCCCTGTTTGGCCAGCGTGTCTATCTCTTGGAGGTGCGGCGTAGCGACGTGCCCGCCATCGCCATCGCAAAAGAACACGATCGCGTCTGCGTTGCCAAAGGCAGTTGGGTCTTTGGGCCAGCCATTGGTGTAGACCACTGCGTGGATATTGGGCATATTTTCGTTCAGCATTTTTGCCAGCAGCAAACAGCCGGCATTGTGCTCGTGGCTGCCATAACCGTGACTTGGAGGACCGGCGACAAGGACTACTTTCTTTTTATTTTCCATTCCCTCGACAGAGTTTACCCTGAGCGCAGTCGAAGGGCTCGGGACAAGTTTCAGCCGGGCCAGTTGGATGTCCTTAAATTGAACCTTCATGGGCGGTCCGGCGTGCAACTGTAAAGCCAGCACGCCCGAGAGGTCCTGGTTGGCCTTGTCATCGTCAATGACCTCGGCGGTGACTTTGCCGTTGATCTTCAGGATAATGTGTGGGCCGCGGGCGATTATGTGATAATCGTTCCAGTCGTCCTGTTTGATGTTTGCAAATAGCTGCGAAGAGTTGCCCAGCGAGGTGCTGCTTTTTTTGCCGTCAGTGTCGATGATGGATATCTCTCCGCGCTCGGCGAGCATCCCTCGGCCTTGCTCGTCATAGATGGCGCCGGTGTACGTGCCGCCCCTATCGATATCGGCCTGGTAGCCGGCGACATGGCCGTCGGGTGGAACGCGGCTGCGAATCTGGATGCCGGAGTTCGCCGCGGGCGTTCCGTCGATACGGTATTTGAGCTTCAGTTCAAAATCGTCCAGCTCGCCCAATTGCCAGACCAGAAACTGATTTGATTTTACGGGATTTTCCTGCGTGGATTGGGCTGTGATTGCGCCGTTTTCGACCGACCAGTAGCTCATCTCCGGGGCCTTCCAGCCGTTGAGCGTTTGGCCATCGAAGATCGGCTTAAAGCCCGCCTCGTCGGCCAGGCACAGACCTGCGCCAAAGCATAACATGGTCAACAAAATCGAAAATTGAAAATTGAAAATTGAAAATTTTAGCATCGGCCTGCTGCTTTCCATTGTTTCCTCACGAATTTTAGCCCATATTTATAGACGTCTTCTTGTCTGGCAAAGAAGTCCCGCCAAACCTTGGTAGCGGCGGCGAGGTCCGGCAGCGCCCGCCCGAAGGCTTCGATGACCAGCCAATCATCGTAACCGCCGCTGCGCAACGCCTTGAATGTACCCGGCCAGTCAATGTGTCCTTTGCCGGGCGTGCCCCGGTCATTCTCGCTTATATGGACGTGCTTGATTGCCTTAATGTGCTTGCTGATACAGCCGACCGGGTCCTTCTCTTCGATGTTGGCGTGAAAAGTATCGAATAGAACGCCCACGTTCGGATGATTGACGCGTTTGACGTAAGCTGCCGCGTCAGCCATCGTATTTAGAAAATAACATTCGAAGCGGTTGAGGAACTCTACGGCCAGCACAACGTTGGCCTTAGCAGCGAATTCAGCCGCTTTGCGATGCACCTCAGCCGCGCGTTTCTTTTCCTGTTCGGTAGGAGGTTTTCCGCTGAACATCCCAAGCGGCTGATAAATAGGCCCGCACAGCACCTCTGAGCACATCGCCTGCGAGCAGTCAATCGCCCACTTTAGATACTCTACCGCCTGCTTGCGGTGCCCAGCATCGGCGCTAATTGGATTATGCTGTTCGTCCGGGATGACCGTCACAGAGGTGCAGGCAAGCCCATTATCCTTTATCGCTTTGCCAATCTTTTCAAAGTGTGCGGCATCCCCACCGAATACAGGTATCTCGACCCCATCGTAGCCGACCTTCTTGAGAGTTTTCAGCAACGGCAGGTGCTCTTTGGTTACGTGCGTTGTCCACAACAACATG
>Ga0299912_10002545_pt1 | contig 14954 bp, 11 predicted proteins | sample RVTome_2_FD_207667 | JGI IMG/M metagenome (GOLD analysis project Ga0299912, IMG submission 207667) | Soil microbial communities from uranium-contaminated site in the Upper Colorado River Basin, Wyoming, United States - RVT95D214 (version 2) ... | reverse complement strand
CGCTGAGAACAAGACAGTCATCTCCAATTTCGCACCAACAGGGATATCTTCGACAGAATAAATGAGAAATCCACCTTGACTCGCATCTCTAACAATTGCTCCGTGAGCATGGGCATCATACTTCACCCGAAATTCAAGAGGCAAGTCTATATGCACACGGGGATATTTTCTCCTATCTTTGAAATATTCTTTCAGTGGCCTATTGAAATATTCTTTTATTGGACTATAAGCTGAATTGGAGTGAAGAATTTTACCTCTATTTTTATCTTTTATTAGACTGTCATTGTGGCTTTCCAGGACGACCATTTTGTCCTTGATTATTCTTACCACGGAAGTTGATCCAGCAATAATATTCTTGAACATATCCCCCACTACAGGCATGGTGGTTATCCCCTTAGAGTAGACTCAGCCTTCCGATAATCTCCTTTTCACCAAATAAGTGAGGACTCAATTTGAATCACATCTATTTGAAAGGTGTATCAGCCAATCCAAAAATTCGGTTTGTGAGAATTATCACGGATTAGACACGAGTTGGTAAGATGGATTCAACCAATGCGAAAATATTGTCCGTTGTCGTCGAATCCTTTGAAAAAAAATAATCAGCGTATCGAGAGGAAGATTCTCGATATTCTCGTAAATCATAACCTGTAAGAATGATGACGATTATGTTTGGGTATCGAGCCTTTACTTGTTTGGTCAGTTCAAGGCCATTTTCTCCTGGTAATCCAATGTCCATGAAGATAAGATTAGGGCGTAAACTCTCGATTTTTTGCAATGCTTCTTCCCCATCGGCTGCTTCATAAATTTCAATTGATGAGAATCGATCATGCAACGTTTTCTTAAGCAATTGTCGAAAAAGAGTACTATCTTCGACGATCAATACCTTTAAACCTCCAGGCAGAACCATCAGTTTTTCAATTTCATCCTTTATCTCTTTCAAGGTGATTCCAAGGTGCTTTGGGCATAGGCCATGTGTTATCCGCTTGTCTGATAGAGGCTCCTTTTCACCAAAAATAACCCCACAACCCTTGTAATAACAAACCCGAATCATTTTTCGATCTCCTTCGGCCAACGAAGAAGACAACGGAGGGAAGCTTCCAGAATATTTTGAAACCACTTGAGAATATTTTAGATGGGAAACAGGCAAGATTTATGCCGCTTCAAATAGCAAAATTGAAGACAAGTCGAGAAAATTGCATCAAAGATTCCCCGGCTTCCTGTCAATGTTTTGATCACAAATGTCCACTTTTGGACTTTTCTTAATCACCAAATCGAAGAGCTACCTATTCGTCGATATCGATTCGAAATAATGTATCGTTAGATAAAATTGAAAAATTACTCTTTCATTAGGAAGAAGAAGTTCTCAGGAAGGACAGTTGCGGACTTCACCTACCTATACGTAACAAAATTGATTGACCGTTAGAACGGCTAAGGGTCATTATCTATTCTGCTTTTTCTTGAAAAAGAAAAGGAGGAGATATGACCAAGGGACAGCCGATCACCAACGAGTCAGTCAAAAGTGAAGGTGAAGTACTACGTGAACAGCCTCTTTTACCAACCTCAATCGACCGCATCCTCCAGAAGCTCTCTTGCATGGAGCTTCCCGCCAAGGAGCACTTCGAGCGCTACATGCGCCACAAGTGGCGCCTGAACCACAAGCCGAGGACCCTCGCCAGTTCTTTTACGTCAGTCATGCTCTTCCTGGACTTTTATGGGAAGTCAGGCAAGAGCGCTATCGAGAGAATTGAACGGGTTGACCTGGAAGGCTTCATCGAGCACGAGCAGGACCGGGGCATGCATATCTCCACGGTGCGGACGAGGCTGGCCTGCATTATCGCTTTTCTGCATTTTCTGATGGAGCAAGATATCGTCCCCGGGTCAGTTCTTAAACGGAGTATCCGGTTGAAGCTTCCCGACACCCTCCCTCGGGCCATGAACCCCGCCGATGTGAGAAAACTTCTCTGTGTGATTGAGGACATCCGGGACCGGGCCCTGTTTCTTCTACTTTTACGGACAGGGATACGGATCGGCGAGGCCTTGGGACTGAGGTTAAACGATCTGGACATTAAGGGCAGAAAGGTTCATCTGTACGAGGGAGAGAAGAACAGCATGGGGAGGGTGGTCTATCTGAGCGATGATGCCCTCTTCGCCATAAAACTCTGGCTTAGGCGAAGGGACAAGAACAAGGAGTTCGTCTTTTACGGCCAGGGCAATGGGCACCTCTGTTACAGTAGTGGCAGGGGCCTTTTCATGAAATACCTCAAGAATGCAGGGCTCGATCAGAAGGGCTACACGGTCCATTGTCTTCGCCACACATTCGCCTCCGAGCTTCTCAACGCCGGGATGCGTCTGGAATGTCTCCAGCAGCTTCTCGGTCACCAGGATATCGAGGTAACCCGCCGATACGCCCGGCTCACGGATACAACCCGTGAAGAAGAGTACTTCCGGGCCATGGCCATTATCGAAAAAGGAGGGATCAATGGAGATTACTGAGCTGATCCGGTACCGGAGAGCCTTGAAGAGAAAAAACTACTCGGCCCACACGGTGAAGAGCTATCTAAACATCCTCGATCAGTTCATAAGATGGCTTACAGTGCCTCTTCCCGAGGTGACCCGCAAGGAGATAGGAGCTTATGTAGATCATCTTCTCCGAAAGAGACGAACGCCGAAGACGATCACGTGCCACTTGCAAACGATACGTCTGTTCTTCGACTATCTCATGAATGAGGAGGGGATACCGATGGTCAATCCCGTCACCCGGATCTCGCTCCGTCTGCCTAAACCGCTGCCTCGGCACCTGAAGGACGACCAGGTCACGGAGCTCTTTGGTGTCATCACGGATCTCAGAGACAGGGCCATGTTCATGTTGATGCTCCGCTGTGGCCTTCGGGTCCAGGAGGTTGCTGAGCTGACCGTAGATGCGGTAGAGTACGGGAGAAGACAGATTTTTGTCTTCCATGGAAAAGGGGCTAAGGACAGGGTCGTCTACATGAGTGAAGATGCCCGCTCAGCTCTTTTGGCGTACCTTGAGAAACGATCATCGAAAGCCAAAGGATTGTTCTTGGTGCAGAAGGGGCCGATGAGGGGCAAGCCTCTATCGGTGCGAGGCATTCAGAAGCGGATCGAATACTATGCGCGGGAAAGCGGACTGAACGTCTCGTGTCATCGGCTTCGCCACACCATGGCCACACAGCTTCTCAATGCCGATGCGAACCTTGCGACCATTCAGGACCTCCTGGGGCATGGCCAGATTACCACAACCCAGCGCTACTGCCGAGTAGCGAACCTCAAGGTCCAACGAGACTACTACAAGGCTATGCAGATAGTTTTGCAAAGGACGCAGGCACGAGAAGAGGATGAGGACGAAGGGGGGAGTATGGATCTCCCAGAATTATCTTGACAGGAATAGAAGAAAAAGGATAATGGAAAACAGTGCATAACTAACTAATATCAAAAGAAAAAGCAGAATATGTTACGTATAGCACCTACAAAGAGTCAGCGTAAGTTTCTTTTAAGCTGTGAAGATTTGCGATTGAAATCGACTATATTGCCCGAAATCAGCGGTGGTTATTATCTTTCCAATAGTTGTTTTTTTATCTGCTGCAATCCCCTCATACTTTTTCAACATTACAAATAGAATATACAAAAAAACAAGTCTACAGGAATAAGAAACAATTCAGCAATAATGAGTACTCCTATTATTTTCTTCATTCTGAATTGCTCATTGTTTAAATTGAAACGCCACAAGATAAGACAATTGAACAAAATTGAAAGGGGAATATAAAGTATTCTCGTCCCGAATTGATAATAAAGCGGTAGAAGTAGAATATCAAATCCATGTCCACTCCAGAGTATTTCAGAGATAAGATAAGAAATCATAAGTAAAAATATTGACGATAGGAAATATGTAAGTATACAAGATTTCAGTGCTTGTTTTCTGCTCGAACATATCCCACTTTTCACCAATTTTCTCGAAACAATTACAGAAAATAAACCAATGCCAATTATTAGATTGATAAACAGGAAAATATATCCCGTGGTCCAAAATTGCCGCATTGAGTCAAATTCATTCATAGGCTCACCAGTCAAATTTTAAGAGCTACACGGAGGGTGGGGCAAGATTGCGCAGTACAGTAGAGTAGAGAGCTGGCGTAGTGGCTGAGGGCTCTATCTCCAGCTCCCCCTCATCAAACCGTACGTTCGGTTTTCCCGAATACGGCTTTCCGACTATCTTCATCCGGTGGCGTTCGCCCAAGGAGCCTTGGTTGGAACTTCGTATAGACCTAAGGAATCGTAATAATATCTGTCCGGATAGGCCCTGTATCCAAAACTACAGTAATGGTGTTTCCGGCGCTGATATATTCGCATCCTATAGACCAAGTATCTTTTCAAAGTCACAAGGGCTTGCGTACAGTTGCCATATCGAAAGTAGCCTACCCATCCTCTGGCCGCTTCATTCACTTTCCGGATCACAACCTCCGTCGGCACGGCACTATACTGCTCCGTTGTCAACCGCTTGACCTCTGATCGTATCTGTTGCTGTGCTTTCTTAGACGGTTCGATGTGAGGGTATGTCCTTCCGGTTCTCTTGCTTTGCTTCACCCCTATGGTGAATCCCAGAAAGGTAAAACTCTCCTGGCGTGCATCCACTACACAGGTCTTTTCCTCATTCAGAGTGAGGCCTAAGCCATCAAGAACCCTGTTTATCCCCTTCAGAATCCGGCCGGTGTTACCTCTGCATAATATCACACTGTCATCGGCATACCTCACCAGCCTTGCTCCCAACCTCTCCTGTACTTTCTTTACCACCCACAACGTATCCAGTACATTCAGATAGATGTTAGCAAGCAGCGGAGAGATGACCCCTCCCTGCGGTGTCCCCTTGTCATTCCTTTTGTACTCTTTCTTTCCATCCTCACGCTCCTCAACAATTGGTGCTTTAAGCCACATCTTGATCAGTTTCAATATCTGTTTATCCACAATGCGCTTGGCCACCACCTGCATCAGTTTGTCATGAGGAATGGTATCGAAGTACTTAGAAATGTCGGCATCAATGACTTTGATTCTGCCTCTAAGGAGGTGATTCCTTACATCCTCCACCGCCTGATGGGCATTCCGCTTCGGTCTGAATCCATAAGAGTTGTTTTGAAAGTCGGCTTCGAAGATAGGCTCGATTACTATCTTCATGGCCATTTGTACGACTCTGTCCTTGATCACCGGTATTCCCAGCGGCCTCTTACCCCCGCTTGCCTTAGGAATGTAAACCCTACGAACAGCCTGAGGCTTATATTCTTTCCGCTTGAGCTCCCCGGCAATCTCCTCAAGATACTCCTCGGCTCCTCCCCTCTCCTCTATCTGCTCAAAGGTTTCGCCGTCTATCCCTGGCGCTCCCTTGTTCCCTCTGACAAGTCTGTAGGCATGGCTCAGGATGTCCATCCTGTAAATCTTGTCATAGAGAAGATAGAATCGATACTCCTTCTCCTGCTTGGCCTTCCGGTATAGTTTCCTCTGAAGTTCCCGGATCTTCTCTGGAGTTTCCAGCACGTTCTGTGCAATCCCCTTTTCTTCACTTCTTCTGAAACGTGATGAAGGCATTGCCCCTTCCCTCTCCCAAAGTTATGCTGTCTTTGAGATTCTATCGGTACTATGGACAGCTCCGACTCCCTTACAGACCTAATGGAATTTCGTTCCCTTATATCCATCCGTTGCTGTCCTGAGCAGCATCTGTAAGGGCCTCCCGTGCTACCTCGTATGGCCTCCCCTGCGTGTCGCCCCTGATACCCCGGGAGTCCACCTGTCGGTTTTGGCAGTTTTCGTTAAGACAGGTGCTCCGGCCTTCCTCTGTAAATCAGAGAGTCGGCAACTCCAATTTTTCACTTACGAGGCTACATCTAAGTTCGCTTTCGCTACAACCCACAGGTTTACTCGACTCACTTATTGAGCCTTTGTCAGAGAACTATGTGCTTCAGGTTACCCTTAACACCTCCCTCGTGCTACGTAGGCGAACTGCCGAATTCCTACGGTTGGACTTTAACCAACTGGTCATACGATATACACGGCATGCGATTTCCGCTTGAAATCTTGAATGAAAGCGTGGACCTCCAAAATCAACACTTCAGGAACTACCTCTCAAAAATGGGGTTGCGGACTCCACCTGCAGGTTGCTACTGGCACCTATATTCAAGAATCGAGGATTATGAGTTGAAAGTGAGCATAACAGGTCAGTTAATCAGCGTGGCGAAGCCCCATGTTAGGCAAATGTTGTCTCGTATGGCAGGACACCTCATATGTCGTTCACTCCAAATGCTTGGCTAAGTGCTCTATTACTTCATCGGCATTAAGGGCATCCGGCGGATACGCAGGCTGCAAAGGCAAAAGGCGAATCACTAAAATGGCCATGGGCTCTCTATTAGTTTTCTCGCCAACTGGTACGACAACCAGGAGACCGCCAAACCACAAAGGAATCGAAATTAACACCGCTCTTTCCGTGGTCTCCGTTTTTTGCTTAATGATAACAAAGTGCGTTCTGCCTTCTTCTTTCGTGAGGTGAGCGGCACGCAGGAGTGCTATTTCGGCAACACGTGCCTTGCTCGTCGATGGATTTCCTAGAACTACAATACTGAATTCATCGCCATTGATCCGCTTGTCACTATATCCGTAGCCTTTCGTCCCCGTCAGGAAGGAGCTAGCCTTGGTGTACCCCGTTGGCCGGGCGCAGCCCACCAACCCCAGAATAATGAGCATGATCATGCACCCGATTAGGCCTTTGGTCGCCCCCATTGCCCTCTCCGCCATAAAGACTTCACGAAGTGATCTCATCGGCATCACTGGATGGGTGATTTTGAAATATTGAGGGAATGCAGATGCTGCAAGAAAGCTGCAATGTTCGCCCGGATCGATCCTTCATTAGCGAGCTTCAGACGATGAGCACCATATAACGCATCACCCACAGTCGCTTTATAAGAGGCAGTAATGATATCGTCATACACCACCTGATCATCACCGCTTCGGGTCAACTTGTAGCGCATAACTGAGTCAACAATCGCCGTAAGACCTTCACCACGTGGCTGTTTAAGCTCAATGAGAAATACTTCAAGGCGAAATAGTGCATCAACGTCAGAAGTACTCAGGAGACCATACTGGCTCAGCGATAAGCGCAACGTCTCATGCAGTTCCTTGTCGCCTACCTTTGAAACTAATAGAGGATTCGTCTTCTCCCCACCGCCAGCTTTCGAGATGGCGATCGCATTACGAAGAGCCGAATCCGGGCTGTAACTTGGAAAAAGTGCTGATTCTGGTACCATGTGTCCAGGTCGCGCAGGGGTCGCACACGCACCCAAAACCCCCAGCATTGCAATCATAAGGATCAGACGTACAAAGAGAAGAAATTGGCTCAGACTTATCCTCCGTACCTTCTCGCTCTTATTATTTCTATTTTTCTTTTTAGAGAATGAAATCAAACGGTTCTTTTTATACCGGTCAATTTTCTCTTCCGCAAGCCTTACGAAGTTCTTCAAAAAATTCAGCGGGAATTTTGTAGCCTAACTCTTGGGCCCTTGACTTATTTACAATCCTTGCCAATTTAGTGCTATCCTCTATTTACCGAGGAGAGGAATAAAATGATTATTGGGATTGACCGGGTCAAGACTAGGGTCTCGATTTCTTGTGCGTTCATATTCCCCTGGATTGGCCAAGTATCGTTGATGCGTCATTTTCGTATGTTGATAATCATTGTAAGTAATGGCCACACCACCATTCCAAGTTAATCCAAAGGGGGTAAGGCAATATTTCTCAATGAGTTTGACCATTCCCCTCACGACTTGAATACCTTCATAATCATTTTTCTTAATATGGGCCTTCACGTAATGATCTGTATCTGAGATGAATTTTTCCCAACTCACTATCTCCACTCCCTTTATTTCCGCTGCTTGTGATTTTATTTTCTCAAATTCTTCCTTTGGGAAACCTTCTGGAATCCCTAGAAACACTGTATAGGCAAACTCTTGTTTATCAATGATAACGTATTCAGGTCGAGATCGATTTTGATCTTGGGATGACGCAGTAGCATATGAAAGCAATAACAGAAAAACCACTATCACCGATGTTTTAATATATTTTTTCATTGAATACTCTCCTTTTGAGCACTGTTTTGGTCCCTCTTCTTATAAAGAAATCGATTTTTTCTGGTGCCCTGTCATCAATATTAGTGGATTCGGTATCAAATCATTATTTCATTTTGTCAGAACGGTTTTGGACAATCCTCCAATTCATGGTGGTCGGTGTACCCATGGTACCACTCACCGTCTAAGTGTTCCCACATTTCAAGCACTCGGAAAACCTTCTGATTTCCCCCTGCTTCCTCCATTGTCATGCGGAGAATAAAAACGCACCTGAGCGTGTGCGGTCCACTTTCGTACGCCCAATCGCCGCAGTAACATATCTTTTCTAATTCGCCTTGAACTATCTTTGGTTCATCTTTTTGCTGAGGTCTGTCCACACCCATATCTTTCTTAAATGCCTCGAAGGCCATCTTTTTTCGAATATGAGGATTAATCATTTCATACCGGGTCTTGTAATCACCTATCCTCGTCGCAGCGTAAGAATCTTTGACCCTACTCTTGAGACGATCTTCATTTGGGGCTTTGCCAAACTTATAAAAACGGACCATATCAAGAATTGCCGCATCAATTTGGTGACCTAATTCTTGTGCCTTGTTCATGTCATTCCAAGATTTCTCAATTTCTTTTTTTGAAAGATAGGCTAATCCCCGGTTGACGTAAGCACTGGCATAGCCTGGGTCGATCTCCAGAGCTTTGTTGCAATCAGAGATTGCTTGATCGGGCTGACCTTTTTGGACATAAGCTAGCCCCCGATTCAAATAGGCTTCAAGAATATTTGGGTTTATCTCAAGAGCCTTTGTGCAATCTGAAATGGTCTGGTCATGTTGACCTTTATCCATATACACTAATCCCCGGTTGACGTAAGCCTCTGCAATCTTCGGGTTTATTTCGAGAGCTTTATTTAGATCGGATATGGCTTGATCGAGTTGACCCTTCTGAACATAAGTGGCCCCCCGACCAGAATAGGCTTCAGCAATATTTGGGTTTATCTCAAGAGCCTTATTGAAATCGAAGATCGCCTCATCAGGTTGCCCTTTAAGATTATAAGCCAACCCTCGGTAGAGGTAAGCCTCCGCAAGCCTTGGCTTTATCTCAAGGGCCTTGTTGCAATCCGAGATCGCCTGATCAGATTGACCCTTTTGTGTATAAGCCAACCCTCGAATGACGTAAGCCTCGGCGAACTTTGGATTAATTTCCAGAGCTTTATTCAGATCGGAGATGGCTTGATCGAGTTGACCTTTATTGAGATTGGAAAATCCTCTTCGGAAATAAGCTAGATTATCCTTCGGATTAATATCGAGAGCCTTATTCAAATCTTGGATAGCTTCGTCGTATAGACCATTCTTAATATGCACAGCCCCTCGATTGGTATAAGCCCAAGAATCCCTTGGATTTATCTCGATAGCCTTATTTAAATCTTTCATTGCCTGATCATATTGACCTATCCCAATGTAAGTGAACCCTCGACTGCTATAAGCCTCAGCATAACCTGGGTTTATCTCCAGAGCCTTATTGAACTCAAGAATTGCTTGATCATATTCGCCTTTACGGATATGAATCCAGCCATGATTGAAATAAGGTCTATCATAGTTTGGTTTTATTTCTAAAGCTTTATTCAGGTCTATGATTGCCCGATCATATTCACCTTTCTGAATATAAGCCCACCCTCGGGAGTTGTAAGCTTCAGCAAACCTCGGATTTATTTCGAGAGCCTTGTTGATATCCGAAAATGCCTTTTCAGGTTGAAGTTTACCTCCGTACATTGCCCCTCGGAGTTGGTAGGCTTCAGCGTATTTCGGGTCTATTTCGATGGCTTTATTCAAGTCTATGATCGCCTCCTCATACTGCCCCCTATTGCCATAAGCCCGACCACGTTTCGCGTACGCTTCAGCATGCCTTGGGTTTATTTCGAGAGCTTTGTTCAGATCCGCCAACGCATCATCGTATCGAAACTTCATGATCCAAGCCCATCCCCTTTTAGTGTAGGCCTCGGCATACCTGGGGTTAATCTCAAGGGCTTTATTCAATTCCAGGATGGCCTGATCATATTCATATTTCTCAATATGAGCTACTCCTCGATTGTAGTGGTCCAGGGCGTCTTTTGATTCGGCTTTTGTTTGCTGAACAAAGGGAAACGAGAGTAAAATGGCAGCCGTAATTATCAGGATTAGCCTCATGGATTGATATCGTTCGTCTCTCATAAAGGCGCTCCTTTCAATCGATTGTTCTGAACGGTCGGCTAAGATCCAATTTTTTTGAGAATTGTAGATTTCTGACGACGCTGATTTTCTCTCCTTTGTTTTCTCTTAATTGGTTGGGCAAGTAAAAATATATCCAGCCCTAAAGGGTTCGCCACTTTTCGGCTTTTTTATATCGAGGAAAACCTCAAGGGTAATGCATGGTTGGATTTCTCCTTGCATCCTTACCACTTCTGTATCTTTGTATACCTCTTTTAATTGATGCCGATACTGATCATATATCTTCTCAACCTCTTCCTTCTCCTCTTTATCTAAAAAGTCTCTCTGAACAATAACCAATTTTTCATTTTTGTCGAAAATCAGGATATACATGGCCTTCATTGGGTTGTATCCTTTTTTTGCTCTTTTCAAAACCTCACCAACTTTGCCGAGGCGTTCTAGAAGTCCTGGCTCACCCTCTTCAAATGCCTCACGAGGCAAAGGCTTTGGCGGATAACCTGGCCATGGTGGCATAATTTGTAAAGCCTGCTTTAATGTTGTCTGACCAAGAATTAAGTCCCCCACCTTTTTACCACCCATAAGAACTGCAGGGGTGATAAATGCTTGGCCAGGAGCAGATTGCAATTGATTGTCTTGTGAACTGACTTCCCCCTTGGTTTGTGTAGAAGCACAAGAAGAAAGTAGAATAAGCATTATTAAATAGGTCGAAATTATTATTCGCATAAAACCCCCTTACCCTCCTACTTGAGTTGAGGACTTACTAACCAATGCAATGAAGATGGCTGTGAGGTTACGCTTAACTTCTTGGGTGGTCATGGAGTCCTCCTCTAAAGTTTTATGAATGGAAGAATAGAAACAACTTTTTATGAGATTTTGGCTTTAGAAGGGTTTAGGGACCTCCAGAGAGGTAAAAACCTCTCGGAGGCTTCTTATCGGCACCTTTTGGATTTCTCTTTTCATTTCCAACTCCAAAAGGTTGAGGTTAGAGGTTGAAAGGTTGGCTTTTAAAAACGATGTGATTTGATAAGAATGTACTAATTCTAATTGAAAAAGTCAATAAGAATTATCGACATAAGAATTATCGATTACCACTTAAAAGGTTGTATGGAAGGAGGATTTTAGAAAATCACGAGTACAGGAAGGAGCCTTCAAGAAAGAGGATTACGAACTTCACCTACTCTTCGCTCCAAGCTATCCTACGAGGTTGAGGATTACGGATAGAAAGCAAGCATACGAATTGTAGGAAGCCACTTCAAAAAGGTTGACCCTATTCTTTGGGTGTTTTTATTTACTTTACTCTCTCCTCCACCAGGTAGACTGCATTATCTCTTATGGCTAAATAGTTGAGGCTATTGGGGGAGTTAAAAATAAAATTGTTTGTGCCGGAAAGAAAAATGGCATCGTATAGCTTTCCTTCGGCTCCGTCCACCACTATCAATTGTTTTTCCCCCAACTGAGCTGTATAAGCCAAGTGCTTGCTATCAGGGCTGAATATGATACTCGCTACTTCATCGTATTGCTTCCCTTCTTTTCCATCTACAACCACAAACCACTTCTTGCCCGAGACAGCGGTATATGCCACATGATTACTATCAGGGCTAAAGACCAGATCCAAAACTTTGTCGTATTGCTCTTCTTCTTTTTCATCTATAACCTCAAACTGCTTGCTTCCCTTTCTTGCCTTGTAACCTACCCGATTGCCATTGGGACTGAATATAGGAATTTCCACGTAATCGTATTCCTTCCCTTCTTTCCCGTCCAAGACTATAAACATTTTTTTCTCATTTACAGATCCAGCCCCGTAGGCTATCCTCTTGCTATCAGGGCTGAAGATAGGAGGATTGACGTCCTCGTATTGTTTCCCTTCTTGTCCATCAGACACTAGCATGTGCTTATTACCTAACCTTACCTTATAAGCTACATGTTTGCTGTCAGGGCTGAAGATGGGAGAAAAACGCCCTATCGCATCGTATTGCTTTTCCTCTTTTCCGTCCACAGATACGAACCATTTTTTGTCTTTTCCAGCAGCATAGGCGACACGGTTGCTGTCAGGACTGAAAGTTATGGAGCCAACCCCTATTTCATCATACTCGGTCTCTTCCCTTCCTTCTATTACTACTAACCACCTTTTTTCTTTTAGGGCTGCGAAACCTATTTTTTTGCTGTCAGGACTGAAAACGATAGCATTAGGATCTATTGCATCGTATTGCTTCCCTTCTTTTCCATCTACAACCACAAACCACTTCTTGCCTTTTTCAGCCGTATAGGCCACACGCTTGCTATCAGGACTGAAAGCTAAAACTTGAGAGGCTGTCTTAATCCAGTATGAACCGCCAGGAGCAGTAGCCAAGGTCTCAATTTCTCTACCAATACCAATTCGGTCGTATCTACTTTCCTCTTTCCCATCTACAACTACAAATTGTTTATTGTTCTCTTCAGCAAGATATGCCAAATTTTTGCCATCAGGACTGAAGGTGGGTGAATGTTTTACTATAGCATCATATTTTTTCCCCTCTTTTCCGTCTATAAATACCATCCACTTAGCACGTCCGAGTAGCTTTTTGGACACATCCAGGAGGGCAATATGTCTCATATCAGGGCTTACCGTGGGATACAACTCTCCTGTCTTAATTGAAGAAATATTAAAAAAGAGTTTTTCCGATATTTCCCTATTCGGAAATCGCTCTTGCGCCTGTGAGACTTCCACGCAAACAATTAAGACACACAAACATAAGAAAATACTTTTCTTAGACATTATACGCCTCCTTTTTTACCCTAAAATTTACGTAACCAGGAAAAAACCGAGTTCTGTTGGTCCTTGGAAGATCTTGAGAAATACAATTAGAGCAGATGGGACATTGTTCGAAGAGTGGATTTATACACATTACTAAAAGTTGTCTGTTATCTTGACCCCTTTGGAAAAGAAAGCTCATTTAGGCTCCCGCGAAACGTTCTAAGGAGAATTAATAAATGACTAAGGGTTGTTGATCTTGAGACTATTAATAACGGGGTAAATTAGTTCAACATCAAATGTTACAAGTGCCCCCCACGCATGGGATTCCGAGAATAGAAATCCATAGAAAATATGATTCTGCTTAAATTCAGGAGGAAAGTACATATATAACACAGCATTTACTACTCTCCAGCCCTCCATTAAATTATAGGGGTAAGTTACCTTGTAATTCATACGGTAGAGTTTTTTCCCCCCGATAGTTGTTACATCCTTCTTCACATCTTTAAGTTTATATTCACTTTTTGTGCTCCAGTCGGATCTAATAATATTCTTTTCTTGGCTTCTGAAATCATCTGCAACTTGTTCCTCGCTTAGATGCCATCCCTCTTGTTTCACTTCTTTCCGAAACACATTGATCAAAGTTCTACCCACCCAGCCCCACAATACGGAATATTTTGGTTTTCCAAATATGATGGTCCCCGGTTCTGAATAAGCTTGATCCCAAACACCGTAAGGAGGTTCTACCGTAAAATAAGAAGCATCGAAAATTGGTATCTTCGTTTCTTGCTGGGTTTCTGGAGCCGTTGCGCAAGAAAGCAGAAAAGAGAACGCCAACATAATTCCAATTGATTTAGGATTATTTTTCACGGTATCCCCCTTTCTCGCTCCTCTTTGTGGAAGCTATATTTTTGTTGGAATATTATTCTCTGAAGGAAATTGTAATACCAATTATAAATTTTAAAGGTCTTTCTCCATCCGCCACCCCTTTGGAAAGAGAAAGTTTTATCAGGATTGTTGAATTCACGATACCAAAAGTGACAATTTTGTCAATATTTAACATTGGATTGCGAAAATTATCTTTTTAAGGACTATCACTTGAAATCTGGTATAGCAATATGGATTCTCACCTTGAGGACTTCAGGAAGTAACACACGCGATAGGGTTGAGAAGTTCCCCGCCTCGATGGCCAGATATCTTGCCAACACCTGCACTTTGCTAAAACTGAAGATATCTGGTTGAAATCTGCATTGAGAGGGGAGAGGGGCGTTTTTATTGACTTTCAGGAAGAAGTCCTTCTCTGAGTTGACACTATCCTGTCCGTAGTGTCAAGTCCTAGCCTTCACAATTTAGTATGTGTGTGTTCGCATGCCTTTCATCCTCGGAGGGATCTATTCACGCTGATTTCCAAATCTCTCTTTCAAGAGTTTCAGGGCTTCTTCCCTCGTTCTGATTTCCCCCTCCACCTGTTTTCCACGGATGAAGTTTAAGATTTCCCCCACCTTTGGTCCTGTGGAATAACCTAAAGCAATCACATCATGCCCATTGATCAGAGGAAGGGGATGGACGACCTCCTTCTCTTTAAACCATTGCAGGATACGAAGGCAATGGTCTTCCACCACCTCATCGAGCTGAATGGATAAGATTCCGCGACTCGCCTCTTTATCAGCAAGGGTGAGGAGCACAAGTAACGGGATGTCGTCTCCCACCTGATAGACCAATCGCTTCAGTGCTGCCTCCTTGGTCTCTCGTGAGAGGTTGAGGATTCTCATATGATGCTGAACGAGGTGAAGGATTTTATTCCTCAGGAGGTTGGAGAACCGGAGCCTTTCCATCATTCCCTCTGCTCTCTGACAGGAGAAGGATTCATGGTGGTAGAAGTGGACCTTCTCTTTCTCATCCTTT
>Ga0299912_10002544_pt1 | contig 14956 bp, 17 predicted proteins | sample RVTome_2_FD_207667 | JGI IMG/M metagenome (GOLD analysis project Ga0299912, IMG submission 207667) | Soil microbial communities from uranium-contaminated site in the Upper Colorado River Basin, Wyoming, United States - RVT95D214 (version 2) ... | reverse complement strand
CGGAAACGAAGGCCCGGGATGGCTCCATAACCGCCATTTCATAGGTCTCCCGATGTGCTTCGAACCAATCCCTGTTGTTGTTCCGGCGCAGCTCAGCAAAAAAACGCACCGTGTCCTTGGAAAATCTAGAAAAATCCTCTCCACTCATGATACTCTTCTCTTTCGCTTATTCTACTGGAAGAAGGATCGTATTTATAGGCGCTTTTTTTATCTATGATATTCTTTACAATAATTCAAATACATAATATTTCCAAAAGATTTATGGCCTAATGAACAGTAAAGTGATGGGAACAGACTCTTGAATAAACGCTTTTGGTCTATAAAAGTGGACTGTAAGGAGATAAAGACAAAAGAAGACAGGAACTTTCTTGTCGTTTGGTAGATTATTTATGGGCTTGCAATTTACTCAACTTTGAGTAATTATTTACTCAAGGAGTCCAATAAGCCTTGATCGAATTGCTCGGAAAATCTCGGATTCGACAAAAAATCATCCTCTTGTTCGTCTATAATCCTAGAAAGGAATGCCACCTGAGCGAGATCGCCCGGACTGTGGGGACCTCCGCTGGTACGGCTCAGCGGGAAGTCAATCGTCTGGTTAAAACCGATTTTCTCCTCTTCAAGAAAAAGGCCAACCTGAATATCTATAGTCTGAACACCCGTTTCACATTGCTCAGGGAAGTCCGATCAATTGTCCGAAAAACGATCGGCGTTGAGGCCGTTTTGAAGAAGGAATTGAGAAGGGTCTACGGAATCACCTACGCCTTTCTGTTCGGTTCTTATGCCAAGAGCGGCCTTAAATCCGATTCCGATATCGACCTCTATATCATTGGCGATCCCCATGAAGAATCGCTCTCTCGATCCGTGCAGAAGGTTGAGGCCAGTATCGGGCGGGAAATCAACTATCACTTGGCCGGAGATGAGGAATTCTTCGATAAAAGGAAGAAGAACTATTTCTTAAAAGACATCAGCAAAGATTGCCTGATGATAGTCGGAGATAACCATGAATTCCAAAAGCGTCTTCGAAAGGCTGACCCGAGAGGGAAAGCTCAGAAAACAAAAAGAGGAAGATTAAAAATAGGAAAATAATCGTATAATCATTAGCCATGATCGCCACGCGGAGAAAGCTATGGCCATTATCACCGTCCAAAACCTGAAGAAACGCTACGGGGACATCGAAGCCGTCAAGAATATCTCATTCGAGATCGAAAAAGGCGAGATCTTCGGGATCGTCGGCCCCAACGGGGCGGGGAAAACGACAACCATCGAGATCATGGAAGGTTTCAGGACAAAGGATGACGGCCTGGTGCGGGTCAATGGCTTCGACCCCGCCCAGGGGCAAAAAGAATTCAAGGAAATGATCGGCATCCAGCTTCAAAAGACCGCCATCTTTCCCAACATCAAAGTTGAAGAAGCTCTGCTCTTTTTCGCCGGACTTTACCGCAGGAAAGTCGAGGCTAAAAAGCTGCTGGACATGTTTTCTTTGAGCGATAGAAAGAAATCCGCGGTCAAGAATCTCTCGGGCGGGGAGCACCAGAGATTGTCCGTAGCTCTGGCCCTGGTCAATGACCCCCAGATTCTCTTTCTGGATGAGCCGACCACCGGCCTGGACCCCAACGCCCGCCGCGACCTGTGGGCCATCATCGAAGAAGGGCAGAAGTCAGGAAAGACCACCGTGCTGACCACCCACTACATGGAAGAAGCGGAGAAGCTCTGCCATCGGGTGGCCATCATCGACCGGGGAGAAATCATTGCCCTGGACAGCCCCCGGGAGCTTGTCCGCAAGCTGGAGGCCGACAAGAAGATCGAATTCTCTCTGGGAAGAAAGATCGATGTGGATACCCTTCGCCGGAATCCTTACGTTAAAACCATCGAAGAAAGGAACGCCGAATACATCCTGTTCACCGCTCATCCCCAGCCTGTCCTGGCTCAGATCCTGTCTCTCTGCCAAGAGCAAGGCCTGGAGCTTAAGGGGCTGAGGGTCATCGATGCCACCCTGGATGATATCTTTGTGTCTTTAACCGGGAGGAAGATGGAATGAAGAAATGGTTTAAGATCTCTATGATCGAAATGAAACTTTTTTTCCGGGAGAAGACCGCTGTCTTTTTCACTTTTCTTTTCCCCCTCTTCCTCCTCTTCCTTTTCGGCAGCATCTGGGGAAAGCAAAAAGATTATTTTTCTTACCTGATCCCCATGCTCATTTCCATCGTCGCCTTCTCCAACTCATTGTTCGGGGTGGGCGTTGTGCTGGCCTCCTATCGCGAATCGGGGATCCTGAAGCGAATGGGACTCACTCCTATTCCGGCCCGGACTTACATTTACGGGCTGTTGACGCAGCGCTTCTTCATCATTCTGGGCCAGTCCGTTCTTCTCTTCGTCCTGGCTAAGATTTTCTATACCGTTCCCATTAAAGGCAATCCGGCCAGCCTTGTCCTGGTCATCCTCATCGGCATCCTGTCCATGATCTCTTTTGGGGGCCTGATCGCCGGCTTTTCCAAGACCCATGAATCGGCCATTGCTCTGGCCAACGTCTTTTTTACTCCCCTCTCTTTCCTCAGCGGGGCCTTTATCCCTATTTTTATTCTGCCCAAGTTCCTTCAGACTATAGCCAAGGGAAGCCCTGTCTATCACTTCATAAAACTCATGCAGGATATTATGCTCCGAGGCCAGGGCTTGAAAGAGGAATGGGTCAGCTTGGCCGTGGTCATAGGGTTTCTGGTCATCTGCTCCTTCATCAGCGCCAAAACTTTTAAACTCAAAGAAGGATAAAGGAGCCCATATTTTCATCGGACCTTTGAGAAGCGAAGCCCGGAAAGCTGATTAGGGAAGCGCTAAACGAACTTTCCTATGTTGCAAGTTCTTTAAAACGAAATTCAACGTTTTTTGACTCATTTTTTGTCCTGTGCTATAACCCTTTCGTCGATGAGATCATCCGTCCCAAGCACCCGTCGGGCGGCATTATGTGAAACATGCATTGGTCAGTATCACCTCTAAGGAGCGATTTGATGATGACGACAAGGACCCGTGGTTTCTTTTTATCAGTTGTGATTCTCTTGTGCATCTCCGCTTGTATGGCCAAGTCCCTGGCCGTGGCGGGGCAGACCGGCCTGTCCCATACCGGCCAAAAGGAGGATGGTCCGGAGGCGTATTGGCGAGCGCTGGAAAACCTCGATTTCGGGCTGATGCAGAACACGGCCCTGCCCCCGGATTTCCGCAAATTCGCTGAGGCCCTGGCCGCCGTGACCAGGGGGGATATGGATGAAGCGGAGAACACTTTCAAAGATCTTTTGGCCTCCTCCCAAGATGCCCGCCTCCGTAGACAGGCCCTGGATATCCTTCATTCCCTGTGGCTTTTCCAGTCGCAATGGAAGAATATCCTGGAGGCCGGGACGGATAAACCAGAAGACAAGGGGGACGGCAACCGGAATCTGGTCATGGCCTTCGGTCGCGCGGGGCAGGAAACATACCGTTTCCCCGACGCAGCGTGTGTCATGCCCTGCCAATGGAGCTCTACCGGCAGCCCGATTGTGGAGGTTATGGTCAACGGAACAAAGAAAAAGTTCTGGATCGACACCGGAGCGGGCCTGAGCGCGATTGCCTCGGATGTGGCCGAAGCGTGTAAGGTAATGCCCGTCGGTGACGGCCAGGGCGAGGCGGGAACGGCCACCAGCAAGAGGATTTCCGTACAACCCGCCGTTATCCAAGAGCTAAAAATTGGCGGGATCGTTATCGCCAATCATCCGGTGATCATCATAGATAAAAAGGACCTGGAATTGAAGGTGCTGGGAATCTTCCGGGTAATGAAAATCGAAGGTCTTATCGGCTGGAATGCGATCCGGCATTTGGACCTCGAGATCGACTATCAAAAAAATACCACAACCATCCGCCAGCCGCGGAAGGCGAACGATTCGGAGCGGAATTTTTTCTGGCTGGGGTATCCTGTTGTCAGCCTGACTGATCAGTCCGGAGTGAAACTGCATTTTGGCTTGGATACCGGATCGAGGAGAACCTCTATTTCAGAGAACTTCCTGGCCAAGGTCCAGGTGGACAATGTCAAGATGAAAAAGAAAACCATCGGCTCAGCGGGCGGATTCGAACGTATCGTATCGGCGGTCATCCCCGATTTGACGCTGAAGATCGGAAAAAGCACCGTGAAATTGCAGGAAGTCGGCACCGCTCCTCAGAAGGGGGCGGTTTTTATAAAGCTTGACGGCACCCTGGGCTGCGATGCCTGGCGCCACGGGCGCATCCGCGTCGACTGGACGAACGGCCTATTCGACCTGGGAAATCCCTCTCAATAAGCCGCCAGCCAAAAAAATCGCGTTGTCGTGCGCTGCTCTACCCTCCGCAAACAGAGCAGAGAGGGTTCTTTTCCCAATCGACTAGGTCAAAGGTCAGAGCCCGGCTGTCGTAGATAAGGAGACGGCCGGCCAGAGTGCCTGGTAGGCCCATCAAGTGCTTGCAGACTTCGGCCGCCTGGATGAGCCCGATCGTCCCCGGAATAAAACCGGCTACCGGAATCGGACCGACGGCCGGCGGAAGAGAGGGCATCAGGCAGGCCAAACAGCCGGTCCGGGGCGGATGGATGAGGGAAGCCATGCCCGTCCAGCCATAAATGGCGCCAAAGATATAAGGAATTCCATTCCGGACGGAATAATTGTTCAGGACGAACCGCGTTTCCAAATTATCCAGGCCGTCTACCATGAGGTCGCAGCCGGCGGCCAGTTGTTCGATATTGTGCTCGCCAATCTTTTCGGCCAGCGCTTCGATCTTGATCTCACGATTGAGAGCGGCCAGCGTATTCCGGGCTTCTTCGACCTTGGGCCTACCCAAAGATCTATCAGAATAAAGGACCTGGCGGTTCAGGTCGGAGAGTTCCACCCGGTCTGGGTCGCACAACCGGAGAAGGCCCACGCCCGCGGCGGCCAAATAGAGGGAAGCAGCGCTGCCCAGCCCCCCTACGCCCGCCACAAATACCCTGGCTGACTTGAGCTTGGCCTGGTCCCATTCCTCCAGGTTGAGCTGTCGGAGGTATCGTTCCTTTTCTTTCTCGGCCATGTGCCCTATCTGTTCCTTTATCCTAACACACCACTCGCCTCTCGTTTCTCGCGATAGGCGGCGCGGCTCTATTCTTCACCCCGGCCATCCCTACCCGCCGGATACGGGCGGCTGCAGGGTGATGCTCTGTCCCTCTTGGGGAATGTAATCAAGGTTGCGCAGCTTCCCTTCCGAGTAGGCGAAGGCCACGAAGGCGGGGTCCAGGCCGATCTGGCGCAGGATCTCCCGCAGTGTCTTCCCCTCCTCGGTTTCGACGCGCCGCGTGTAATAATCCACGTCCGGCTTGAGCTTCAAGCGCAGCTCGCTGCCCGCTCTTAGAAAAATGATCATCGTATCTTTTCCCGTCAAATCAGAAGGCCTTGGGCTTGTATTTCTCCCCGCGAACTTTGGGGATGCCTCCGGGAATGGGCTCTCCCAGCAGCCCGATATTCTCCAAGTTGTCGGCGGCTTCTTTCAACCCAAGGTCCTCCAGCACCTCCCGGGTCGGGTTGCCGCGGCGGTCCCAGCCCCGGGCGACGTAGTACTCGTCCAGCATCTGCTCCACCTGCTCCCGGCTCAAACCCTTGCCCTTGCCCGGGCCCGAGGGGATCTTGTCCTCCCAGGAGCGTGCCGGCGGATAGTCGAAAGTACGGCCGTCGGCCCGGTTCCGTTCCAGGTAATGACAGCGGTTCAAGTTCCAGATCATCTCCGAGGTCCGCAGCACCTCCTCCAGGCCGACCCCCCAGCCGGTGATAAGATTGAGCGATTCGACGATCTCTTCGGGCGTGATGTCCAGCTCCCCCCAGAACAGCCGGCAGATGCACCAGGTATCGAACAGGGGCCGGATGTGCTGCAGATAGACCACGATCTTGGCCCGGCCTTCCACCGACTCCCGGCCTTCGGCCATGTCCACGGTGATCGTCCAGGAGCGGTTGTGGTGGGCGCCGATGTCGGCGGTCATGTAGGACAGCAGCATGCCCGGCGCCCAACGGCCGTCGTAGCCCGACATCTCCTGGCCTTTGACCTGCATGGCGAACTTCTCGCTTCCCCGCCCGATTTTCTGGGCCGCCCTCTTCGTCCCCTGGCCGAACCAGTCGCCGATGCCGCGCCGCGAGGCGACCATCTCCAGAAAATGCTCCACGTCGTCCACCGAGCCCCAGCGCAGGGGATGCCCTTCCAGGTCGGCCTCGGTGATCAGGCCGCGCTCGAAGCATTCCATTGCGAAAGCGATGACGCCCCCGCCGGACATGGAGTCCAGGCCCAGGTCATCCAGCAGCCAGTTGATGTAGGCCACGTGGTTGATGTCCTTCATGCCCAGGTTGGAGCCGCACAACGCGCCGGTTTCGTACTCCGGACCCTCGAGGTGGACCTCGGGCTTGCCGGGAATGACGGCCCGGGTGTATTTGCCGCAGTTCATCCAGCAGCCGAAGCAGGCTTTATGGGTGATGAGGCATTTCTCCACGAGTTGATCGCCGTCGATTTTGGAGGCGTCCTCGTAGAAGGTGGTCTGAAAATTGTAGGTCGGCATGACGGCGTTCTGGTTCGACCATTGGATGAAGAAAGCGGTGCCGTATTTCTGCCAGGGCTCCATATTGGGGTGCTTCTGGGTGCGGAGCATGATGTCGGTGACCTGCCTCTTGAGCCCGGACAGGTCATGCACCGCGAGCGACTTTGTGCCACGAACGCAGATGGCTTTCAGCTTTTTCGAGCCCATGACCGCGCCCTGGCCGGTGCGGCCCGCCTGCCGGCCGAAATCGTGGGTGATGCAGGAGAACAGAATGCCGTTCTCCCCGGCCGGCCCGATGGTGGCCATCTCGAAATCCTCGCCCAGGTCTTCCTTGAGCGCCTTTTCACAGGCCAGCGACCTCATCCCCCAATATTTGGAAGCGTCGCGCAGCTCGACCTTGTCGTCGTCGATGACGAGAGTGACCGGCCGGGGCGATATGTCTTCGAAGACAATCAGGTCATAGCCGGCGAACTTGAGGGCCGGGCCAAGATGGCCGCCCATGTTCGAGTCGCCGGGGCCGTTGGTCAGGGGCGAAACCGAGCCGAACCCGACCTTGGAACCGGCCGGAATGAAGGCGCCGCTCATGATGCCGGCGCACAGGATAAAGATGTTCTTCGGGCCAAGCGGGTCGGCCTCGCGGGGGACTTCGTCGTAGATGAGCTTGGCCACCACACCCCGGCCTCCCTGCCAGCGCCTAAAAAACGCCTCGTCGGTGGGCAGACGGCGGATGGCGCCTGTCTTGAGGTTGATCCGCAAGGTCGTTCCGGCAAGTCCGCTGGCCATATCACACCCCCGCTTGGCGGGCGGCGGCCGGTTTGGCCGGCCTCTCCCACTTGACCAAGGCTCCCGTGTTGCACAGCTCAGTGCATTTCATGCAGAAAGTGCAGATGATGACGTGGTTCAGGTCCCTATGCTGGAAGACAACCCGAACCGGACAAGCCTCCACACAGACACCGCAGTTCGTGCAGAGCGCCGGGTCCACCAGGTAGGCTCCCGTATCGTTGCGTTGGATGGCTTTCTCGGGACAGACTTCGGCGCACTTGCCGCACTGGGTGCAGACATAGGGCCTGTAGCGGCCGGGGTCGGGAAATTTGGCCTCAATACGCAAGGCCGCTTTCTTGGGGTTGATGTCCTGGAGGTTTTCAATAGCGCAGATCTGCAGGCAAAGCCGGCAGCCCGTGCACTTGCTTCCGTCGACCTTGATCCTCATGGACTCTCCCTGGCGTCAGCCGGCAGGCCGGCGGATCAAGCTATGAACCGTCCGAGCGTCCAGGCCACCAGAGTCAGAGCGGCCGCACCGGCCATGGCTGTCCGAGGACGCCTCAGGACGAAGGCCCCTCCGCTCTCCCCCACCCGAAGTCCCAACGGAACCATCAGGCAGGCAGCCAGGGCGGTATAGCTTCCGCTTATCAATATATGCCGGCTGAACTTTATCAGCCCGTCTCCTACCCAATACTTATAGCGGACGACGAAAGTCATCAGGACGGCAAACAGGGCGTTTCCGGTGTAGGCGCTCAACGCCCCGCTGAGGGAAGCCCGCCTCCAGCCGGCCTTTCTCCCCCGCTTCAAGAGCAAAGAGGCGAAAACATCAAACACCAGGCCGAGGAAAAAGATGCCCAGCAAATGGCAATAAAAGGGCGCGGCGTTAGCCAGCTTGTAGAGCGCCGCCAGAGCGCCCACTGCGCTCGAGGTGCCGGGCCTATTGAGAATGCCGCGGGCCGCGGCCAGGACGAATAGGGCCCAGGCGGTGAGGAAGACCGAAGCCTGCGGGACTCCGGCCCGGAAAAGAACTTCTCCGCCCCCCACTTCCACCATGCCCCACAGGGAGCCGAAAAGCAGGAGCCACAACCAGTTCCTACCGCTTTTTATCCACATGATTGCTCCTTGTCACCGTTAAGACGACCTGACCCGGATTGTCGGCCACATCCTTGAGGGATGTCACCAGGCCGAGTACGACCTGCTCGAAAACTTTTTGGACGAAGGGATTAAGCGGAACCGTCATACCGTCCACTTCCGCCGTCACGGCGGCCGCCGGGCCGCTGTCGTGCTTCTCGATAAAGTCCGCCATGGCGCTTACCTCCTCCGGAGCAAAGACCCGTCTGCTCCAGGGCTGTTTCTTCTCGGCGACGACAGCCGCCACCTCCTCCAAGCCCGGATCCTGCCCCAGGGGCTCGCCCGCGGCTAAGACCAGAAATTTGGGATAGCCCGGGGAGTTTTTCCCCCCCTCAATGAGGACGATGTCCGCGTCGTAAAACTTCTCCTGGGCCAACCGAGCCAGGCTCTCCGGGCCGCCGGTTTGGTGCAGGAAGGCGGTCTGGCCGGGTCCGGCCAAGCCCACTCCGGAAGCCCCCTTTTCCAGCAAGCGGTGAGAATCCTTGCCTTCCCGGTCCAGGTCGAAGCCGTGCGGGCAGTGCTTGAGGACGGCTACCCGCCGTTTTCGCTTGTGGAACTCGACGATGAGCCGCTCGATGAGCTGGGTCTTTCCGCTCCCCGAGCTGCCGATAACGCCGAATATCTTCACGGCCGCGGCTCCTGTATTGATGAACATAAGGAGGGGTGGCATGACGGATGGGCTCCGTTAAAGGACAGATGAACGGTATGACGCCAGGCCCTGCCCGCCCGCAGCGCATGGTGCGGGTGGGTGGGCTTCGCGCAAGGGCGGGTAGGGCCTGGCGTCATGACAGGACCCCTCCTCTTCTTGAATGGATTATCAAGCAGATGGAGACGCGGCTCATCATCATCGGGCTCTATAGCCTACTTCTCACCTAGGAACGGATACCGATAGTCCGTGGGCGGGTTTAGGTTCTCCTTGACCGCCCGGGCGCTTACCCAGCGCAGCAAATTGAGGTAGGAGCCGGCTTTGTCGTTTGTTCCCGAGGCCCGGCCGCCGCCGAAAGGCTGCTGGCTGACCACCGCGCCGGTGGGCTTGTCGTTGATGTAGAAATTGCCGGCCGCATGGCGCAGGGCTCTATAGGCTTGGATGACGGCCGACCGGTCGTTGGCCATGATGCAGCCCGTCAGGGCGTAGGCCGAGGTCGAGTCGCATATTTCCAGGGTTTTAATGAAATCCTTGTCTGGGTAAACGGTGAGGGTCAACACCGGCCCGAAGATCTCCTCCTCCATCAGCTTGAAGCGGGGATTGGCCGTCTGGATCACGGTCGGCTCGATGAAGTAGCCCTTCTTATCATCGTATCCGCCGCCCATGACGACCTCGGCCTCGCTCGACTTCTTGGCGTAGTCGATGTAGGACGTGATCGAGTCGAAGGCCGCTTTGTCAATGACCGCCCCCATGAAGTTGGAGAAATCGGCCACGTCGCCCATCTTGATGGTCTTGACCTCATCCGCCAGCCGCTGCTTGAGGGCCGGCCACAGGCTCTGCGGAATATAGGCCCGGCTGGCGGCCGAGCACTTCTGGCCCTGGTACTCGAAGGCCCCCCGGATGAGGGCCACGGCCGTAGCCTCCAGATCGGCCGAGGCGTGGACGAAAACAAAGTCCTTGCCGCCCGTCTCGCCCACGATGCGGGGATAGCTCTTGTAGTTCTCGATATTGCCGCCGATGAGCTTCCACATATCGTGGAAGACAGGCGTGCTGCCGGTGAAGTGCACGCCGGCCAGGCCGGGCTTCTCCAGGACCGGGTCGCCCACGGTGCGGCCCGGGCCGGGGATGAAGTTGATGACGCCCCCCGGCAGCCCCGCTTCGGCCCACAGCTTGGTCAGGAAATAGGCCGAATAGACGGCCGAGGAGGCGGGTTTCCACAGGACAACGTCGCCCATCATGGCCGGCGAGGCGGGCAGGTTGCCGGCGATGGCGGTGAAGTTGAAGGGCGTCACGGCGAAGATAAACCCTTCCAAGGGCCGATACTCCAGGCAGTTCCAGATGCCGGCGGAGGAATTGGGCTGCTGTTCGTAGATATGGGTCATGAAGTAGGGGTTGAAGCGGTAGAAGTCGATGAGCTCGCAGGCTGAGTCGATCTCCGCCTGATGGCAGGTCTTGGACTGGCCTAGCATGGTGGCGGCGTTCAGGACAAAACGGTATTTGGTGGCCAGCAGCTCGGCCGCTCGGAGGAAGATCGCCGCCCGGGAGACCCAATCCATCTCCGACCAATCTCGCCAGGCTTTCTTGGCCGCCTCAACAGCCATTTCCACTTCCTTGGCCCCGGACTTGTGATAGCGGGCCAAAAGATGCCCATGGTCATGCGGGCATCGGCATTCGGCCAAGCTGCCCGTCCTGACCTCCTGGCCGCCGATGACCAGGGGGATGTCGATGGTCTCAGCCAGCATCTTCTGAAGCTGGTCCTTGAGAGCTTTCTTCTGGGGAGTCCCCGGCGCGTAGCTTAGGGCTGGTTCATTATAAGGAATGGGGATTTTCACAATGCCGTTCATTACATCCTCCTTGTGAACGCGACGGATGAAAGGCCATGATTAAAATGACGATTCATTATAAAAGAACAGAGAGTGATGTTCAACGGCGCAGGCCGTTAGGGTTTCCTGGGGTAGCCGACCGACTGGGCAAATATGACTTTTTGCTCGGGACGGAGCTTCATGATTTCAGCTATGGCCTCCCTGTCGATCAAACCCCGGACGACGGTAGCCAGGCCCTCGGAGGCGCAAAAGAGGTAGACGTTCTGGCTTATAAAGCCCGTGTGGGCAGCTGAGTAGAAATTTTTATCCTCGTCCGTCCCCCGGTTGATTTTCGAAAAATCAGCCACATAGACCAGGTCAAGGGGGACATCCTTAACGAATTCCTGCTTACCGGTGGCGGCTCGGACGTCCTGGTCGAGGACGGATTTAAGGCTGTGGGCCTTGACATCGTAGAGGTAGAGGCCGCCCTTGAGGGCGACATAGATATCGATATTCTGCCAGTTGACGGCCGAGGGCGCCGTCCTCTTCCCCGACTCCGGCCGATTGATGCCGTCGGCCGCCCAGAGGAGATCCCCCAGGACCTGGAGAGAGAGCTCTGCGGAACTGAACTCCCGCGAGGAGGCGCGGGCCGCCAGGGCCTGCATTAGGAGCTTGCCTCCCTCCAGGCGGGGTTGGGGAAGCTTGATGTCTTGGAGTTCCGCCGCCCGGCCGAGGTCAGGGGAAATCAAAGCAAAGATTAAAAACGCGATGGCCGCCGGAGCGGTTCTTCTCATATTGCCTCCATTTTTTCAATGCCTTATGCTTTTTTAAACATCAAAGACAGCCCTTATCTTAGCTTCGCCCCGCTTTGTTTTCAAGAGGAGTGAAGCATCCGTCCGATTTTTGACATCCCCGCCGGTTGACATCCCGGCCGGGCCGGATTATCCTCCTGACTAAGGAGGATGGGGCCCTATGATCATTCAACCAACGAGAAAAATATTCATAATCGTCCCGTTGTTCATCCTGGCTGCCGGAGGCGTGATCGCTCTAGCTACGGCCGCCGGCCCGTCCGAAAACGGATCGGTCCCTGCGACGGCCTGCGGCGGAGCGGCCAGCGTCGTCCAGGATGCGATCATCATCGATCACACCTGCACGGATCTGGCCTCGATACCGAAGGAATGGATCGAGCAGGCCAAGGACCGGCTGCGGGTGAGCTACGGCCACACCTCCCACGGCAGTCAGCCCATCACCGGGATGCAGGTTTTAAGGAACAACTCGTCCTATGCCGGGCTGTATGACTTCACCACCAACGGTTCAGTCGCCTCTGGAAAACTATCCATCGCCGATGAAAGACCGGACGGCGACCTGGGCAACCCGGACCGGGTCACCTGGGCTTCACGGACCCGCGATTATCTGAAGGGCGCTGGCGGCGACAGGAATGTGGTCATCTGGTCCTGGTGCGGCCAAGTGAGCGACGCTTCATCCTCCAACATCGACACCTACCTCAACCGGATGAGCCAGCTCGAATCCGAATTCCCTTCGGTCACCTTCGTTTATATGACCGGCCACTTGGACGGGTCGGGAGAGGACGGCAACCTGAATCAACGCAATAACCAGATCCGACAATACGTCCGGAACAACCATAAGGTCCTTTTTGACTTCGCCGACATCGAAAGCTACGACCCGGACGGCAATTATTTTCTCAACCGCGGAGCGGATGACGGCTGCGCCTATCACGGCGGGAATTGGGCCCAACAGTGGTGTGGCGCCCATGCCGGCAGCTCTCTGTGCTCCTCCTGCAGTTGCGCCCATTCTGAGCCTCTCAACTGCAACCTGAAGGCGCGCGCTTTCTGGTGGCTCATGGCCCGCATAGCCGGTTGGGGCGACTCGGGCGGCAGCGTTCCGCCCAATCAAATCCAGAAGGGCGGCAGCATCCGGCGGTAAATAAACATTGAACTGAGTCTGTTGCCGTCAGTCTTCGCCTTTTAATTGTTCTGGAGTCCGCTCTTCAAGCCAAAGCCGACAGACATTTTTCCAGCCGATGCGGCGCCACTTCTTAAATGCGGATTTCAATTCATCGAGATTTTTAGCTCCCATCAGATCATTCTGGGCGGCTTTTAGGTCTTCAAAAGACGCAAGCGCTGGCATCTTAGACTCCCCTTTTCAGCCTCTAGATTTGCAAAGAAAAATTAGTGTTGTGTCCCTATTTATCGTTCATGGTTTTAACGCTCTATCTTGACCCAGTCGACGTGCCCGGGCGTGCATGTGCCCAGCCCGTATTTGCTTTCAGCAATCTTCAGGTACTCGAGCCCGGGCAGGGCCGCCGTTTTTTCCTGCTCTCTTTTCTCGTTGATGATCTGATAACCCACCCATTCGGCAGCCACGGGGTCTTGGCCCAAAATGATTCCACCCCAGTACCAGGGCACACCCTGCTTGTATGTCCCGCGCAGCCCGTTGCAGATATTGAGGATGGTTTTGCGTTTGAGGCTGGGCTTGGCCAGGACCGAGGCCAGGAAGTCCATGTTGCCGTGGCACTTGGGCATGTCCTTTTCCACCAGGCTGCCGATGTGGTTCTTGAAGAAGAGGCTCGCCCCCAGCCCTTGTTCCACGCATTTGAGCGAAGCGAAGTTGATCAGCTTGGTGCAGGTTGAGGTCGCAATTTGGCTCAAGCGTTCTTGATCGTCGAACCCGGCGCCCTCCTTGCAGCCCATGAACCGCACCCCGGTGGTCGAACTGTTGCGCTTGAACCCGGACGACTCTAGGTCCGCGATAGAAGCTTCATAAACAATGATGTTATTGGCCGGCACAACCGCAGCCAAGCTGTCGGTGAGCGCCTGGAGCAACTCAGCCGGTGGGGACAGGGTAATCGTCCAGTTGTTGCAGTTGATCTTGATGCCGACCACGTCGGCCGGCTTCAAGCCCAAAACGGCCCAAGCGGCCTTGGCCTCCTTTTTTCCGGTCAGGGCTTCCAGCCCAGCGGCCAGCATGGCTTTGGCTTCGGTGAGATCGACCTGATTGCGGGAGTTGATGACCTTAGGGCTTCGGACGGTGACGACCTTGGATTTTGGCTGAGGTTGGCCTTGGGCCAAGGCGCAGATCATCAGGGCGACAGCGGCCGCTAAAAAAAGCCGGCTCGCCGGCCCAAGAGAGAAAGCGCGTCGCGTACGGCAGATCATGGCTCCTCCTTAAATATCCGTTTGACATAGTCGATTAATAGTCCCGACTGGCCGTCGTCGGCCACATGGGCATAAATGAGGTATCGGTCTTTGACGAAATAAATAAAGAAATCGGGCTCAAAATGATAGGCCTTGGCCTCCGTCCCGACCGAGATCACGGCGAAGCCGGCCGGACAGATGGCCTCATCGGCGAAGGCGGTGCGGGCATTCTGCAATGTTCCCATGTCAAAAATATCAACGGTCAGTTTGTCCGCCTTCTCGTTTTTATAAAGGAGATGGACGACAGACTGGAACCCGTGGTTGAGGTAAACGACCCCGCCGCCGTCGATGAAATGGAATATGTGGCCGTCGGCCAGGGGCGCGCTTTCCGTTCCGTAGAATTCGGGCGGCTGGGCCAAGATGAAACCGGCGGGCGCAGCCTTGGGCAGGAATAACTCCGGCTGAAAACGGGGCCCGGCAGACATTTCCGCCAGAAATCCTAAAGCCATGGCCAAGCCAATTAAGCAGAAGCTATAGAAAGAATAACAGCGCCATCCCCGAATCATTGAGCTGCCCCTCCCGGATGAATGCCGGATGGGCCGGAAACAGCCTGCCCCTTGTCCGGCATCAGACCGTGATGAGGAACTTGCAGGACGAAGCGCCGCGCTTCACGGTCTGGAGCGTTTGGACCTGGACCTTTTTCTGGGCCGCAGTTTCAAACATTTCCTTGATCCACCCTTCGGAACAATGGCAGTAGATCTCGGGGAGGCGCTCCGGGCCGTCGGCCACCAGTTCGCAGAAACACTTCGGATAGCTGAGATGAACGACGTTTCCTTCAAGAGTGCTCCCCTCTTTCCCCAGGAACCCGGCCAGGCTCGTAACGAGTTTGCCGATATCCCCTCGGCAGGATTCAGCCAGC
>Ga0299912_10002543_pt1 | contig 14960 bp, 13 predicted proteins | sample RVTome_2_FD_207667 | JGI IMG/M metagenome (GOLD analysis project Ga0299912, IMG submission 207667) | Soil microbial communities from uranium-contaminated site in the Upper Colorado River Basin, Wyoming, United States - RVT95D214 (version 2) ... | reverse complement strand
AGCGGGCCTGCCCGACGGCGTCCTCGGCCGCGCCCGCGAGGTGCTCGCGCTGCTCGAGAAATCCGACAGCCGGAAAAATGCCCGCAACGGCAGCCTCGACGAGCTGCCCCTGTTTGCGGTAAGTCGCTCGCAGGGCTCCCCCGACAAGACCGGGGAGCCTTCGCCGGTCGATAAGGCCGTTGACGAGCTTTGTCCCGACGAGATGAGTCCGCGCGCTGCGCTCGACGCCGTCTATCGTCTCAAATTGCTGCGTCAGGGTCAGCCGAGCCGGAACGATAAACCCAGGAACCGCAGGTAGCCTGCGGCGGAATTCGCCTTACATTGCAGCATGGACAAAGCGATCCAACTGGCCGCCCCATACTTCGATCCGCGCGAGCTGCGTGCGGAGCTGAGCACGTCTTTTCGCGCCCACGGGGATGCCGCCAAGGCGCGTGGTGCGCTGATTAAGCGTTTGAAGACGCTGGTCGCCGATGCGCGCGATGCGGCACGCAAGGGCCTCGAGGCGGACGGCAATGGACCGCGCTGCGCGGCGGGGCTGTCGTTGTTCCAGGACGAGCTGACACGCGTCCTCTTCGACTACGCGGTGGCCCACGTCTACCGGGCGACAAATCCCTCCGATGCCGAGCGCATGGCCATCGTCGCCACGGGCGGCTACGGCCGCGGACTGCTGGCTCCGGGATCGGACATCGATCTACTGTTTCTGCTGCCCTACAAGCAGACGCCGTGGGGCGAGAGCGTCGCCGAGTATATGCTCTACATCCTGTGGGATCTGGGCTTCAAGGTCGGCCACGCGACGCGCACGGTCGATCAGTGCATCAAGATGAGCCACGACATCACGGTGCGCACCGCCCTGCTCGATGCGCGCCTCATCCATGGCGACGCGCAGCTCTATGCGGAATTCGAGCAGCGGTTCCGCTCGGAGGTGGTGGAGGGCACCGCGCGCGCCTTCATCGACGCCAAGATGGCCGAGCGCGATCTCCGCCACCGGGCCGCGGGTGAGAGCCGCTACAAGGTCGAGCCCAACGTCAAGGACGGCAAGGGTGGCCTACGCGATCTGCACACCCTGCATTGGCTATCGAAATACCTCTTCGGGCAGGGCGTCGGCGCCGCCACGGTCGCCGCCGGCATCTTCCGCCCGGAGGAAGTCGCCACCTTCCGCAAGTGCGAGGACTTTCTGTGGACGATCCGCTGCTTCCTGCATTTCCTCAGCGGGCGCTCGGAAGAGGTGCTGACGTTCGACGTGCAGCCATGGCTGGCCCGCCAGCTTGGCTACAACGATCGCGGCGGCCTGCGCGACGTCGAGCGCTTCATGAAGCACTACTTCCTGATTGCCAAGGATGTCGGCGACCTGACGACCATCCTCTGCTCGGCACTGGAGATGCAGCAGCTCAAGACGTCGCCGGGCTTGAGCCGCTTCCTGCGCCCGCTCAACTGGAAGGCGCGCCGCCAGTTGCGCGCGCGCACCGATTTCCGCATCGACAACGATCGCCTGAACGTCGCCGACCCGGATGTGTTCAAGCGCGATCCCGTGAACCTCATCCGTTTCTTCGCGGAAGCCCACCACGCCAACTCGTTCCTGCACCCCGATGCCATCCGCCTTCTGCGCCAGTCGAAGCGCCTGATCGACGACAAGCTGCGCGACGATCCGGAGGCGAACCGCATCTTCGTCGAGCTGCTGACCAGCGACCACAACGCCGAGATGTCGCTGCGGCGCATGAACGAGGCGGGCGTGCTCGGCCGCTTCGTGCCGGAGTTCGGCCGCGTCGTCGGCATGACGCAGTTCAACATGTATCACTCCTACACGGTCGACGAGCACCTCGTGCGCACCGTCGGCATGCTGACTGACATCGAGCGCGGCGGGGCCAGCAACGAGCTGCCGCTGTCGACGGAGATCATCGGCACCATCAAGAATCGGCGCGCCTTGTTCGTCGCCGCGTTTCTGCACGACATCGGCAAGGGCCGCATGGAGGATCACTCGGTCGTCGGGGCGCGCGTTGCGCGCGAACTCGGACCGCGCTTCGGCTTGACCGCCGCCGAGACGGAGACGGCGGCGTGGCTCATCGAGCAGCATTTGACGATGAGCAACATCGCGCAAAGTCGCGATCTGTCGGATCCGAAGACGATCCGTGACTTCGCCGACGTGGTGCAGAGCCCAGAGCGCCTGAAGCTGTTGTTGCTGCTGACCGTTGCCGACATCCGCGCCGTCGGCCCGGGCGTGTGGAACGGCTGGAAGGGCCAGCTTCTACGCACGCTATATTACGAGACCGAGCCGCTCGTTGCCGGCGGCCACACGCAGGTGAAGCGCAGCCAGCGCATCGCCGAGGCGCAGGAGGAGCTACGCGGCGCGCTCGCCGGCTGGCCCGTTGCCGAGGTCGACCGCTTCATCGAGCGCCACTATCCCGATTACTGGCTGCGCACCGATGTCGAGCGACAGGTCGAGCATGCCAAGCTTCTGCGCCGCGCCGAGAACGAGGGCCTTCACCTCGCCACCGATACGAGGACAGATGCCTTCACCGCGATTACCGAGCTCACGGTCGTGGCGCCCAATCATCCGCGGCTGTTGTCGCAGTTTGCCGGCGCCTGCGCCGCGGCCGGCGCCAACATCGCCGGTGCGCACATCATGACGACGCGTGACGGCTATGCGCTCGACACGTTCCTGCTGAACCGCGCGTTCGATGACGACTACGACGAGATCCGCCGCGGCAATCGCATCGGCGACATCATTGGCCGACTGCTGCGCGGCGATGTCTGGCTCAAGGATCTGCTCGCCGCGAGTGGACCGCCGCCGCGTCGGATCATGGCCTTCACGGTCGAACCGGACGTGATCATCAACAACACGCTGTCCGACCAGTTCACGGTGATCGAGGTCGCCGGCCGCGACCGGCCGGGGCTGCTTTACGAATTGACCAGCACGCTGTCCGACCTGCTGCTCGACATCACCTCGGCACACATCACGACCTTCGGCGAGAAGGCGGTGGACGTGTTCTACGTCACGGACCTGACAGGGAAGAAAGTGACGCACGAGCCGCGGCAGGAGGCGATCCGCCAGCGGCTTGAGGCAGTGCTCGAAGGCAGCAGCCAGAACGAGCGCAGCAAGGCGTGACGCTCTCTGCGGTGACGTGTGCGCCGCCGGCTACCGCATCAGCACCAGCTCAACGCGGCGGTCGAGCTGGTAGAGATCGTCCTGGCTGAACTGGCTGCGCACGACACCGGTGTAGGGCTCCGCCTTGCCCTTGGGCACGAGCTCGAGCTCACCCTTGAAGCCGCCGTCGCGCAGAAAACGGGCAACCGTGTCGAGCCTGTCCTTCGACAGCCTCATGTTCAGCTCGTCCGTGCCGCGCTCGTCCGCATGACCGGTGAGCGACACCTTGCCGAACTGCTTGAGCCGCAAATACTCGAGTAGAAGCCCCGCGGCCTTCCTGCCGTCGCCGGTGAGCGTCGCCTCGTTGAAAATGAACGTGATGGGGACCGGCACAGAGGTGCGTTCGAGCGTCCCGCCCGATGACGGTGGCAGCGGTGCAGGCGAGCCGCTGTTGGGCAATGGCGTCGGGGCGGCGGTCGCCACCTCTTTGTCTTGGCCGGTGCGCGCCGCCTCGACCATACCCTCGAGGTTCTTCAGGAGGTGCGAGGTGACGGCGCCAGCCGACTTCTGCTCGGGCGGCGACGCGGCGCCAATGTCGGCGCGCGCCTCGGCGGCCGCCACTTGCGGCGGCGTCTTCGACAGTCCCAGCTTGGGATCGGCGCCGGGGATCGGCTGCTCGGTGGTGAAGGTCCACTCGCCGTTTTCATCGGCCTTGGCGGTGCCGATGGCCTTGCCGTCGGCCGTTATGGTGACGGATGTGTTCGGCTCGGCGCGGCCGGCGAATACGGACGTGCCGTGCGGCTCGATGCGGGCAATGTCGAAGGACGGCTGACCGGTGTCCGCGCCGTGCTGCGGCGTGGCGGCGGCGGGAGCCTCGGGCTTGCCGGATGGAGCCGCTTTTGCGACCTGCTCCTGCTTCTGCCTTGAGGCGGCCTCGGGCAGCTTCGGCTTGAGGCCGATGAGCCACGTCGCTCCGGCAAACAGCATGAGCAGCAACAGTATGATCGGTATTGCCAGGCGAAGCATGGAGTTCATCCCGCGCTTTAGCCCCCCGGCCCGAGAGGCATTTTCATACAAATGAGCGCCGCCTTCAAGGCAATCGGAAGGCGCCGAGCCGCGAGCGTTCAGACCCGCCTCACGCTGAAATACGCGGATTGCCGCTGTTGCGGAACAGGAAGGCCATAAGGAATCCCGCGGCAAACCCGCCGACGTGCGCCATGTAGGCCACGCCGCCGACGTCCTGCGTGCTCTCGTCGGTGTAGGCGATGGCGCCGACCCCGCTGAATAGCTGCAGGACGATCCAGAAGCCGAGCACGATGAGGGCCGGCATGGCGACCACCTGGTTGCCGAACAGCACCTGCACGCGCGCGTGCGGAAACATCAGGATGTAGGCGCCGAGTACACCGGCAATCGCACCCGAGGCGCCGACGTTGGGCACATTCGAACCCGGAAGCACGAAATACTGGGCAAACGTTGCGGCAATTCCGGCCAGCAGATAGAAGACGAGGAACTTGCCGTGCCCGAAGCGGTCCTCGACATTGTCGCCGAAGATCCACAGGTAGAGCATGTTGCCGCCGAGGTGCAGCCAGCCGCCGTGCATGAACATGGCGGTGAAGATGGTGGGCAGGTTGCCGACTGAATCGGCCGAGAAACGGGCAGGAATGAATGCCCAATCGCGGATGAACTCGTCGCCGTTCTGCAGCTCCAGAAGGAAGAACAGCACGTTGACGACGATCAGCGCGTAGGTGACGAAAGGCGTGCTGCGCCGCGCGGAATTATCATCGCCTAGCGGAAACATGGGCCGATCCTCCACCTGTCCTGCAAACTTGTCCGTGATAGATATGTCGATGTCAACGAGAGGGCCAACCAGAGCGAGAGTGCGCGGTGCATGCTGCATCTAGCCGCTTGCCCTCGGCGCGGCGCTCCGCTACCGCTCACCGCGCATGAAGCTCTACCGCTCCTTCGCGACCGTCGGCGGCCTCACGCTGTTGAGCCGCGTGTTCGGATTTCTCCGCGACATCCTCATCGCCGCGATCCTCGGTAGCGGCGCCGTGGCCGACGCCTTCTTCGTCGCCTTCCGCTTTCCAAACCTTTTCCGCCGGCTGTTCGGCGAGGGCGCCTTCAACGCGGCGTTCGTGCCGCTGTTTGCCAAACGGCTCGAGGGCGAGGGCCGCGATTCGGCGCGCGCCTTCGCCGAGGAGGCGATGTCGGGGCTGGTGTTCATCCTGCTGGCTATCACGGTCGTCGCCGAGATCGCCATGCCGTTCCTCATGTACGGGTTCGCCCCGGGCTTCAGTGAGTCGCCGGAGAAGTTCGACCTCGCCGTGCTGCTGACGCGCATCACCATGCCGTACTTGGTGTGCATGTCGCTGGTGGCGCTGATGTCCGGCGTGCTGAACTCGTTCGGCAAGTTCGTCGAAAGCTCGTCCGTCTCGATCGTTCTGAACCTCACGATGATGTTGGCGACATTCGTCGGCTTGGCGATGGGTCTGCAGAACGAGCCGATGGCCGGCGTGGTGCAGGCGTGGGGTGTGTTCGCCGCTGGTCTGCTGCAGCTTTGGTTGTTGATGGACGGTCTGCGGCGAAACAACATCTGGCTGAAGCTGCGCCGGCCGCGGATGACCGAAGGCATGCGCCGCCTGATACGGCTCGGCATCCCGGGCGTGATCGCCGGTGGCGTCACACAGATCAACATCGTCATCGGCACCGTCATCGCCTCCATGCAGAACGGCGCGGTGTCCTACCTCTATTACGCCGACCGCCTGTACGAGCTGCCGCTCGCAATCGTCGGCATCGCCATCGGCGTGGTTCTGTTGCCCGACGTGTCGCGGCATCTGCGTGCCGAGAACCACGAGGCGGTGATGGACAGCCAGAACCGCTCGCTCGAATTCGCGATGCTGCTGACGCTGCCCGCCGCCGTGGCGCTGGCGGTCGTGCCGAGCGCCATCGTCGCTGGGCTATTCGAGCGCGGGGCCTTCACGGCTGCCGATACGCCGGCCACCGCCTACGCGCTCGGTATCTTCGCGCTCGGCTTGCCGAGCTTCGTGCTGATCAAAGTGTTCTCGCCCGCCTACTTCGCGCGCGAGGACACGCGCACTCCGATGATCTATGCAACGATCAGCCTGACGGCGAACACGATCGGGTCCATCGCGCTGTTCTTTATATTCCGCGCTTACGGGCTGATGCCGCACCTCGGCATCGCGGTGGCGACGACGCTCGGCGGTTGGCTCAACGCCGGCCTGCTTTACGCGACGCTCGCCAAGCGCGGTCAATTCGTTGCCGACAAGCGGCTGAGGCGCACACTGCCGCGCATCGTGCTGGCGAGCGCCATCATGGGCGTCGTGCTGTGGCTTGTTGTGGATGCGCTGCAAGGCCGTTTCGGGCCGCCGACACCCACGCTCGAGCGCGCCGCTGCGCTCACCGCCCTCATCACAGCGGGGCTCGTCGCCTACGCTCTCGCCGTGTTCGCCACCGGCGCGCTCGACTTCCGCAAACTGCGCTCATTTCTCGCCCGCCGCACGCCGCCGCCAGGAGCCATCTGAGCCACTAATCACGGCCTTGCACAGGCGAGCCCGGCGCGCCATAACGCGCCCCTGTCCAAAAGGGGCCCCAATGAAGTTCAAAGAGCGCGTGTTCTCCGGCATGCAGCCGACCGGCAGCCTGCACCTCGGCAACTATCTAGGGGCCATGCTGCAGTGGATCGAGCTGCAGAAGACGCACGAGTGCATCTACTGCGTCGTCGATATGCACGCTATCACCGTGTGGCAGGACCCCGGCGAGCTGAAATCGGCGATCCGGCAGGTGACGGCCGCCTACATCGCCTCGGGTCTCGATCCCAAGCGCAGCATCCTCTTCAATCAGAGCGAGGTGTCGGCGCACGCCGAGCTCGCCTGGATCTTCAACTGCGTCGCCCGCCTCGGCTGGCTCAACCGCATGACGCAGTTCAAGGAGAAGGCCGGCAAGGACCGCGAGAACGCCTCCGTCGGGCTCTACGTCTATCCGAACCTGATGGCGGCCGACATCCTCGCCTATCGGGCGACGCACGTCCCCGTCGGCGACGACCAGAAGCAGCACCTGGAGCTGGCGCGCGACATCGCGCAGAAGTTCAACAACGACTTCAGGCCGTGGATCGAGAAGGCGGGGCACGCCGACGGCAACTTCTTCCCGCTGCCCGAGCCGGTGATCACCGGTCCGGCGACGCGGGTGATGAGCCTGCGCGACGGGACGAAGAAGATGTCGAAGTCGGATCCTTCGGATCTGTCGCGCATCAATCTCACGGACGATGCCGACACCATCGCCAAGAAGATCCAGAAGGCGAAGACGGATCCCGAGCCGCTGCCCTCCGAAGCCAAGGGCCTGGAGGGCCGGCCCGAGGCGGAGAACCTCGTCGGCATCTACGCCGCGCTGGCCGGCAAGACCAAGGACGCGGTGCTGGCCGAGTTCGGCGGCGCGCAGTTCTCCAGCTTCAAGAAATCCTTGGCCGAGGTTTGCGTGCAAAAGCTTGGGCCGATTGCCGCGGAGTCCAAACGCCTGATGACCGATGTCGGCGAGATCGACCGCATCCTCGGCGACGGCGCCGAGCGCGCCCGTGCGATCGCCCAGCCGATCATGACGGAGGTTAAGGACGTCGTCGGCTTCGTGCATTCGTGAACGCGGGCGGGTTCGGAACACGCGTGTTGTTACCACCTCGGCCTCGTGGCAGCATGCCCCAATGAACGGAAAGAAGCGCCGCTCCTTCGAAGCTGATCACTTCCGCAAATTCCTGCTCGTCATCGACGAGAGCCAGGAGGTGGAAAACGCGCTGTTCTATGCCGCGAGCCGCATGCAGCGCTCGTCCGGCTCCATCGTCATGCTCTATGTCATCGTGCCGCAGGAATTTCAGCACTGGATCAACGTGCGCCAGCAGCAGGTCGAGGAGGAGACGACGAAGGCCAAGGCGCTGTTCCGCCTATACCGCCGCAAGCTCAACTTGGCGGGCTTCGAGGGGGTTGCCAGCGAGGAAATCATCCGCGAGGGCACCAAGGGCGAGGAGATCCGCAAGCTTATCGACGAGGATCAGGATATCGCCGTGCTGGTACTGGGGGCCTCCGCCGACCCTGCCGGCCCAGGGCCACTCGTTGCCTCGCTCGCCGCCGGTACGGCCGCGGGCAGCTTTCCAATACCAATAACCATCGTGCCAGGCACCCTTGCGCTCGAGGAAATTCAGGCGTTGGCATGAAGCGGCGACAAGCCCCTCGAATTTGCACCCGGGCTCGCTTATCTTAGAGTAGTTCTAAGAAGCCCAAGAATACGGCTGCCGCAGGCCGCCGACCAACACGGAAAGGCCAGTCGATGTTCATCCAGACCGAGGCGACGCCCAATCCCGCCACGCTCAAGTTCATCCCCGGCAAAGCCGTGCTCGCCGACGGTACCGCCGACTTCGCGGACCGGAGCGAGGCGCTGGCCTCGCCGCTCGCCTCGCGGCTCTTCGACATCAAGGGCGTCCGCGGCGTATTCCTCGGCTCGGACTTCATCTCGGTGACGAAGGGCGAGGAGGAGTGGCAGCACCTGAAGCCCATGATCCTCGGCGCCATCATGGAGCATTTCATGTCGGGCGCGCCCGTCGTTGCCGAAACCGCCAACGACGACACGAGCGCTACCTCCTACGATCCCAGGGACGAGGCGGTGGTCACGACCATCAAGGAGCTCTTGGAGACGCGCGTGCGTCCGGCGGTCGCGCAGGATGGCGGCGACATCACGTTCTCGGCATTTCGCGATGGCGTCGTGTATCTGCACATGCGCGGCGCGTGCTCGGGCTGCCCGAGCTCCACGGCGACCCTGCGCCATGGCATCGAGAACCTGCTGCGTCACTTCTGTCCGGAAGTGCAGCAGGTACAGGCCGTCTGAGTGTCAGACGCTGGGACTTCCTGAAACCCCGCCCTCCCGGCGGGGTTTTGCTTTAGCGTGACCTCCAAATTTCGCGGGAGCTGCCAATGCCCCAAGCCGACGCCGCGACGCTCCACCAGCTCTTCCTCGATGCCCGCACGCACAATGCGTGGCAGTCCAAGGAGGTGCCCGACAGCCTGCTGCACCAGCTCGTCGATACCCTCAAGATGGGGCCGACAAGCGCCAACTGCTCGCCGGCGCGCTTCGTGTTCGTGAAGTCGAAGGAGGCCAAGGAACGCCTGAAGCCGTTCCTCAGCGAGGGTAACCGCGACAAAACCATGCAGGCGCCGGTGTGCGCCATCGTCGGCTACGATCTGGAGTTCTACGAGCAGCTTCCCAATCTCTTTCCGCACACCGACGCCAAGAGCTGGTTCGTCGGAAAGCCCGAGAAGATCAAGGAAACGGCTTTTCGCAACGGCACCTTGCAGGGCGCCTATCTCATTCTGGCGGCACGCCTCTTTGGCCTCGACTGCGGTCCCATGTCGGGCTTCGACAATGCCGGTGTCGACAACGCCTTCTTTGCCGGCACCAGCATCAGATCGAATTTTCTGTGCAACCTTGGCTATGGCGACCCCGCTGGGGTCATGCCGCGCTCGCCGCGGCTCAGCTTCGCGGAGATGACCAAGATCGTGTGACATCACCGCTTCAATTTCAGTGGTGAATCTGCCGTACTCTGCGTATAGGGTTGCGGCCTATGAACATTCTCGCCTTCGATACCTGCTTCGACGGCTGCTCCGTGTGCGTCGCCCAGCGGCGCGCCGATAGCATTGTCGAGCTGGCGAGCGCGTTCGAGCGCTTCGAGACGGGGCATGCGGAGCGCCTCGTGCCGATGATCGGCGAGGCGATGGAGCAGGCCGGTTTCGGCTTCCATGAGATCGATCGCATCGCCGTCACCGTCGGGCCAGGCACATTCACAGGTACGCGCATCGGAGTAGCAGCCGCCCGCGGGCTTGCGCTTGCGACCGGCGCGGCATTGGTCGGAGCCTCGAGCCTCGCCGTCATGGCCGAAGTCGCGGTGCGCGAGCTGGTTACCCACGAGGGAGACCTTGCCATCGCGGTCGATGCGCGGCGCGGTGAGGTCTACGTACAGCTGTTCGGCGCCGGTGGTCTCGACGCCAAATCGCTTCCCGCTGTGCTGGCCCTCGCCGAGGCAGCGCGCATCGGCGATGGCGGTCCGCTCATCATCGCTGGGTCCGGCGCCGACGCGGTCGCTGCTGCTGCCATGAGCGAAGGGAGGCAGGCGACGGCGTGCCTGCCCGATCTGCTGCCCGATGCGCGTGCGCTGGCGCACATGGCTGCGGTGCTCGATACGGCCGAAGGTCCGCTCGTTCCCCTCTACCTGCGGCCGCCCGACGCCAAGCCGCAGGATGGCAAGGCGGTCGCGAGAGCCTGAGCATGAACCCGGCAACCGGCACCCCCCTCGATCCAAAGAATTTAAGCCTCTTGTGGGCGAGCCCGGACCGCGTGGACGAGATCGCCGCGCTGCACGCTCAGCTGTTCAACCCGCCGTGGGATGCCGAGAGCATCGCCCGCATGATCGAGAACCCCGCTGCAGCATCGTTCATCGCTCAGGTGCGCGACCCGCGGATGCTCGCCGGCTTCATCATCGGGCAGATCGCCGCCGACGAGGCCGAGATCCTGTCCATAGGCGTCGCCCCTGAATGGCAGCGGCGCGGCATCGCCCGGCACATGATCGAGGGGCTGGCGCGTGCCGCGCGGCGCGCTGAGGTCAAGCGCCTGTTCCTCGAGGTCGCCGCCGACAATGTTGCCGCCGTCGCCCTCTACGAGAGTCTCGGCTTCAAGGCCGGCGGCGCGCGCAAGGCCTATTACCAGCGGGCCGGCGGGAAAAACGTCGATGCGGTCATTCTCTCCCTTGCCCTTTAGTCAAGCCGGCTGCTGGATGTGGACGGCCCGCGACCATCCTCATATAAAGCGGTGTAGAGCGTTGAACGCGTAAGCCGAGCGATCGCCGCTTCATGGCCCAATCTGGAAAACTCTGTTTGAGCCGTCTCGAACTCCTCTGCTCAGAGCAGGGCTTGCGCATGACCGGGCAGCGGCGCGTCATCGCGCGCGTGCTCTCCTCCTCCAAGGATCACCCGGACGTCGAAGAGGTCTATCGGCGCGCCAACGAGATCGATAAGCGCATCTCGTTATCCACCGTCTATCGGACGCTCAAGCTGTTCGCCGAGAAAGGCATCCTCGAGCGGCACGATTTTGGGCACGGACGCGGGCGCTACGAGGAGGCCTCGCGCGGACACCACGACCATCTGATCGACGTAGAAAATGGCCGCGTCATCGAATTCCGCAACGAGGCGATCGAAGCGCTGCAGGACAAGATAGCGCGCGAGCTGGGCTTCAAGCTCGTCGGCCACCGGTTGGAGCTCTACGGCGTGCGCGCAAAGCCCGCCAAAAAGCCGTGAGTGCGCGCATCCGCGGAGGCCGGTCATGAGCGCGTTCCGAGGCGGCGCCATCCTCGTAGCCTTCTTCGCACTCACCGTACCGCTGATGCCGGTGCAGGCCTTGCTCCTGCATCTCGATCCGCGTCTCGCTCGCCGCTTTCCCAATTGGTACCACCGCCGCGTCTGCCGCCTGCTCGGCGTGCGCATCCATGTCGACGGCAAGGTGGCGCAGGATCGGCCCGTCCTGCTCGTCGCCAATCACACCTCGTGGCTCGACATCCCCGTGCTCTCCGCCGTGGCGCCGGTGTCGTTCGTCGCCAAGAAGGAGGTCGGCGGCTGGCCGTTCGTCTCCTCGCTGGCGCGGCTGCAGCGCTCGGTGTTTGTCGACCGCACGCGGCGCACCGCCGTGGGCAAGGCGGCGGGCGACATCCTCACGCGGCTCGCCCAGGGCGACACTATCGTGCTCTTTGCCGAGGGCACCTCAAGCGACGGCAACCGCGTGCTGCCGTTCCTCACCTCGCTGTTTGCCGCGGCAAAGCCATCGGCGAAGGACGCCGTCGAGCCGGCGGACGCCGTCGTGCAGACGCTGTCGCTCGTCTACACGCGCCTGCACGGCATTCCGATCGGGCGCGCCGACCGCCCGCTCGTCGGCTGGTACGGCGACATGGAGATGCGCAGCCACGCCTGGCACGTGCTCAAGTCCGGGCCGCTCGACGTTGAGATCCGCGTGGGCCCGCCTGTCCCATTGACGAGCTTCGCCGACCGCAAGGAACTGGCGCGGCATAGCGAAGCACAGGTGCGCGAGCACGTCGTGCGCATCCTGCGCGCGCGGCCCGCGGAAGAGCCCATCGAGATCGCAGAACCGTCCGAGACGCCAGCGGTCGTCAGGGTGAGGGCCGCTGACGGGCAGGCGACAAAATGGGTATGATACGTCGATAGGATGCGGGGGACGGGGCTGGACAAATTCGCGGCGATGATGCTGCGATGCTGCCCTTGGCGCTGCATGCACGTGACATCCATGGACGATCAGCTGACGACAGAACCTGCGCAGACGGAGGACGGCGCCGCCGACTCCTCGCCTGCCGAGGCGTTGCGTGCGCACGGCACGGGCTCCCGCGTGTTCGTGAAGACCTTCGGCTGCCAGATGAACGTCTATGATTCGGAGCGCATGACGGAGGCGCTGGCCACGCACGGCTACGCCGAGACGAGTCGGATCGAGGACGCCGATCTGGTCATTCTCAACACCTGCCATATCCGCGAGAAGGCGGCGGAGAAGGTCTATTCCGACCTCGGCCGCATCCGCGATCTGAAGGTCGAGCGAGCGGCCGCCGGACACGAGACGATGGTCGCGGTGGTCGGCTGCGTCGCCCAGGCCGAAGGCACCGAGATCGTCGCGCGCGCGCCCTACGTCGACCTCGTCGCCGGGCCGCAGAGCTATCACCGCCTGCCCGAGCTCGTCCGCCGCGCGCGCACCGAGCACCGGTCGCTGGTCGACACCGCTTTTCCCGAGGAGGAGAAGTTTGCCCATCTGCCGCAACGTGCTCCAGCGCGGGCGGTGACGGCATTTCTCACCGTGCAGGAAGGCTGCGACAAGTTCTGTACGTTCTGCGTCGTGCCCTACACGCGCGGCATGGAATACTCGCGCTCCGTCGCCGACATCGAGCGTGAGGCGCGCCGTTTGGTCGACGGCGGCGTGCGCGAGATCACCCTGCTTGGCCAGAACGTCAATGCCTATCACGGTGACGGTCCGGACGGCCGCTCGTGGTCGCTCGCCGCGCTCATCCGCCGGCTTGCCGCCATCGAGGACTTGCAGCGGCTGCGCTACACGACGAGCCATCCGCGCGATATGAGCGAAGACCTGATCGCCGCGCACGGCGAGGAGAAGAAGCTGATGCCCTATCTGCACCTGCCATTCCAGGCCGGTGCCGATCGCATCCTGGCGGCCATGAACCGCAAGCATACGGCGCGTGAATATCTCGACGTCGTCGCCCGCATTCGCGCGGCGCAGCCCGAGATCGCGCTGTCGACCGACATCATTGTCGGCTTCCCCGGCGAGACGCAAACCGAGTTTGAGGAGACGCTCGCCATCATTTCCGAGGTCGGCTTCGCTCAGGCCTATTCGTTCAAGTACAGCGCCCGTCCCGGCACGCCGGCGGGGAAACTCGCCGACCAGGTGCCGAACGTGGTGAAGGCGGAGCGCTTGGCGCGCCTGCAGGAGTTGCTCGGACGCCAGCAGGCCGCATTCAATGCCCGTTGCGTGGGGCGCACGCTGCCCGTGCTCTTTGAACGCACGGGGCGCCGCTCGGGCCAGCTCGTGGGGCGCTCTCCTTATTTGCAGGGCGTCCACGCCGAGGCGGCCGCCGAAATGTTGGGCCGCATCGTGCCAGTTGAAATTTCATCCTGCGGCCCCAATAGTCTAGCGGGCGTCATACGCCGGGCCTGATAACCATTTACTATGGCGAACAGTTGCCTCCCGGGCTCGCTGTTCGGGCGAGGAAGGCTTTATGATAGATTGAGGAGCAAGATTGACGATTCGAAGCGAGCGACGTCTGGAGCGCCGATTGGCAGCATTTCGCGGAAGCCCCGTGGCCGGGGCGGGCAGAGCGCCCAAAACGCAGGTCTCGAGCAAGCGCCTCGTGATTCCATTCGAGGACAACCGACACCTGACGCGACTTCTCGGAGAATATGACAGTCACCTGGCGCTGATCGAGGATCGCCTCGGCATCGAGGCGCATGCCCACGGCAACGTCATCACGCTCAACGGCCCCGAAGCCGCCTGCGAGATCGCGCGCGGCGTGCTCGAGGAGCTCTATAAGCGCGCTGCGGCTGGCGAGCCGATCGGTGCCGGCGACTTCGACGGCCTCATCCGCCATGCGCGCGAGGAGACGGTACCGGGCGACGGTCAGGCGCAGATCGCCACGCGCCGCCGCGTCGTCAAGGCGCGCACGCTCATGCAGAGCGGCTACATGCGCGCGCTGGAAAAGTCCGATCTCGTTTTCGGCGTCGGACCTGCCGGTACGGGCAAGACGTACATTGCGGTCGCCTACGCCGCGCACTGCCTCGAGCGCGGCCTCGTCGAGCGGATTATTCTCTCGCGGCCGGCCGTCGAGGCCGGCGAGCGGCTGGGCTTTCTGCCCGGCGACATGCGCGAGAAGGTCGATCCCTACCTGCGGCCGCTATATGATGCGCTCTACGACGTGCTGCCGCCCGAGAAGGTCGAGCGCGATCTGGAATCGGGCGTCATCGAGATCGCCCCGCTCGCCTTCATGCGCGGCCGCACGCTGGCCAATGCCTACGTTATCCTCGACGAGGCGCAGAATACGACGAGCATGCAGATGAAGATGTTCCTCACCCGGCTCGGCGAGAATTCGAAGATGACCGTCACCGGCGATCCCAGCCAGATCGATCTGCCCTATGGCATGAAGTCCGGCCTCGAGGAAGCGATTGCGCTTCTGGCTGGCGTACCGGGCATCGAGGCGATCCGCTTCACGGGTGCCGACGTCGTGCGTCGCGACCTCGTTGCGCGTATCGTCGAAGCCTATGATCGGCAGAAG
>Ga0299912_10002541_pt1 | contig 14965 bp, 14 predicted proteins | sample RVTome_2_FD_207667 | JGI IMG/M metagenome (GOLD analysis project Ga0299912, IMG submission 207667) | Soil microbial communities from uranium-contaminated site in the Upper Colorado River Basin, Wyoming, United States - RVT95D214 (version 2) ... | reverse complement strand
CTATCGTCAACCCCCGCGCTTTCTCCTCCGGCGCATTGTCTATCGAGTCAAATGGCCGATACTCCGCTAGCCCTGCCCCCGCTAAACACTTCGTTATCGCCGCCGTCAGCGTCGTCTTCCCATGATCAACATGCCCTATCGTCCCGACATTGCAGTGCGGCTTCGTCCGCTCAAATTTCCTCCGTGCCATTCCAAACCCTCCCGCTATGTCAAATGCTATTCAAGAGCAGGTCCTGTGCTCAACCCCTCACCTTAGCCATGATCTCTTGGGCCACCGGGCGAGGCACCTCCTCATAGTGATCGAACTCCATAGAATAAGTAGCCCTACCCTGGCTCAATGATCGTAGATCCGTAGCGTAACCAAAGGCCTCGGCCAAGGGGACGAAGCATCGAATCACGAGCCTGCCACTACTCGACTCAATGGCCTCAACATGAGCCCGCCGAGCGTTGAGATCGCCAATAATATCACCGAGGAACTCTCCCGGTGTCGACACTTCCATTTTCATGATCGGCTCCAAAACCACCGGCTTGGCCTTCAATACCGCTTGTTTGAAAGCAATGGAACCAGCCATCTTAAAGGCGAGTTCCGATGAGTCTACCTCATGATAGCTTCCATCGTAAAGAGTTACCTTTAGGTCGATCACAGGATAGCCGGCCGCCACCCCGCTTTCCAGGGCCTCTTTGACACCGGCTTCTACGGCAGAGATGAATTCCCTAGGTATGACACCACCAATGACCTTGTTGATAAATTGGAAACCAGCCCCGCGCTCTAGCGGCTCCACCTCCAACCAGACATCCCCATACTGTCCCCGCCCACCGGTCTGCCTCACAAACCTACCTTGCGCTCGTGCAGGCACGGTAATGGTCTCTTTATAAGCCACTTGTGGCTTGCCAATACTGGCTTCCACCCCAAATTCACGTACCATGCGCACGACGAGGACCTCCAAATGGAGCTCGCCCATGCCTGAAATGATAATCTGCCCCGTCTCCGCATCGTACCGAGTCTTGAAGGTCGGATCCTCCTCCGCCAATCGAGCCAGGGTATATGTCAGCTTGTCCTGATCCGCCCTTGACTTGGGCTCAATGGCCACCGAGACAACCGGCTCCGGGAAACGAATAGATTCAAGCACTATCGGCTCGCCCGGCGTACAGAGGGTGTCGCCAGTAAAGGTTTCCTTTAGACCTATCGCAGCAACGATCCCACCGGCATGGACCTCTTCCACCTCCTCCCGATGATTGGCGTGCATCTGAAGCAGCCGCCCGATGCGCTCCCTCTTCCCTCTGGTTGAATTAAATACCGTTGCTCCCGTTCTTACCTTCCCCGAATAAACCCTCAGATAGGCCAATCGGCCAACGTACGGGTCAGAAACTATCTTAAAGGCCAACGCCGTAAAGGGAGCGGCATCGCTAGCCTGGCGAACTACCTCCTTACCCGTCTTAGGATGGGTGCCCCACACGGGCGGCACATCCGAGGGTGAGGGTAGGTAATCTACCACGGCGTCCAACATATTATGAATTCCCTTATTCCTAAGGGCGCTGCCACACAGGACAGGAAACAGCTTAGTAGCCAAAGTGGCCCTTCTCAAGCCAGCCTTGATCTGCGCTGGAGCGATCTCGCCACCTTCCAGATAGAGGGCCAGGAACTGGTCGTCCGCCTCGGCCGTCTTCTCCAGCATAGCCTCACGATACTGGGCAGCAACCGCTCTCATCTCCTCCGGGATGGGCATCTCCTGTGGTTTCTCATCCCGATCATCTGGATAGATTATTGCCTTGCCCTCCACCAAATCCATAACGCCTTTAAAGGAACTCTCGATCCCCAAAGGCAGTTGAATCAATACAGGAGTAGCATCCAAGCGATCCTCTATCATGGCTACCGTCCGCCCGAGATCAGCGCCCACCCGGTCCATCTTATTGACGAAGCAAATCCTGGGCACATGGTATTTGTTAGCCTGCCGCCAGACGGTCTCCGATTGGGGCTCAACGCCAGCCACGGCATCGAAAACCACCACCCCACCATCGAGTACTCGCAGACTCCGTTCCACCTCCGCCGTGAAATCGACATGGCCCGGCGTATCGATGATATTGATACGGTGATCGAGCCAGTAGCAAGTGGTAGCAGCAGCGCTTATGGTGATTCCTCGCTCGCGTTCTTGCTCCATCCAATCCATCACCGCTGTACCCTCATGCACCTCACCCATCTTATAGGTCCTCCCGGTGTAATAGAGGATCCTCTCCGTCACCGTAGTCTTCCCCGCATCGATATGAGCGATGATGCCGATATTGCGTATATGTTCTAGCGTAAACTCTCCTACCATGATCCGATCCCGGACGGGGAAAGACCAAATTAGTCCCCTTCCTACCACCTATAATGAGCGAAGGCCTTGTTTGCTTCAGCCATCTTATGCGTATCTTCACGCCTCTTGATGGTGGCTCCCTGGCCACGGGCGGCATCCATCAATTCGGCGGCCAGTTTCTCCGCCATAGACCGTCCCGCGCGTGATTTAGCCGACCCGATCAACCAACGCATAGCCAAAGCTGTCCGACGGTCGCCTCTGATCTCTACCGGCACCTGATAAGTAGCGCCACCAACACGGCGCGGCTTGACCTCGAGGACCGGTGCTGCATTCCTAAGGGCCTGTTCAAAGGTGTCAAGAGGGCTCCGTCTCAACTGCTCCTCGATAATGTCAAAGGCATCATAAACTATCCCCTCCGACGTGGCTTTCTTGCCCCGACTCATGATCTTGTTTATGAGCCTAGCAACACTCTGACTATTATACTTAGCGTCAGGGGATGTCTCCCTTTTCACCGCTCTTCCACGCCTAGGCATCCTGAATCCCCCTTACCTAGCCCTGGTAGGGCCAGACACCTTTTTCGCCCCGTACTTGCTTCTACTCTGTTTTCTATTCTCCACGCCCGAAGCATCCAAAGCCCCTCGGATGATATGATACCTGACCCCAGGGAGATCCTTGACTCGCCCTCCTCGGATAAGGACGACAGAGTGTTCCTGCAAAGTGTGGCCCTCACCGGGGATATAGGCTGAAACCTCCATACCATTAGTCAGGCGCACGCGGGCGACCTTACGCAAGGCCGAGTTGGGCTTCTTAGGAGTCACCGTTTTGACCTGAACACACACCCCCCGTTTTTGGGGGCTGCCCTTGCCTCGTGTCGTTTTATTCGTCAGCACATTGTGAACAAAACGTAACGCTGGCGCCTTTGTTTTCTTGACGGACTTTACACGACCCTTACGAACAAGCTGACTAATGGTAGGCAATTCATTCCCTCCAGACAGTTCCTGCTAACAACCCTCCCAACCAAACACCGCCTGACAAAATAATCTGGCTGGAACTATCCAGCCTCAGGGAAACGGGCCTAACTCACAGTTCAAGGTCGAAAGCCTTATTACTGAGCGACTTCGGTCGGACCAAATCAACCCCCACCCCCCGGAAGGCCACCCCAGCCCAACCGACCGTAATCACTTTACGGTCTTTCGACCTACGTCCTGCTAGGCGGCGAAACGAACAGAGTCTACACTATTCGCTAGGGATTGTCAAGAGCTTTTTAAAACCCCTAGCTTATAAACGAGATTTATGTTTCAACTGCAGTGGCTCAGAAGAGTGAGGAGAAAACGCAAACTGCTCGTGAGCCAACGACACTTCGGTTCACTCAAAGAGTTTCTTCCCCTTTTCCGTTAAGTGCCATATGCGCATCCTGGGAGTGCCAATATAGTCCGCCAGCCCTTTTTCGCGCAGTTGCATGAGGGCCGATTCAATACCCGCCACACCAGGTAGGCGATACACTATGCTGGTTTCTTCGCCTATGGCATCATGTAGCTCTTCTAAAACCACTCGTTCCGTATCATCGAGTTCCACCTACAACCTCCTTAACATATCACATGGCCGGGGTTAAGCGAGATTATACCATAAGACGCTATCTTTCCGCACAGGATTTACCATAAGACCCTGCCTTCGTCAAGAGCTTTTATGCTTAACTAGCGGTAGCCCATATAGGCAAGCAGGAGGCAGAAACCACCAAAGAGCCAGCAATAGACAGCGAAGGGATAGAGGCGGTGGCTACGGAGAAAGGAAAGGAGGAAGGCAATACTGAGGAAACCGCTGAAGAGAGCACTGGAAAACCCCAAGAGCAATGCCGGCCATTGCTGGGCCAAGCTAGGTTGGGAAAGCTCCGCAATCTGGCTCGCGCCGGCGCCCACGATTATGGGTATAGACAAGAGGAAACTATACCGGGCTACATCCTCTCGCCTCAGCCCTCGGAAGAGGCCGGCGGCCATGGTGAGACCTGAGCGGGAGATACCCGGCGCTATGGCGACGCCCTGGGCCAGCCCCACCAGCAGCGCATCCATCACTGAGAGGCCGCCCAAGTCTCGACTGCGGCCCCCCACCTTTTCGCTCAGCGTCATGACCGCCCCTGTCACCAAAAGGAGCCAGGCCACTTTTACCGGAGAATCGAAGAGGGCGGAGAAAAAATCCGACCAAAGAACGCCCATAACGGCGGCTGGCGCCGTTCCCAGCACGATGAGCCAGGCCAGCTTTGCCTCTTGGCTATGAACTTTGCGCTTGCGGATGCTGCCCAGCCAAGCCGCTGCCAATTCCCACACTTGACCGCGGAAGTAGGCCAGTACGCCGACTAGGGTCCCCCAGTGAACGATGGTGTCAAACAAAAGCCCAGGTTTAGGCCAACCCGCCAGCCAGGGCACCAACACCAGGTGTGCGGAGCTGCTGACCGGGATGAACTCCGTTGCTCCCTGCACAATGCCCAAAAGAAGGGAACGCAATGGCTCCAAGGCATCTCCCTCAAGGCGACTGGGCTTGATTCTAACTGGCGGAGCCTTCTGGGTCAAGCCCCAGCCTAGAAATTTGCAATTTGTGACAAATTACGCTATACTTTATAGACTATCTCCTTGGGGGCCGAAGGAAAATGGCGACAGTTGAGGTTATCAGGCCGTCACCCTCGAGCGAGTTGCTCAGATATGTAGAACGTATGAGTGGGCAAAAGGTAGCGGCCTGTAGCCAGTGTGGCAAGTGCACCGCTGGTTGCCCTGTTGCCTATATAATGGACCTAACGCCGCGGCAAGTCATGCGAGCGCTCCAGCTCGGGCTGGAGGACGAGCTACTGCGAAGCTCCAGTTATTGGCTTTGTTTGTTCTGTGACACTTGTGCTATCCGCTGTCCCCATGAAATCGACATCCCTAAAATAATGGAGTCGCTCCGCCAACTGGCTATTGCCGAGAAAAGCTCGCCCGCCGAAAAAGAGATCGACCTCTTCCACCGGCTCTTCCTCCAGATCATCCGGCGTTGGGGGCGCATCTACGAAGCAGGTTTGGCTGTTGGCCACAATCTATGGAGTCGGCACCTCTTCGCCAATTTAACCCTGCTCCCCGCCATGTTATCGCGGGGAAAGCTGGCCTTCCTCCCACCCAGAACGAAGGGAGCAGTCGAGGTCAAGGCCATCTTTAAGCGAGTGGCAGAGGCGAAGGCCAAACCCGATCTCATCGGGGAATTGTCAGAAGGGGCAGGTTTGAAACCTGCCCGTACACGCATGAATAAGCCCTACACAAAAAGGAGGGTTTAATGCCCAGAATAGGAGTCTTTGTCTGCCATTGCGGCAATAACATCGCGGGCACGGTCAATATCCCGCAAGTGGTGGAGGCCGTTAAGGCGATGCCAGCGGTGGCTTTTGTTGACGATAACAAATACACTTGTAGCGAGCCGGGCCAGGCTTCAGTTAGGGAAGCGATTATTGAAAACCAGCTTGAGCGAGTGATTATCGCCTCTTGTTCTCCCCGAATGCACGAGGGCACCTTCCGCCGCACCGTTGCTGCCGCCGGCGTAAACCCCTATTTGATGGAGATGGTAAACCTGCGCGAGCAGTGTAGCTGGGTTCATGCTGGACATAAGGCGGCAGCAACCGCCAAGGCCATCGACCTCATTAAGATGGCGGTGGCTAAGGTTGCTCGCAGTGAGCCTCTTTTCCCCAGTCAGGTGGGCTTGACTAAGCGAGCGCTGGTCATCGGCGGCGGGGTGGCGGGCATTCAAGCGGCGCTAGACATCGCCGACGGGGGCTATGAGGTGGTCCTAGTTGAGCGCGAGCCTACCATCGGCGGGCGCATGGCCCAGCTAGACAAGACCTTCCCCACCCTCGATTGTGCGGCTTGAATACTCACCCCCAAGATGGTCGATCTTGGCAGACATCCCAAAATCACCCTCCTAACCTATGCCGAGGTGCAGAGGGTCAACGGCTTCGTCGGCAACTTCGAGGTCGAGATCCGGCAAAAGGCGCGCAAGGTGGATCATTCCCTGTGCATCGGCTGCGGCACCTGCTGGGATAAGTGCCCGGAGAAGGTGACCTCTGAATTCGATCTCGGCCTGGGCACCAGGCCGGCGATTTACGTCCCTTTCCCCCAGGCGGTTCCGCTTAAGCCGGTGATCGATACAGAGCACTGTCGATATATCAAATATCTCCAGTGGCAAGAGAAACAGGAGGGTAAGAAGCCGCCTCAGTGCCTCATCTGTGAAAAGCTTTGCCCAACGCAGGCTATCGATTGGGAGCAGGAGGACCAGATCCTCACCGAGAACTTCGGTGCCATCGTGGTGGCCACCGGCTTCGATACCTTCGATCACAGCGTCTATGGCGAATACGGCGGTGGCCGCTATCCCGATGTCATCACCTCAATGCAACTGGAGCGATTGCTGAACGCCTCGGGCCCTACTCAGGGCGAGGTGCTCCGCCCCTCCGATAAGAAGCATGTGAAGACGGTGGTCTTTATTAGTTGCGTTGGCTCTCGCGATGAACGTGTGGGGCAACCCTATTGCAGCAAGGCTTGCTGTATGTACATCGCTAAAGAAGCTATTATGCTCAAAGAGCATGATCCCGAAGTACAGAGCTATGTCTTCTACATGGACATTAGGGCAGGTGGCAAAGACTACGAGGAGTTCGTCCGCCGCGCTCAGGAGGAGGCCGGTGTCCTCTATCTGCGGGGTCGCGTATCTAAGATATACCCTTACGACGGCAAGCTGATAGTACGCGGCGAGGATTCCCTCATCGGTAGGCCGGTGGAGATCACCGCCGACCTGGTGGTCTTGGCCACCGGTATGATCCCCAGCAAGGGGGCGGCGGAGCTGGCCCAGACCCTCAATATCAGCCATAACATCCACAATTTTATGACCGAGGCGCATGTGAAGCTGCGGCCCGTGGAAACCCAAACCGACGGCATTTTCTTGGCCGGTGCGGCGTCCGGCCCGCGGGACATCCCGGAGTCGGTGGCCCAGGGTAGCGCGGCGGCGGCTAAAGTGATGGGCTTGTTTAGCAAAGCCGAGATCACTATCGAGCCTCTGGTGGCTTACGTAAGTGAGGAGTCCTGCAGCGGGTGCGGTACTTGCCAGTTGGTATGTCCGTACTCGGCCATAAAGGTCGATCCCGAGGACGCCGTTGCCAGGGTGAATCAGACCCTGTGTAAAGGCTGCGGCACCTGCAGCGCCGTTTGCAGTGCGGGCGCGGTGCAATTAAAGGGCTTCAAGAAAGAGCAAATACTTTCTATGGTGGAGGCTGCCCTAAAGTGAGCGATTACGAGCCGAAGATCATAGGTTTTTTCTGCAACTGGTGAACTTACGCCAGTGCTGACCTGGCGGGGACGGGTCGTCTCCAATACGCACCGAACATCCGGCCTATCCGGCTGATGTGCACCGGCTCCCTCGATCCCATGTATGTGTTGAAGGCATTCTTGGGAGGGGCCGATGGCGTATTCGTCGGCGGGTGTCACCCAGGGGAATGCCATTATTCAAAGGGAAATCTCTTTGCCCGCCGCCGCATGATGATGATAAGAAACTTGCTGGATGTCGTCGGCATCGAGCCGGAGCGATTCCGCTGGGAGTGGATATCGGCGGCGGAGGGCAGGAAGTTCGCGGAAACGGTGCAAGAATTCACCGAAACCATAAAGAGGCTCGGCCCCAGCCCACTGAAGATGCGATCTCATGCGGCGATAGAAGAGAAGGTGGCTAAATAAATGGCTAGCTTCGTTTCCACAGACTACCCGCAAGAATACGGGGGAGGCGTGATCCACTCCCTTATAGCCTCTATGCTCAAATCCGGGCTGGTGGAGGAAGTCCTGGCCTTCACTTACGGGGTGAATGAAGACGATATCGCCCCCTTCTTCGTTAACAGCGAGGAGGATGCGGCCAAGATAGTGCTAACTTCTTATCAACCCTATAGCTTAGCGAGGTTGCTAAGAGACTATGTGGACAAAGATAGAAAGATAGGCATAGTGGTGCGGTCTTGCGATGCCCGCGCCATCGTCGAGCTGGCGAAGAGAAGCCAGGTCAATATCGACAATATCTATATGCTGGGCATCGAGTGCTACGGGGTGACTAAGGCCAGCGCCGCGCGGGGGGATATTCATATTCATCCTGACGGCACGGATGAAGCGATCATCCTAGACCACTGTCTTCGCTGCCAGTACCCGCTGCCCACCATGGCGGACATAAGCTGTTCCTTCGATAAGGACGTCACCGCCATCGAAGTCCACACCAAGAAAGGGGAACAGATCCTCGCCGCCGCATCAAATCTATCTCCCATTGAGCGGGAGATAAAGCGGGACATAGCGGCCATAGAGGAACGGGCGCGCCAGCAACAGGAGCGAGACTTTGGTTCCCTGGAAGACATATCCACCGAGGCACGCTTAGATTACTGGTTCAGCCAGTTTGACAGATGCATCAAGTGCTACGGCTGCCGCAATGTCTGTCCCTTGTGCTACTGTAAGGATTGTTCCCTGGATGCCAAGAGGTCTCTAATCAAGGGTGGAGAGGTGCCGCCGGAGACGCTCTTCCACCTCACCAGGCTGGCCCACGTAGCCGATAGCTGCCTGAACTGCGGCCAGTGCGAGATGGTCTGTCCCATGGAGTTGCCGCTGTCAAAGATATTCCATATGCTTCACAAGCGATTGAGCGCCATATATGGCTACGAGCCGGGCATGAACATCGATGACCTACCGCCCATGGGAGCCATCACCGAGCAGGAAATGAAATCAGGAGGGCTAACCCTTGATTAGCTTTGTACCGAGCATATGTCCCTATTGCGGTACTGGCTGCGGTATGCTGCTGGTTGCCAAAGACGGCAGGCTAGTGGGAGTAGAGCCTTGGGCCAGCCATCCCATGAACGAGGGGAAGCTGTGCATCAAGGGCTGGAATTCCTACCAGTTCGTCCACAGTGACGACCGGCTCACCGTACCCCTGATAAAAGAAAACGGCCAGTTCCGAGAGGCAAGCTGGGATGAGGCGATAAAACTGGTAGCGGCTAAGCTTGGGGAGACCAAAGCTCAGTACGGCCCCGATGCCCTCGCCTTCCTCTCCTCGGCGCGCTGCACCAACGAGGAGAACTACCTGATCCAAAAGCTGGCCCGCGCCGTCATCGGCACCAACAATGTCGACCATTGCGCCCGCCTCTGACACTCCGCTACCGTGGCTGGTCTAGCCATGTCCTTCGGCAGCGGAGCCATGACCAACTCCATCCCCGACATCGCCGAGGCGGATTGCATCTTCGTCATCGGCTCCAACACCCCGGAGCAGCATCCGCTCATCGCCCGCAGGATCGAGATGGCCAAGGAGCGAGGGGCAAAGATAGTGGTGGCCGATCCCCGCATCATACCCCTGGTTTGCATCGCCGACGTCTTCCTCCGCCAGCGGCCGGGCAGCGATGCCGCGCTCATCAACGGTATGATGAAGGTCATTATTGACCATGACTTGCAGGACAAGAAGTTCATCGAGGAGCGCACCGAGGGCTTCGAGGATTTTGTAAAGTCGCTGGACGATTATCCCTTGTCTGAAGTTGAGAAGATAACCCAAGTGCCCGCACAGGATATCGAAGAGGCAGCCCTTCTTTACGCCCAGGCCGAGCGGGGCACTATCCTCTACGCCATGGGCATAACCCAACACATCACCGGCACCGACAACGTCCTCTCCCTGGCGAATTTAGCTATGCTGACGGGGAATATCGGCCGTCCCGGCACGGGCGTGAACCCGCTGCGAGGCCAGAACAATGTCCAGGGAGCCTGCGATGTGGGCTGTCTGCCCAACGTATTGCCCGCCTATCAAGTGGTGACCGACGCCGAGCGCCGGGCAAACGTGGCTAAGGTTTGGGGTGTGGCCGAGCTACCCGCCGAGGTCGGCCTGACCGTGGTGGAGATGACCAACGCCGCCGTGGAGGGGAAGCTAAAGGCCATGTACATCATAGGGGAGAACCCCATGGTCTCCGACCCCGACATCAACCATGTGCGCCATGGCCTGGAGAGCCTCGATTTCCTGGTGGTGCAAGACATTTTCTTGACGGAGACGGCAGAGCTGGCCGACGTGGTTCTGCCCTCGGCCTGCTGGGCGGAGAAGGACGGCACCTTTACCGCCACCGACCGCCGGGTGCAACGCATACGCCAGGCCATCGAGCCTCCGGGGGAAGCAAAGCCTGACTGGGAGATTCTATGCGCTGTCGCTAAAGAGCTCGGGGCAGAAGACCTCTTCGCTTTCGCTTCCGCCGGCGAGATCTTCGAGGAGCTGCGCAAGGTAACCCCTTCCTATGCTGGCATCACCCTGGAGCGACTGAATCGCCCTGAGGGGCTTCAGTGGCCTTGCCCCACCGAGGAGCATCCGGGGACGCCCATCTTGCATACCCAACAATTCACCCGCGGGCGCGGGAAGTTTTACCCCGTAGGCTACCGAGCGCCGGCGGAGGAGCCCGACGAGGAGTACCCCTTCCTTCTCACTACCGGTAGAACCCTCTTCCATTATCATACCAGGACCATGACTGGGAGGTCGCCCTCGCTGGATAGCGAGGTTCCCGAGGGGCACCTGGAGATCAATCCTCTGGATGCCGAGAAGCTGGGCATAGAGGATGGGGATGTGGTTCAGGTAAGCTCAAGGCGGGGCACCATCGAGATCAAGGCTTTCGTCACGGAGCAGGTGAGGGAGGGCGTGGTCTTTATGCCCTTCCACTTCGCTAAGGGCGCAGCCAATGTCCTGACTAACTCGGCGCTGGACCCGGTAGCCAAGATCCCCGAGCTCAAGGTTTGCGCCGTCAAAATCCAAGCTAACCCCGATTTTATCGGGGGGGTCAGCTAACGCGGCACGATGCGAGCTAGCGGCTCGGTGCCCTGCACCGAATAGGTTTTGTGGCCCGCCGTCACGTGTAAGGTAACCGTCATCTGGCCGGTGCGCCCATCCTCCAGGTCCAATCGGAAATCGCCCTCCCCCGCCAGGATGAGACGCGCCGGGTCGTCCTGCTGCTCATCGATCCAGATATTCCCCCACCAGGTCCCGCGCTGCCCTTCCCCGGGCGGCCTTTCCCAAAGCTGATAGCGCACACTGGCCAGGATATGGTTATCGCTGGCCCGGTACAGGATGCCCTTGCCACTGATGATGCGCGTGCTCATGTTCCACTCCGTCCATCTGCCAGAGAGTAGTTCGAGGAAGTACTAAGCGCAGTATAGGGCGGGGATTTCTCAAACGTCAAGATAAAGGCCGTTTAACGCCGATTTCGTCGGGTGGAGTGAGGGCGAGCGAAGCTCCCTTGGCCAGTCCTTCGGCTGAAGGATAGGGGTGCCCCCCATCCCCGATGGAATCGGGGTCCCCCAAGATTGGGGGACACAGGGGGTTGAAAAGCATTTCTAAACGGCCTCAAGGGTAGTGGTACAGTTTGAAAAAGTTTTGGTTGTGGGGCTTAATCACCATCGGGCTTGGTTTTGTATGGGGTCTGGTTTTCCGCAGATGCGTCAGTGGCCGTGCGTTCTTCCCCATGTTCTGTTTTCTCACCAGTAGCCAATTGAACTGGTCGATAAGCACGCTGGTTAGTATCCAGCCGCTGTTTCTCCTTGTCTTGATCCCTTCTTTGGACTCATGTCACTGGCCAAGTTCTAAGCGCAAGCTGAGCAAGTGTCTTCTGTCGCTGGATGATGGACTCTGGTGTCCAGTCTTCGGCTTCAGCAATTTGGCTTGTTAGCAGGTATGGAGAAGCGGCAAGTATCAGCTTCTTATCTTGGAACGAAGCACTGTGCAGATCAGAGTTCTCGCTTGCCCTTAACAAAGCAAGATTGCCCAGCCGTGTTGAATATAGCTGCACTTCGTCCGCGTTGAATTGAGGCCAATTGCCCTCTGGTTTCTTGGGAAGAACGTGTTCCAAATTGATCACGGATCGGTCATCCATTGGAATGAACCACGGCTGTGATTCGTCCTTGGCAGCCATTTCCAGCGAGCGAAGATAGTAGCGAGCAAGCGGAGCATTGGATACCCTAGCATGCTCAACTCCATCTTTAAACTCTTGGTCTTTGGGGATTATTGTAGTCAAAGCTTCCCTTAACTTTGCAGCACTATCAATAGATCCATCAAACACTGCGTGTGCTGTGTAAGCAAGCGGGATTTCAATAGAGCCACTTCGTGTCGTTGAAGCGATTATCAGGCGAACTCCTAACGATACTAAGAACTGAAAAACATTAGAGACCTCTCTCTCTGACATTCTTGCTGCCGTAGCGAGTATTAGAGGTCTCATTGGCCTGATATTGAATAGGTTAAATACCACTATTGAGCGCCGGACTGAATCCGGATAGGTATTCCATTTCTCATGTTCGGGATTGAATGTGGCGACGTAAGTATTCGCTAAGGTTTCCAATGTTGAAGAGAACGTGACAGCCGCAGTCTCCGACCTGACCACATCTTGTACGGCATCAAAGACACCAGCCTCCCGGACGTGTCCCCTCAGGACGATCAGACTGTGCCGAAGAAAATCGATTATGATTTCATCATCGATGGTTTCCAAGGCCCCCCGCATATACATCCAACGGCTGTTTACTTCATTAAGTCTCCTCCCAGAGCGCCCAAAAAGATAATTCTTAACTAGGTCTGCTTGAGATGTTCGCAATCCTCTATCGTTCAATGTCTCAAACATTTTGTAGGCATCAGCACCGTTTGGAACCTTGAGTAGGACAACGAGAGCCTCACGTTCTATGAACGAAACCCACTCATTCAAAAGATCGCCGTGGTCTTTTGGGTCCAAACCGGCAACGATATTTCTTACATGACTTGTCGCCTTTTCGTACGCTGCCATAAGCCTTTCATTAGAGGCTCCTGATACTGTTAGGTCGTCGCGGTTTCCCGTTACTATCTTATTGAATAGCTCGTTATTGGAAATGTTGAGAGTTAACTTTGAGATGCGTTCCCTCATTGTACGATCTATCCCCGTCAAAAACTCATTATTGATAGATTCAACCAGTACACTCTCATTTCTCTCCCTCAGATAATCCCTAATTGCTGCCAGTAGGATTGCAGTTGTAGCTAATCTCTGCTGACCATCAACAACCTCAAGATTCCCGTTTTCCTGCGGAATTGTGACAATTGTCCCTAGGAAGTAATCGCCATCGTTAATCGCTCTGGCAAAATCCTGGAACAATTGTGATACCTGGAGCTCAGCGTCCCAAGCATAATCTCGCTGATTGGGTGGAATAACCAACTGGTTCTGTTTGAGTATGCTACCAAGGCCAGTTTGTTCAAATGCGATTTGGTGCCTTGCTTCAGCCATTGGATTCCTCAGAGATGAACTCGTTCCACAAATGGTATACTACTCCCAGCGCTTTCAAGTTCCCTTGTTGCTGCTAAACGCAACCGCTCACGCGCCCAAGAGGAAAGAGAGATGCCTGCAAAGCCGGCAGCAAGCCAGAAGCCCTGTTTTTCTGCTTCGGTTAACCGGATCTGTAATACGCGTCTATTCATATTGGCCTTCTCTGGTATTGTAGTGCATCTAGTATTACATATCAAGTGTATACTTGATATGTAATACTAGACCCCACAAAAGCCTGAGCAATCCTTATCCCAGGACTCCCGCTATGGCAGCTGGGGTAAGTGACCATGTTTAGGCTGCTGAAGAAATTGTTCAGCTTCTAGAAAAGTCGCTCTAACCAAACTGTACCACTACCGTCTCAAGATAAAGCTGTGTTTGTTCAGATAGATTAGTGACACTATAATAGTGTTACTATGAAGATAAGAAATGCAGTAGTTGCGGGGGCTTCCTGCCTGACCGGACTGGGCCTTGAGCTATCCAAAGAGGCCAAGCATAGACTAAAGTGGTTTGACTATTATGAGAGCCACGGTCATAATGCTCGTCTTACCTGTCGCCACTTCGACATCTCTCCACCCACTTTCTACCGCTGGAAACATCGCTACGATCCTAAGCACTTAGCCAGTCTGGAAGCCCACTCCCACCGTCCTAAGCAGGTGAGGCAGCCCACCTATTCGACAGAGCTGGTGGAAGCAGTGCTAAAATTAAGGGAGCATTATCCTCGTTGGGGCCGGGATAAGCTGGTGGTGCTAGTACACGAAGATGGCTATCAAATATCAGCCTCTACGGTAGGCCGGATAATACGGCGTTTGAAGGATAGAGGGGTGTTAAAGGAGCCGATAGCTAACCATATCTCGGCGAGGAAACGGCCCCGGAGACGCCCTTATGCTACAAGAAGGCCAAAGGGCTACGAGATTAAAGAGAGGGGGGATATGGTCCAGCTAGATACGCTGGACGTCAGACCTTTGCCCGGGGTGCACCTCAAGCACTTTACTGCCCATGATGTGGTCTCCAAATGGAATGTGCTGAGTGTGCATAGACAAGCCTCAGCTAGCACAGCAGCCCATTTTCTGGATATGCTGGCGGCGAGGATGCCCTTCCCGGTGAAGGCGATTCAGGTAGATGGGGGCTCTGAATTTGAATCCCTCTTTGAGGAGGAATGTCGGAGGCGGGGTATGCGGCTGTTTGTTTTACCACCGCGCTCACCCAAACTAAACGGTGGTGTAGAGCGAGCTCACCGCACCCATACTGAGGAGTTTTATGAGGTGACGGACAGCTCCTTTGATCTTGCCGAACTGAGGCAGGAGCTTTTAGAATGGGAACAAATTTATAATACCGTCCGACCCCATCAAGCTTTAGG
>Ga0299912_10002540_pt1 | contig 14966 bp, 3 predicted proteins | sample RVTome_2_FD_207667 | JGI IMG/M metagenome (GOLD analysis project Ga0299912, IMG submission 207667) | Soil microbial communities from uranium-contaminated site in the Upper Colorado River Basin, Wyoming, United States - RVT95D214 (version 2) ... | reverse complement strand
AATGCCTCTTCGCCTCATCACGACAAAGCTCGTACAATCGACCAGACTAATCCCGCGCTTCCCGATGCTTTCGAGCTCCTTTTCAGCTTCCTGGTGTAGCTCCGCATCGACCCACTCTATGTGGAATGCTTGGGCTTCTTTTAATAGTCGCATGGCCGATTCAAGCCCCAGCCGTGCCTGCAACAGGGCTGCACACTCCACCAGGATATAGTTGTGGATCAGGAACTGGTCGTCAGCCTTTAAGGCGGCATCGAATTTCTTATACGCCTCTGTATGATGAGGGTCGGCCTTGTCAGCCAAGGCGTAGATAGCGGAAGTATCCAGGAAGATCATTGTCCCGTTAAGCGCTCAAAACCTTTGTCTTTAGGCAAAGACTTTAACTTCATCCTGTCTCCAAAGGATTCAAGAGGTAGGGGGTTCTATAAACATTTTTGAATGCTTTTCACTCGAATCCTAGAACCCTCCCGCTTTGCGTGATCCCGCTTCCATAAATCTACATTGTGGCCAAAGGGCCACCTTTGACCAAAGGGTCACCTTCGGCGGCAGGGCGGGATTGTATCCTCGACCCCTAAAATCCCGCCTGTGGCGGGATAGCTTACTTTTCAAAGACTTCCCTTAGGGCTTTGTCATGCTGTTCGGATACCGGTTTAAGGGGGTCCTGTTTGGATCGACCCATGCCGATAAAGGTGAAACTTTCGATCGATGGAGATGGATGCTGATCTGTCTGGGAAGCATCCCTCTTGAGGATCTCCCGGATGATCCCCGCGATTGATTTCTTCTCCCGAAATGCCCGAAGGCGCAGAAGCTCATACACCTCTTCATCTATTTGGATTTGGGCTCGTTTCATAATAGCTATGCTCCCTAGCTTTTTCTATCATTTTAATATCATGACAGCATGATGTCAAGCAGCTTCATCTTCTTTACATCTCTCAGCCCCTCCTTGAACACCTCTTTATCCGACTTCCGGTCAAATTTCTGGTAATTTCACAAAATAATCCTTGACAAGATGGCAAACTTTTTATTAAAAAGGGGCATCTCTTTCTAAATCTATACTTATCTGACCAAACCCAAGGTGACCCTTTGGTCAGGGTCACTGGCCAAAGGGCCACCTCAGGCTTCGGCTCCGGTGACCAAAAGGCCACCTTCGGCTTCTACAGAAGTGTGGGGAGATGATGGGTGGACTCGTCGGGAAGGATTATTGTGTGATTATGAGGCCTTCAAGGGTGTGCGCGCACACCTGTGAAGGCCTTTATTTTTTTGCTCTTGTACGGTGTATTTCCTTTCGGCTTGCTAGGTGAAGAAACCTTCTTGAAACCCCCTCTCCCCTAGAGGGTGGGGTGAGGGGGAATCCGTGGAAGGTACTTCTTAAGGATGGGTAGGGGAAAAGGGATGACAAAACGGCTAATCGCCATTGCCACAGCGTCGCTCGTCATGCTGCCCCTGCTGGGATTCTTAAGCTCCGGCAAGGCCTTTGCAGCTGTCAAGGACCAAGCCCAATCGAACCTGACCAAAGGATCACTGGCTAAGGGGCCACCTTCGGCTTCGGCTCGCATGGTAAAAAAGCGCAACCCTGCCTATGCTATCTCCATCGAGGTGGTCTTTGCCAAGCTCAAGGAAAAGGACCCGCCGACCATTGTTGATGTCAGGGAAAAGGGGCAATTCGAGGCGGTAAACATCCCCGGCGCCATCAACATCCCCCTCTTTGCCGTCAAGACCAAGACCTTTCTTAAGGCCAAGCCCCTGATCATGGTTAATGAGGGATATGCCTATGAGCCCCTGGAGCGAACCTGTGCGCACCTGCGCAACAACGGCTTTAAGGCGTGGATACTTGACGGCGGTCTTACCGCGTGGAAGCAAAAGGGCGGTCCCTTGCACGGGGACCCCTTTCAGCAGCAAGGGCTCAACAAGGTTCCGGCACCTATCTTCTATGCGGAAAAGGCATTTGACAACTGGCTCATCGTCAATATCACCTCATCGAAGCAGACAAATCCCTCGCCCCTGATGCCTGAGGCCATCAATGTACCGTTGACCAAGAATGCCACTTCCTTTGTCACGGCGCTGAAAAAGGTAGTCGCTCAGCGCAAGGACAACCCCTTGCTTTTAGTAATGCTCTTTAACGAAAAGGGTGAAGGTTACGAGGCCATTGAGCAGCCGCTCCAGGAGGCGGGGATTGCGAAGCTCTTCTTTCTCAGCGGCGGCCTCGAGGCCTATGACAGATTCGTGAAAAACCTGTCAGTGATCAGGCAGGCGCAGGATAACTCGAAGCAGACTATTAAAAAGTGCATCAACTGTCCCTAATAATTTCCTCTTCCCTGGGGGGAGAGGATTATGGTGAGGGGGAAAAGTAATTTTTAGCTTTCGTTCGAAAAGAAACCATCATAGTGGATTGTTCATGCAGAGCGCAAAGCTCAAAATAATCTTTTTCATCTGTCTTGTCGCTATCGGTGCGGCAATGACCCTGCATGCTGCCATCCGCTTCATACACTACAGCTTTACCATCACTAACACGGGGAATACCGTAGCCAAGGAGGTGCAGTTCTGGACGTATGCCCCCATAGGACAGAGCTCTTTGCAGGCATCCGTTCCCTATCAGCTCATCACGGACGATCTCGGCAACCAGATCCTGCACTTTACCTTTAATAATATTCCCCCCTATGCCGCTGAGATCATTACCATCGAGGCAGGTATCGAATCCAATGCCCAGACAAATCAAGATACAAGACCTTTTCTCCAGGCAGAGCCATTTTGCGAGGCAGATGATCCTGCCATTCGTGCGCTGGCAAAAGAACTCCAAGGACCAACAGCCAGGCAAACAATAGAGAACATCTATCGCTGGGTTTCGACCAATGTGCGCTACTCAGGATACCTCAAAAACCCCCGCGGCGCCCTCTATGCCTTGCAGCACAAGAAAGGTGACTGCACCGAGTACATGTACCTCTTTGTCGCCCTGTGCCGCGCCAATAAGATCCCGGCGCGCGGCATCGGCGGCTATCTCGCCAGCAGCAGCCCGGTGCTTAAGCCTGATGCCTACCACAATTGGGCAGAAAGCTATATCGACGGCGCGTGGCGGATAATCGACCCGCAGCGGAAGGTATTTATTGGGAATCAAGCCCTCTATCTACCCCTGCACGTTATCGGTGATGCCCCGAAGAATCCCATCTTCGGCCCCTATAAATTTGCATATAAGGGAGACGGGATTCAAATAGAGATGAACCAATGAAACCAATCCAACGACCCAAACCCCGTCCAGTGTTGATTTATCTTTTTGTACTCCTTCTTTCCCTGCTTTCTTTCCCAATAACTTCAATGGCTGATCTTAATGATGGTCTAGTGGCCTACTACCCATTTGATGGCAATGTCAATGATATGAGTGAGAATGGAAATAATGGAACAGTTTACGGAGCAATATTAGTTCCAGACCAATTTGGGTATCAAAACAGTGCGTATAGCTTTGATGGTATAGATGACCACATTAGAGTAAATTATGATTATCCTGTGACATATATCTATAATTCACTTTGGTTCAAAGTTAACTCTTTGCCTAGTGGAAGTCTCATTAGTGTTTCAGCGTATGGTGCTGGTTCTCCTGAAACAAGGGATGCACATTACATTGTGATTATTGATGCTACAGGAACTGTTAATTTTCGTGTTAGGGCTACAAGTCCTTCTACTACTTGGTTAACGTTACAAAGCAATACAAAAATTGAAGTCAATAAATGGTACCATCTTTTTTTGGTTTTTTCTAATAACGATAAATATGAGATTTGGATAAATGGAAAGCTGGATGATCAGAATAATAGCCATGGATACGGAGATCTGGGTAAAGATAACCGGGTTCCTCCTTTATTAACAATTGGGACAAGCTTTGAAAACGGAGATTCTACCTTAGATGCTTTTTACGGAGTCATTGATAACGTCCGAATTTACAACAGGTTGCTCTCAGAAGCCGAAATTAATCAACTCTATAATGAATCCACAACTGACACTGATGGAGATGGGATAATTGATTCGCAAGACAACTGTCCTACCGTTCCCAATCCAGACCAGGCAGACACCGATACTGATGGCATAGGTGCTGCCTGTGATAATTGTTCTTCTGTTTCAAATCCCGATCAAACTGATAATGATACCTTTATAGATACCTTTGATACTAAGGATATGTCGAAATGGGATTTCAATCAGTACCAGACTGTTCCTTACAACGACAATGGTAATAATGTTGTTAAGCATGATGGTCCTGGGAATACATACGTTGGTTTTTATAGGAATCAATCCTCATTACGAGATGGAGATTCCGTTTCTGTAGAGTTTAAAGTTAAATCCGGGAGTACAGAAGCGCATTTCTTAATCTATGCATCTACCGGGCCTGGAGGATGGGGGACACCTGACTATCACAGGTTTGCTGTTGTTGCTACTTCCAATAAAATTGTCGTCCAAATTCACGAATTACAGGCATATGTTTATACCCTTATAGACCCCATAAAGATCAACACCTGGTATGTAGTTCAATTCAGGGTTAATGATGCCGGCTTATTTTATTTAAATGTACATGAGCGAGATAACCCTCGTATTTATGCAACATATACCTATGACATGCCGAGCGGGTTAACGTGGCGATTTCAACAGGCTATCTATCGCGATACGGTTTATGTAGATAATTATACGGAAACGACGGTTGGTGATGGTGTCGGCGACATCTGTGATAACTGCTTAACGGTCTCTAACCCTGATCAGGCCGATAGTGACAATGATGGGAAAGGAGATGCCTGTGATAATTGTTCGAGCGTTTCCAACCCTGATCAAAAAGACAGTGATGGCATCCCTCGTAAAGACTTTGTCTCTTATTGGACATTTGAGGAAGGAATTGGGACAGTCGTATTAGATTCTGTGGGTTTTAATCATGGGACCATATCAGGGGCGGCCCGGATAGATGGAAAAGTGGGGAAGGCCTTAAGCTTTGATGGGGTGGATGATTATGTGCGTATTGCATCTCCACTGGACCTCCCCCTAGGAAATTCTCCACGGACAATGATGGCGTGGATTAAGCCCTTTAGTTATCCAGATGCAGATTATAACGGGATTATAGCTTATGGTGTCGGATCGTGTGGAAATGGCGCATTATTGTCAATCAGAAATAATGGAAGACTTTCACAAGCATTCTGGTGCAATGACATGTATGAAGCTACAGGTCCGTCGGCTGTACTGAACGCATGGAATTTAGCCGCGTTTACCTATGATGGAAACATAGGGAAGCTCTATTTAAATGGCGCATTGGTGGCGGAGAAGAATTTCTCGGGCACTTCCGTAAATACCTTAAATGGTCCCATAAGAATAGGGTGCACGGATAATCTAGGGAGATATTTCAATGGACTTATCGATGAAGGTGCGATTTACAACAGGGCCTTAACCTTAGAAGAGATACAACAACTTTACAAAAATGGTTTAATGAGTCAAGGATATTTTACTGATGGTATCGGTGATGCCTGCGATGCGTGCCCGAATGATCCCACCAATGATATCGATGGAGATGGAGTTTGTGGTGATGTAGATAATTGCCTTACTGTCGCCAATCCAGATCAGGCTGATACGGACCATGATGGCATAGGCGATGCCTGCGATAATTGCCCCAGTATTTCTGATCCTGATCAAACTGATAATGATACGTTTGTAGATACGTTTGATACTAAGGATACGTCGAAATGGGATTTCAATCAGTACCAGACTGTTCCCTATAACGATCAAGGGAATAATGTGGTTAAACATGTAGGACCGGGTAATTCATACGTTGGTTTTTATAGGAATCAATCCTCATTACGAGATGGAGATTCCGTTTCTGTAGAGTTTAAGGTTGATGCCAGCGATACGCAAGCGCATTTCTTAATCGAAGCGTATAGCGGACCTGGAGGCTGGGGTACACCTGATTATCATAGATTGAGTATGGTTATCTATTCTAATAAAATTGCAGTCCAAATTCATGAATTGCAGGCATATCAATATACCCTTATTGATCCTATAAAGATTAACACGTGGTATGTAGTTCATTTCAGGGTTAATGATGCCGGCTTATTTTATTTAAATGTACATGAGCGAGATAATCCTCGTATGTATGCAACATATACGTATGACATGCCGAGCGGACTGAATTGGAGGTTTATACAATATATCTACAGCGATACGGTTTATGTAGATAATTATACGGAAACAACGGTTGGTGATGGTGTCGGCGACATCTGTGATAACTGCTTAACTGTTTCTAATCCAGATCAGGCCGATAGTGACAATGATGGGAAAGGAGATGCCTGTGATAATTGTCCGAGTGTTTCCAACCCTGATCAAAAAGACAGTGATGGCATCCCTCGTAAAGACTTTGTCTCTTATTGGACATTTGAGGAAGGAATTGGGACAGTCGTATTAGATTCTGTGGGTTTTAATCATGGGACCATATCAGGGGCGGCCCGGATAGATGGAAAAGTGGGGAAGGCCTTAAGCTTTGATGGGGTGGATGATTATGTGCGTATTGCATCTCCACTGGACCTTCCCTTAGGGAACACTCCGCGAACAATGATGGCGTGGATTAAGCCTGTTGGTTATCCGGATGCAACGTATAACGGAATTATAGCTTATGGTGTCGGATCAACTGGATATGGCGCATTATTATCGATTAAGAATGACGGGAGGCTTTCGCAAGCGTTCTGGGGCAATGATATGCTCCAGACGACGGGGCCGTCGGCAGTGCTGAACGCATGGAATTTTGCGGTTTTTACCTATGATGGGCAAAGAGGGAAGCTCTATTTAAATGGCGCATTGGTGGCGGAGAAGAATTTTTCAGGGACAACGGTAAATACTCAAAATGGTCCAATACGAATAGGGTGTACAGACAATCCAGGGAGATATTTCAATGGGCTTATCGACGAAGTAGCGATCTGTAAAAAGGCTTTAACCTTAGAAGAGATACAACAACTTTACAAAAATGGTTTAATGAGTCATGGGTATTTTGCTGATGGAATTGGTGATGCCTGTGATGCCTGCCCGAATGATCCCACCAATGATATCGATGGAGATGGAGTTTGTGGTGATGTAGATAATTGTCTTACTGTTGCCAATGCTGATCAAACAGATAGTGACCAGGATGGTATAGGTGATGCGTGCGATAACTGCCCGAATGATCCTGCCAATGATATCGATGGTGATGGCATTTGTGGTGCGATAGACAATTGTTTTAATTTAGGTAATCCCGATCAAAAAGATACTGACGGAGATGGCATTGGCGATGTATGCGATAATTGTCCGATCGTTTTCAATCCTGATCAAACTAATAGTGATAGTGGTGGTGGCACTCCTCTTAAGGATTCTGTCTCCTATTGGAAATTTGATGAAGGTAGCGGGACAATCGCCGGGGATTCTATTAGTACTAATATCGGCACTATCTACGGCGCGGCTTGGACAAGTGGAAGGGTTGGAAAGGCATTGAGCTTTGATGGGTTGGATGACTATGTGGAAGTTCCTAATACCGGCAGTAGATTTAATCTAACTAATTTATGGACGTTAGAAGCTTGGGTAAAATCCTATTCAGCCGGAGTGGATTATAGACGCGGCCCTATTATTTGGAAGATTGCAAGGGATGGAACGGATGAAGATACTTTCGTTTTAGCCTGGAGTGCTGGGAATACATTTTTAACAGGATTGGAAAGAGCTTCTGATGGAACTGACTATAATGTAAGTTCAGCAGCACATACTCCAAACCAATGGTATCATGTGATTGGAATATATGACGGGTCAGCTCTCAGGATTTATGTCAATGGGGTATCAGAGGGCACAAATACCATTGGTTCTGTTACAGCATATACTGGACCCCATCCACTGAGAATTGGAAACATCCTGGATACGACCCATGGTCCAAAGGGAGTATTTAGTGGTCTCATCGATGAAGTGGCAATCTATAACAAGGCTTTAACACCGCAAGAGATCCAGCAGCATTATCAGAATGGCTTAGCTGGCTATGGGTATGCAGGTGATACTATCGGTGATGCCTGCGACAACTGCCCATTGGTAGGTAATCAGGACCAAAAAGATACAGATAATGATGGTATAGGTGATGTCTGTGATGTTTGTCCGTCTGTTGCCAATCCAGATCAAGCGGATGCGGATGGTGACAAGGTCGGCGATCCGTGCGATAACTGTCCGAGCGTAGCCAATGCCGATCAGGCGGACATCAATAAAGATGGTGTAGGCGATGTCTGTGATGTAACGCCCCCTGAGGCTCCGGGGGTCAATCCCGTGACCACGCCTACTCACACCCTCACGCAGGTAATTACCGGCACAAAGGAGGCCTATGCAGCCATCCTGCTCAACAGCCAGCAGGTGGTCGGCTATACCGCCGCCACTACCTGGCAGTACACGGTTACCTTAACGCGGGGGGCGAACCAGCTCATCTTTGTGGCACAGGACAATGCTGGCAACAAGAGCCCGGAGACCACGGTAACGATCGTCTTTGACGACATCGCACCGCTGCCGGTGACTACCCTCAAGGTGGATGGCAAGGGCGACGGCACCACGGTGAAGCTCGACTGGACAGGGTATGACGAGACTGTGCATGGGGACATCGACTACTATCGCATTTATGTCAACGATGCCGATTATGCCGATTGCTCACCCCTCACACCGGTTGCCACAGTCGAGGCTGGTACATTCACTTATACGGTGGCTAACCTCACCAAGGGAACAAAATATTATTTTGCCATCGTGGCTGTGGACTTAACCGGCAATCGCAACACCGCCGTGACCACTACCCAGGGCATCCCCACTGATATCGTGCCGCCGGAGGATGTGACCAACCTGCGGGTGGAGTGCTATGGCGATTATCTGGTCTTTAGCTGGACTGCCTCGGCCAATACCAAGGGTGATCTGGCAGGGTACAAGGCCTTTTTCAACAACGCTACCGAAGGCGTAACCTTATTGACAACACAAACCAGCTACGAAGCAACAGGCTTAAGTCCGGCCACCTCCTATCCCTTCAAGGTCACAGCCATTGACGGGGACAACAACCAGAGCACAGGCAAGACCATCACCGGCATCACCCTGCTTTCCAATCCCTCAGTCACCGTTGTACCCTATAGCGGCTATGTGGACCTCTCCTGGCAAGCGATCCAGCCTGCTCAGTTGGTCAAAGAGTACCGCGTCTATGTTGTTGAGGGCGGCAGTTTCACCTCGGTGCAGGACAAGACCTCGAAGCTCACGACTACCAGCACCACGGCCAAGGTCGCGGGCCTAAGCAATGGCAAGACCTACAACTGCGCCGTTACGACAGTGAACCTGGCTGGTGGTGAGAATAAGGTTGTGACTAGCGTGGAAGTCATGCCGGTGGCAGATATCAAGGGTCCCGACATTACCGACGTAAAGGTCAATGGTACAGCCATTGTAGACGGCCAGACCCTGAACAAGGAGGCGAGCTTCACCCTTACTGCCGGCGATCCGGCCGGTGTGAGCAAGGTTGAGTTCTCCATCGACGGGATCCTGCTCTGCACCGATTACAGCTCCCCCTACACCTGCACCTGGAACGTCTTCCTGGCAACCGACGGCGGCCATACCCTGATTATCAAGGCCTATGACACGCTGGGGAACACCTACCAAGTGACCTACAACTTGGTCGTAGCCTTGAATCCGCCATTAGCGCCGACCATCACCCAGCCGCAGACCGGCCTTACCACCAGCACCTCAACCATCACCGTGGCAGGCCAGGCGGAAAAAAACACCGAGATCACGCTCTATAATAACGGCACGCAGGCCGCAGGCCCAACCCCGGTGGACAGTAGTGGTGCCTTTAGCATGACTCTGACCCTTGCCGAAGGCCAGAATAGTATCCAGGCCGCTGCACAAAACCGGGCAGGGCTCGGCCCTCTGAGTACGGCAGTCATCGTCAACTTGGATACTGCTATCCCAGCCAGCCCCACGAATCTGACAGCCCTGGCCAAGGAGGCAGGCGTGATTGCGTTGTCGTGGCGCGCCTCTACCTCTCCCTCGATCAAGGGGTACAACCTCTACCGTGCAACAAGCAGTTTTACGCAGATAACGAGCGCGACCAAGGTCAATACTACTCCTCTCACTGCCCTGACCTATAACGATCTGCCGCCTGCTGACGGCACCTACTATTACCGGGTTACCACCGTGAGCCAAGCCAACAACGAGAGCCCGCTCTCGGACGAGGTCTCAGCCAGATCAGACAGAACCCTGCCCAAGGCAAGCTCCATTGCCTATACCCCCCACGGCCCCTACGATGCCCAGAGCGGCAGGATGGCGCCGGGGCAGGTGGATGTGCGTCTGACCACGAGCGAGGCATTGCAGACTATCCCCTTCCTGAGCATTACCCCTTCAGGGGGTGTCCCGATCACGGTCGAGCTGGTGAAGGAATCCGATACAATCTACACGGGCCTCTTTGTCATCTCGCCCACCACCCCCACGGGCACGGCCTATGCCGTCTTCTCCTCACGAGATTTGGTGGGGAACCGCGGCACCGAGATCCAGATTGGCAACAGCATCAAGATCGACACCGAGGGCCCCTCTTGCGCCTCTATCGTGATCTCCCCTGCGGAGCCGATCAAGAACGACCAGGCCAGCCCGGTGACAGTGACGGTTACTATCGGCCTCTCGGAAAAGATGAAGACCGGCCTGGCACCAGGGCTCTCCTATCTGCTGTCCGGCCAGGAAATTGCACAGATCACGAATCTTACTACCACAACCCCGGGCACTGGGCAGGCCCAGGCATGGAAGGGCACCTTTACCCTCCCCGCAACAGCGGGGCTGAATGCAGTCGAGACCCTCTCCTTTGTCTACCAGGGGCAGGACGACCTCGACAACATGAGCGACCGCATCCTGGTCAACAACGCCTTCCAGGTCTACCAGAACGATTTGCCTCCGTTGGCAGCGCCTGACGGCCTGGTTGCCAAGGCCATGCCCGGAGGCAAGATTAAGCTCACGTGGAACGCGGTAGAAGGCGCGGTAGACTATCAGCTCTTCCGCCAGGCACCAGGGGAATCCGAGCTTACCGCCTATAAGCGCACCGGCAAAGTGCAAGAGTATATCGATGAGCCGACAGAGGATGGGACCTATGCCTATGCCGTGGCGAGCATCAGGATGGAGAACAGCCAGGAGGCAGTAAGCGGCTTGAGCAATATCGTCCAGGTGCTCTCCGATCGCGCGCCGCCGAATCCGCCGCGCAATCTGGCCCTCACCCTCATCCCCCAGGGGATCAAAGCAGAGTGGAAGGCCCCTGATCCCTTTACCGAAGAGGTGACCTATACCCTCTATCGGGCCGATTTGCCCGAGATCACCTCGGTTGCCGGCCTGGTTCCCCTGGCACAGGGTATTACCCAGATCATGGCCATCGATCCCAACCCATCGCCCACAGACCACAGCTACGTAGTCACTGCTGTGGATAAGGCCGGGAATGAATCGCTACCCTCCAACTCCTACTACCTCAATTTTAGCCTGCTGCCGGTAGCCACCATCGCCGTCAGGCAGCAAGGGATAAATCCGCCTATAGTAACCTGGGCCCACCCCGGCGGCAGCATTGCCGGCTACAACATCTACCTGGGGCCGGATGGGAGTCTGACCAAGCTCAATGCCTTTTTGCTGACGGTCAAGACCTACACCGACACCGGCTATGCCAATGACGAGCGCCGCTACACCCTGGTAGCGGTGGATCCCCACGGTGTGGAGAGTCTGCCGCGAAGCATCGTATTGCCGAAGATGAGCGCGAACCTGGCCCAGGGGAGCATGCTCTCGCGGGGTGTGATGAACCGGCTCCAGTATCAGGTGGAGAGCCAGTCTGCAAGCGCCATCAATAATATTCGCCTTAAGGTGCAAGTCGGCGGCAAGGATCATGTCTCTGAGACATTTACCCTCTCCTCTGGCGCCTCCCGCGCTGTTCCTGTGGTCATCGGCGGCTATACCGATCTCCCGGATATGGCGCCCATCACCACCACCATCGAGATTCTGCCGAATGCCGGGGAAAAAGCCGAGATCGTACGCTCATCCGAGATCGCTGTCATCGACGGCATGCTTGTGCTCCAGATCGCCAACGAGACCTTTACCCGTGGCGCAACAGGCAAGGTCTGGTTTACCCTGGAGAACACCGGGGCAGAGGAGATCGAGATTACCCTGGCGCGCAATGCCGGCGCCCAGGCCTCGGACGAGGTCGTCTTCGCTCTGCTCAACGCCGACGGCAACGTACTCACCACCCAGCCCTTTAAGCAGACCCTGGGTGCCATGGTGGTGACCCTGGCCAACAACAACACCGTGGCCCGCATCCCGTCCCTGCAAGGGGGATCTGCGACGAACAGCAAATTTACCTCCGCTTCCATGCTCCTTACCATACCGGCCTCGGCCCCGGATTTGGTGACGGTGCAGCTCGCCATCACTGCCATCTACTATCACCAGGGCAAGGATGACCAGGTAAAGATGACGGGGATTACTGCCACGCACCAGGTGAGCATGGCCGACACCTCCTACTACGGCGAGGTAATCGCCATCACCCCGGAGCAGTCCATTGGCGATCAACCCATTCAGATCAAGGTGAGGGCAATAGAGCGGTCTACCAGCCAGCCCATGCCTAATGTGCCCTTGAGCCTGGTGATCACCGTTGCCGGGTTTGAGAGGAAGTACTCCCTCTATACCGGCCCGGACGGCACCGCCACCTACAGCTTTACCCCCTTGGCATCGGAGGCAGGTATCTATTATGTCCGGGCCATGCACCCGGATATCCTGGACAAACCGGTGCAGGGGACCTTCGTGATCTCGCGGGTGGCCATTTCGCCGACCACTATTAACCTCGCCATCCCCTACAACTATACCAAGTCCATGCAAATCAATGTGACTACGAGCGAGGGGACCGAGCTTGAGGATCTGCGCCTGGTCTATAACGAAGAGGATCAGCCCCAGGGTGAATTTCCCGAGGGTGTGCATGTAAAGCTGGGAGATGCCGTTTCCCACGTGGGATCAGCACAATCAGCTAATTTGAGCTTTGAGATTTGGGCAGACAACAACGCTCCGGCAACCGGCGCCCTCGTGCTCAAGGTCAAGAGCGATGAAGGCATCTGGGGCACGATCAGGGTCAACACCAGCTTCTCCGCTGCCCAGCCAGCGCTCTATTTCACCCCGGACCATGTGGAAACCGGCGTGGGCTTCGGCGGGCAGGTTACCGAGTCCATCACCCTTTCTAATAAGGGTCTCTCAGAGCTGAAGAATGTTACGCTTTCGTTAGTCCAAAGCGATGGCACGCCTGCTCCTGGCTGGGCCTATCTCACCTCTACAGCCAGCCCCGGCACTATTCCCGTGGGCGGCACGCACCAGGTCATGGTTACCTTCTCCCCCAAGGAAGGTCTGGTTAGCGAAGGTTACTATAGCTTCAAGCTCCGCGTTGCCAGCAGCAATTATGCGGTTACCGACATCAACCTATATTGCTCGGTGACGCAATCCGGTATCGGCAATGTGCTTTTTAAGGTGACGGATATCTACACCGGCACTTTGGATGCGAACAACCAGGTGATCCAGGGGCTCAAAGGCGCCAAGGTCTATGTGCAGAATGAGAATGTCGTCACGGTAGAAAAGACCGTGTACACGGATAGCTATGGCGAGGCCTATATTACGGGTCTTTCTGCCGGCACCTACAAGTGCCGGGTCACGGCGAACAACCACCAGGAGTATATCGGCAGGTTCTGGATCAAGCCGGGCATTACCGTGAACCAGGAGGTCTTCCTCAGCTACAACCTGGTGACGGTGGAGTGGGAGGTCAAGGAGATCACCATCGAGGACCGCTACGAGATCATCCTGACAGTCACTTATCAGACCAGTGTGCCGGCTGCGGTGGTGGTGGCAGAGCCGCCCTCTACCACGCTGCCTGCCATGAAGGCCGGGGATGTCTACAACGGCGAGTTCACCCTGACGAATTACGGCCTGATTAGGGCAGATGCCCTTAAATTTACGTTGCCCCCGAATGATCAGTACTTTAAATATGAGCTCTTGGGAGGCCTGCCCACGAGCCTGGAAGCCAAGCAGCGGATCACCGTCCCCTTCAGGGTGACCTGTCTCCAGTCCCCAAGCCAGCAAGGCGGGGGCACCGGCGGCGGCTGCGAGCGTAGTGCCCCACGTCTGGCCGTAGACTACGGGTGGGTATGTGCGAGTGGGATTTGGACATGGGGCGTAATTGGCTTTCACTGGATCTACGACATCGGCGTATGCACGAGCTCGGATCGTCAACCCCCTGCCATGGGCGGCGGTGGCAGCGTGTCAGGTGGTGGCGGTGGGGGAGGGGGGAGCACCTCGTCAACAGCGCCTGCGCCCCAGCCTATTCAAGGGGTGTATTGTTTCCCAGAGCCTGAAACGAAGGAATGCTATTTGGATGAATGCTGCACAGCGGATGGGAAAGACACGGGACAGGATACGACGTATCCGGCTGGTTCTTTCGTCAATCTGGTGATGCGGCAGTACCACCACGACCTCGATGATCTCGGGCTCAAGGTCTCGGGCGGCTCGGTATCAACGAAACGGCGGTTTTACACCAATCAATGGCATTGGGAAGATACCCGCAACAACCTCAAGCTGAAAATGGATGCGCTGGGGAGCTCCATTGAGTCCATTATCAAGGGGGGGGTAAGCTACGGTAGAGCTTCAGGCGCAGGTACAAGCCTTTCAACGATGTTTTTTTCACACTATTCCTACAGGATCTCGCTGATCGGCATAGGTGGCACGGGCTATCGCTGGGAGGACAAGCGGGGGAACTGGAAGGAATTTGGCATAGGCAACAACCGTATGACCTCCCATGGAGGCAGAAACGGCACTGTCTCCAAGCTTATCTATGAGCCGGGGGAAAATGGAAAACTCACCGGCGTTGCCGATAAGAACGACAACCAGGTCATCTGGTATGAGTATGATGGAGACCAGATATCCGCAGTCCGGGATGCCGAGAACCG
>Ga0299912_10002539_pt1 | contig 14967 bp, 14 predicted proteins | sample RVTome_2_FD_207667 | JGI IMG/M metagenome (GOLD analysis project Ga0299912, IMG submission 207667) | Soil microbial communities from uranium-contaminated site in the Upper Colorado River Basin, Wyoming, United States - RVT95D214 (version 2) ... | reverse complement strand
TGCAGGGTGTGTCGATCAAACAACTTATATCCCTATCTGAACCTGGGCCGTACCCCGCTTGCCAATTCTTATCTCGAGGAAGAACAGCTTTCACAGCCCGAGTTCAAAGAGGAACTCGTCATTCAACTCTGTCGAGACTGCGGCCTTTCTCAGTTGACGAAGGTGGTGAATCCTGATTTGATGTTTTCACACTATCTCTATGTCAGCTCCACGACTCAAACGTTTCGCGACCATTGCACTGAACTGGCACAAACGGTTACGGCGCTTGCATCGGCGAAGCAGGGGGAATTGGCATTGGACGTTGCCAGCAACGATGGCTGCTTGTTATCGAAATTCCGTGACATAGGGATGAACGTTCTTGGCGTGGATCCTGCAGAAAACCTAGCCGGTGAGGCAAATGCTTTGGGCATTCGGACACTCTGCAAGTATTGGTCAACAAATGTTGCCCGCGATGTGGTGTGCCGATTTGGAGCCCCGAAGATCATTACCGCGACAAATGTGTTCGCTCACGTTGATGATGTTCACGAATTTGTTGAAGCGGTAAATGTGGCGATGTCCCCAAGGGGGATTCTTGTCATTGAAGCACCCTATCTTCTTGATTTCATCGCGAAGAACGAATTTGATACGGCCTATCATGAGCATCTTTCCTATCTTTCAATACACCCCATGGTGATGCTCATGAAGATGCATGGATTGGAGGTGTTCGATATTCAGTACTTTCCGGATATTCACGGAGGGACCGTACGCGTCATTGTCAGTCGGGAGAACGACTACGCGGTGAGCAAGAACGTGGCTACCTTTTTGGAAAAGGAGGCACAATTTGGCATCAAGGACCTGGCGCCGTATGACTCCTTTGCTCGTAGCGTGTTGGAGAACAAAGGTGCGCTCAGAAGCCTTATTGCCGACCTTCGAACACGAGGAAAAACGATCTGGGCCTACGGGGCGAGCGCAAAAGGAAACACCTTGATGAACTTTTTCGAACTTACACGAAACGACATTCCCGTCGTCATTGATGATAATCCGAAGAAGTGGGGGTATTATACACCGGGCTCTCATATGTTGATTACCGGCATAAAGGATCTCGCGCAGGCTCACGTTGACTATCTTTTGTTGCTGGCGTGGAATTTCGAAACGGAAATCATCCGTCGCTGCAATGCTGTGCACTACGCCGGGTCGTATATTCGACCAGTTCCACGAGCAACCACCATTCAAGGAGTAGAACGTTGAATCGACAGGGAGTACAATAAATGAAACTGGTCTGCATTACCGGATGCCTCGGCTTCATGGGTTCTCATTTCACACGGGCCTGTCTACAGAGGGGGTGGAAAGTGTGGGGTGTCGACAAGAAAACGTACGCGGCTCGTGTGGAATTGCTCGGGGAATTCCAAAAAAGCCCGTCATTTAGGTTTCTTGAGGCGGACATCGTGGACATGACTCATCTCTACGACGTCGATTATGTGATAAATTTCGCTGCCGAAACGCACGTCGATAATAGCATCATGGACAGTGGCCGGTTCACGCACACCAATATCGTGGGCGTGGAAAACCTCCTTGAGCTCATCAGGGCCAAACGCAACTACGAAATGCCGGTGCTGTTCCAAATCAGCACAGATGAGGTGTATGGAGATTTGGTTGCAGGGAATCATAAAGAGGACGACCGCCTGAAACCGAGCAATCCGTACTCCGCGAGCAAGGCCGCGGCAGATATGTTGATCCTGGGTTGGCACCGCACCCACAACGTACCGTTCAACATTGTTCGCCCCACCAACAATTATGGGATTAACCAGTATCCTGAAAAGTTGATTCCCAAAGCGGTGAAGTGTCTTACCCTTGGGAAAAAGATTCCCATCCACGGCGACGGTTCATATGTACGCAATTGGCTCCACGTTGATGATACAACAAGCGCGATACTTCACGTTATTGAGCACGGTGAGCGGAACAGGATCTATAACGTATCGGGAACCTTCGAGGCGACAAACAAAGAGATCATCGCCAAAGTTTTGAAGATCTATTTCGGGAAGGACGTTATCTTGGAAGACTACGTCCAATTCAATTATGTCCGGATGGGGGAAGACGTCCGTTATTCCCTGGATGATTCCTTGATCCGATCGCTCGGCTGGCGCAACAGCAAGGATTTTGAAACTGAGCTTACGAGGATCGTCGAGCATTACAAGAGCAGTTTTGTCTGGTAACACGTGGAATATATTTTGCACGGAGCATAGACCCCGTGGCCGGCCCCGAAACAGTCTCGCAGCCCCTTGACCCTCATTATCCTCTCTGACATCTCCTGGACCGGTCTTCACCAGCGTCCGCACCATGTTGCACTGGCACTGGCGAAACGATGGACTGTCCTCTGGGTGGAGCCGATGACGTTTGGACACCGCATCCGGTGGTCTCCTGAACAGGTCGAGCCGAACCTGTTCGTTGTGAGTCTGCCCGAGATGCCGTACAACGCGCGACAGAAGTTGGTGAGAACAGTGACACGGGTGGTGAGTTCTGTAGGCATAGTGCGAACACTCTTCGCGGCGATCCAGCGCGTTCTGCTTCGACGGGCAGTTCGCCCCCTCGGCATGTCAGGCGAGCCCACCGGGTGCATCGTGTATGCGTTTACGCTGATTGATGCACTGAAGAATTTTCGGCTCTCCTTCGTGCAGTTTGACTACATCGATAACGTCTTTGGATTCACCTCCTTCCCAGACCACGTGAAGGAGCAATGGATCAGGACGCTTCGTAGGGTTGACTTTGTGACCGTCAGTTCGCACTCGCTTGCAAAGCAGATTGCGCCGTACCGGAGCAGCGGTGTACACTATGTTGGAAACGGAGTCGAGTATCGGCTCTTTGCGCCCACCCGGGACTATGATCGGCCGCTGGACCTGCCCCGGGGCAAGCCGATTGTCGGTTACATCGGTGCGATATATCCGTGGCTGGATTACCAACTCCTGCAAAATGTATGCTCTGAAATGAAAAATGTGAACTTCGTTTTCATCGGACCAGTGCATCCGGGTGTCTCATCGGGAGTGAAAGCTCTGAAGGATTTGGCAAATGTCTATTTCTTGGGAGTGAAACCATATCACATGGTCCCGGCATATCTGTACCATCTTGATGTTGGAATCATCCCGTTTCGGAAAAACGAGCTGACAGCGGGTGTGAACCCAGTGAAGCTATATGAATACAGTGCGTCGGGCAAACCGTCGGTCGTGACAGATTTCTCCGAGGATGTCGTGCAGGTGAAGGACAGGGTTTACGTGGCCGCCACAACTGAAGAGTTCGGGTCGTACATTCGCAAAGCGCTGGACACGGCGAAGGACCCCATTCAGATAGAATCCTTGCTGTCGTTTGCCCGGAGCCATGACTGGGAGAAAAAGACCACAGCGATCATTAAACTGATCGAGGGTCGGATTGTGTCGGCGGGCACCGGCTGAGAGAGCAATCCACTACCTCAAGAAACAGATTGTATATCACCGGGGATCGAGATATCTTTACCGTTGAAGTCGCACGTGCCAATGGCTTCACCACCGTAATGGTCTTGCCCGCTCCCTGTACCAGCGAGAACTGAACGAGAATGTCAAAGCCCAAAAAGCTCCAACCTAGAAGAGAACAGACAAAACAGTCCTTCCTTTCTTCACTCTCTCCAATGACCAGAGATGTGCTATGCGTTCTCTTCCTGTACATCGTTACACTGGTCCTGTTCCGCAGCATTGTCTTTGAAAATGCAGCGTTTGCCTCCGAGGGTGACACTGCCGCGGCATTAAGCTATGCACATGCCGGAAATGCAATCAAGCAAGCTGAAGGCGTGGACGTTGTGTGGATGCCGTACTTCTTCAGCGGCATGCCGACCTTTGGCAACGTTGCGTTTGTTCCCCACGACGTCAGCTATGCGCAGAAGGTTGTAGTTGCCGTCCTTCACCTGCTGTATCTCAACAGCAAGTGGAGCTGGTATGTGGTGTACTATCTCTTCTGTGGTGTCTTCATGTTCCTGTTGGCGCGTACATGGAGGCTTCCGCGTATTGCCGCGCTCTTTGCTGCCCTTACCTTTATGCTGAGTCCTTATGGCGTCGGTCTAGCCGCGGAAGGCCACGGATCAAAGCTGATGGCGCTAAGCTATCTTCCGCTGGTGTTTCTTTTGACGCATCTTCTCTTTGAGCGACGCGACCTTCTCAGCTTCGGTCTTCTTTCCGCTGCCGTGGGCACGCTCATGCTGACAAACCACATGCAGATTGTGTATTACGCCTTTATGGTCATTGGGCTCTATCTTCTCTATCATATCATCCTCGACTTCAAACAGGACAAGCTGCTTGCCGGCCAAAAAACCGCGTTGTTCCTCGGCGCGCTTGTCATCGGGTTCTGCATCTCATCGTACATCTATCTTTCGGTGTACGAGTACTCAACCTTCTCCATTCGGGGCGGTGGAACAGTGGGCTCGAAAGGTGGCCTGGCATATGACTATGCCACCAACTGGTCTATGAATCCCTGGGAGCTGCTGACGCTCCTCGTTCCGTCGTTCTTCGGTTTTTCAAGCAAGTATGTCGGGACATTTCTGGGCCAGGTACAGGAGTTGCCGCTGTACTGGGGAACGATGCCGTGGAACACTTCATCTGTGTACGTCGGAGTTGTTCCTCTTCTGCTTTCGGCCGTAGCTCTTGCACTTCGGCGGAACAGGACAACGATCTTTTTCGCTGCCGTTAGCGTTATCGTTCTGCTGATGTCGTTGGGGAAGCACTTCTCGCTCTTCTACAGCCTGCTGTTCAACTATCTCCCCTTTTTCAACAAGTTTAGAGCCCCATCAATGATTATGCACCTCATCACGTTCACCGCGGCCTTCCTGGGTGCATACGGACTAGCATACGTGCTTCAGTCCACCGAGGAGAAAAGAGAAGGTGACTTTCAGACTGCGAAGAAGACCGTGCTCTATATTGCCGTCGGTTTTGTTGCCTTTCCTCTACTTGCATATGGCCTGTATGCAGCGTTCGCTGGTCCAATGTTCTTGCGGGAAGGTGAGCTCCAAGAATATGTTCAGCAATACGGCCAGCGGGGCCGCGAGTTCATCGACCAGATCAAGCAATTCCGGTCAGATCTGTTGTGGAATGACTACATGAAGTTTGTCATACTGACGGGGGCAGCGTTCGGAGCGATGTGGTTATTCCTGCAAAAGAAAATTCAGACGGGGTTGTTCAGCACGATCATTCTTGGGACGCTCCTCATCGACTTGTTCATACTCGACACCAAGTTCATCAACCCTCGGCCGAGTTCGGCAGTGGAGGAACACTTCCAGCCGGATGCGACGATACGCTATTTGAAAGAACAGCCCGGTTTGTTCAGGGTGTTTCCGCTTGGACCGGATCTTTTTATGGACAACTCCTATGCGTATAATGGACTCCAATCGATCGGCGGGTACAGTCCGGCCAAGCTGAAGATCTATCAGACCATGATTGACTCGTGTCTCTACCGGGGACCGGATCCACGCTTTCCGTTGAACATGAGCATCGTGGACATGCTCAACGCTAGGTATCTTGTTGCGCAAGGTCGGCTGCCGGAAGACCGGTTCGAGCTCGTCAATACCGACCAGACGAAGAAACTCTTGACCTATAGAAATCCGCATTCGCTTCCCCGGGCATTCTTTGTCAGCAACGTGGTCGTCGCTCAGAATCAGAGCCAGGTGTTCACCACATTAAATTTAGCATCCTTTGATCCGGCGGTGACCGCGGTACTTGAGAAATCTCTTCCTCATGAATTCACTCGGCCTGACTCTTCATTTGCGAATGTGGTTGAGTACAAGTCGAGAGCAATCAGCATCAAAGCATACACTTCCTCACCCTCGCTGCTGGTCCTCAGTGAGGTATACTATCCGGGTGGGTGGAAAGCACACATTGACGGCCAGGAGACGGAGATATTCAAAACGAACTACGTCCTCCGTTCGGTGTTCGTACCGGCCGGTCAGCATGACATCGTGTTTACGTTCGAGCCGAGGTTTTATGAAGCCGGGTGGCTGCTTTCGAACGGTGCATGGTTCGTTTCGGTGCTCTGCATTCTGCTTGGACTCTGGCGAGTACCGGCGGTCCGTGCACGATTCGCGCCCGGGCGACCGGAGCAAGAGAAGGTGAAAAGTTGACAAAAAGTAACCGCGTGTCTGTACATTATTGGTGATGTTTCGTCTTCGTCCTTGATGAAGAACAAACGAATACATATTGTTTTTGGCGCAACGATGTTTGCTGCCCTCTTGTGGGTGATCGTAAACATGAGAGACCAGTATCAGACGACAATTGCGGCGCCGCTAATTGTTGAAAACATTCCCCAAGGGAAAGCAATTCAAACACCCATTCCACAGTACCTCTACCTCAAATGCAGAAGCGACGGCTGGCGACTGGCAGGACTGGCGCTGGGAGGAGAAGTGCGGTGCGTTCTCGATATCGGTTCGCTGCCGTCAAGCCAGACAGTGTTCACACTCAAGGACGTGGTGGAACGGCTCAACTTGCCTCTCGGCATTCAACTGATCACCATGAAACCCGAGTCGCTCTTTGTCACGCTAGACAGGTTTGCCCAGAAGAGGTTGCCGGTGGTGCTCGACGGTCAGCTTTCGTTCAAGGAAGGGTACGGACTCGTCGGTTTGCCGACGGTAACGCCCGAGACCGTACAGATCGGAGGAGCAGAAGCGGTGCTGAAGACGATCAGCTTCTGGAGGACCGCGCACACTGCGCTTGAGAATCTGAAGGCATCGGTGGAAACGGATGTTTCACTTGCCGATACCTCATTGTACAAACTGAGATTTCGGCCTGCGCTGGTTCGCGTCCGGGTGAATGTCCAACCTTTTGCCGAAAAGCCGTTCTCGGGACTGCCGGTCGAGGTTCTCTCCGTTCCCAGCAACCGCGAAGTCATTGTGATACCTCCAAAGATCGACATTGTTGTGCGGGGAGGAATCGATCAGTTGTCGGCGCTCAACCTGCGGGATTTTCGGGCGTCGGTGGACTACAATGATCTGGTTAATGACACGAGCGGGTTTATGGATCCGCTGATCGTCCCGCCGGCGGGAGTGCAGCTGGTGAGCAAGCGGCCCGAGCGGTTGCAGTATATCGTTCGAAAGCGATTGTGAGACTTCTCTGTGGCGCGTCTGGAATAAGAGAGGCATTGCCATGCGGCTAGGGATCAACATCGATCATATCGCAACATTGCGCGAAGCGCGCGGTGGAGTTGAGCCTGATCCCGTGACGGCAGCTCACATCTGCGAACTTGCGGGGGCGGATGGGATTGTCTGCCATTTGCGGGAGGACAGGCGGCATATTAACGACCGTGACCTTCGTCTCTTGCGCGACAGCATCAAGACAAAGCTGGATCTCGAGATGGCAGCGACGGACGAGATCGTAAAGATTGCAATTGAGACACTACCTGAGCTCGCAACGCTCGTCCCGGAACGACGCCAGGAACTTACCACGGAAAGCGGGCTCGACGTCCGGGGCAACCGGCACCGCCTCCGTGACGTGGTCAAAGAGCTCCAGCGGCACGACATTGAAGTGAGCCTCTTTGTTGATCCGGTTCCCGAGCAGATTGAGGCCGCTCGTGAGGTAGAGGCCGACAAGATAGAAATTCACACCGGACAGTACGCCAATGCGCGGACTGAGCGGGAGCGACATGAGCTCTTGAACGTCGTGCACTCTGCTGCAAAAATGGCAAGAGAGTATGGCCTTGGCGTGAACGCCGGGCACGGACTGAATTATCTGAATATCATTCCGTTCAGGCAGATAACCGAGGTAGAGGAGGTCAGCATCGGGCACGCGATCATTTCACGGGCCGTGTTTGTAGGTCTGGATAGTGCGGTAAGAGAGATGCTGGCACTGGTCAGGTGAATTCACGTGAACAGGGTTGAAGAGGAGAAAGGAGAAGCCCTGGGGAGAGGGCATTAATCCTTCATTTCTAGCTTCCGAATCTCGTCCCGTATCGAAGCAGCTTTTTCGTAGTTCTCTTTCTCGATCGCCTCCTTCAGCTGCTGGTGCAGCACTTCGAGCTTGGACATTTTTGACGCGGGTTGTTGTTTTGTCTTCTCCTTCTGCTGCTTGTCATATGGAACCTGGTCGTCTTCTTCCTCTTCTGGAACAAACGCCGCCTCGTCCATTACGCTGGAAGCAACGTAGATTTGTGCCCCGTAGCGGACGGCGAGCGCAATTGCATCGCTGGGGCGCGAGTCAATAACCTGGCTGTCGATGCTGAGCTTCGCGTAGAAGGTGCCGTCACGGAGCTCGTCGATCGTAATTTCGGAGAGATCTCCGCCGAATGCGGTGATAATGTTTTTCATCAGGTCGTGCGTCAACGGTCGCGGCGGCTTGATCCCTTCCATTTCCAACGCGATAGACTGAGCCTCCGCTGCCCCGATGATGATTGGTAACCGGCGGTTCCCATTGACTTCCTTCAAAATCAGCGCATATGCCCCACCGCTAGCGGGATTTGTCGAAAGTCCCAGAATGTCGACGGGCACCCTGTCCACACCACACCTCCTGACAAATACGTAGCTATATCTATCTTGCATATACAGAAAAAGATTCAAACAAGCAAGCGGACATATACATAACCCTTGCATTGCACTACCAGTTCTCTATGCAAGCGCAGGGGTTGCTTCGATGAGTTCAACAAGTACTGCCGACAGAACGCGCGGGGAGCGGACAGTAATCCAGAGGCCCTTAGCACTCGGGGTTGCTCCCTTGCACTCACTATACAGCGATCTCACTTGCCCAGCATTGTTTTCAACTGTGCAGTGAGTTCGGGGAGGATTTCAATCACATCGCCGACGATTCCATAATCCGCCACCTGGAAAATAGGCGCATCTTTGTCCTTGTTGATGGCGACAATGCACTTCGAAGATGACATTCCCGCGAGATGTTGCACTGCACCTGAGATCCCACAGGCAATATACATTGTCGGGGAGACAGTCTTCCCGGTCTGTCCCACCTGCTCATCGTGTGGTCTCCAACCGGCATCAACGACAGCGCGCGAGGCGCCGACTGCCCCGCCGAGCACATCAGCGAGGTCTTCAATGAGTCGGAAGTTTTCCGGCGCTTTTAGTCCTCTTCCACCCGAAACGATAATATCAGCTTCCGTCAAATCCGGCCGGCCGGAAGCGACCTTGATAGAGTGTACCACACTCCCGAAGTCACCGGCCTCAAGCGTGACAGAAGCTTTTTCTATCATTGCTGTTCCGGATTCGGCAACCGCCGTGAACACATTTGGCCGTAGTGTAAAAACCTTCGTTGGTGTGGTGATCTTAACGTCGAGAATCGCTTTTCCGGCGTACACCGGTCGCGATGCAATGACAACCCCATGTTCTACGGTGAGCGCACTGCAGTCAGCGGCCAGGCCGGCCTGTAGCTTTGCTGCGACTCTGGGTGCAATGTCTTTCCCCATCTGTGTTGCCGGAAGGAAGACATGTTGTGCACCCTCACGCCTGGCAATCTCGGCAATCACCTTGGCGTATGCCGTGTTCGAGTGCTGACCAAGCTTCGGGTCGTTGATAACGACGACCTTGGTCGCACCGTAGTTCCCGAGTGTCTTGGCGACCTCATCGACACCGTCGCCAACAATCAGGGCGACAACCTGGGCACCGAGGCCCTGGGCGATTCCCTTGGCTGCCGAGACTGCCTCAAATGCAGACTTCTTGATTTTGTTGTCGCGTTGCTCTGCGAATACCAGGAAATTCATTGGGTTAAATGATTTTTGCTTCCTCATGTAGAAGACGGAGGAGTTCGGGAACGGCGCTTTTTTCTGTTCCGACGATTCTGCCGGCTCCCTTGCCCTGAGGTTTTCTTATCCGCATTGTTTCTACACGGATCTCTGCCGGGGTCGCCGCTCTTTCTTCAATTGGTTTGCTCTTTGCAGCCATTATTCCCTTTAACGATGGATATCGCGGTTCGTTGAGTCCTTTCTGCGCGGTGAACACGGCAGGCAGTTTCACATCTACAACCTCGTGCCCTCCCTCAATCTCACGTTCGCAGACGGCCTTGCCGTCCTGAATATCAAGCTTTACCACGACGCTGGCTGAGGGGAGTCCCAACAGCTCCGCAACAAGCGTTCCGACCTGGGCGTTGTCGTAGTCGATGGACTGCTTGCCGAACAATATCACGTCGGCCGACAGGACCTTCAATTCTTCCGCGAGTGCTTTTGCGACCCCGTAGGAGTCGCGTACAGCGTCGTCTTTGAGCAGGACAGCCCTGTCAACACCCATGGCGAGTGCTTTCCGGAGTGTTTCTTTGTGCAGATCGCCCCCAACGCTTATGGCTGTGACAGTGCCTTTGAATTTCTCCCTTATCCTAAGCCCCTCTTCCACTGCGAACTCGTCATACGGGCTCAGCATGTAGTTGACGCCGGATTTGTCGATGGTAGTGGTATCGGGACCGATTTTAATTTTGGTCTCGGTATCTGGGACGTGGTTGACGCAAACGGCTACGATCATTCTTTCTCTCCAGATGTGGGGTCAAATATAGTCAGCGAGCGTGTGAAAGGCAAGAACGGCCTTGCGCTCTGGATTTCGAGACGGCGGCTGGATCATCGAGACAAAAGGGAAAGGGCTGCACGACACCTGCCTGCGTGTATTCGGTCCACGCACATCGCGTGCCAGGGAACATGAGCTTGGAAGAGGGTGCGGTTTTCTCGTTGACATTCTTGACCGATTTGGTTATTATTGTAGTCCGTCTGATTAGCGAGTTTTTACCCGACAGAAAGGATCGTGAGGATGTTTGCGGTTGTTGACATAGCTGGAAAACAGTTCAAGGTGGCCCAGAACGATAAGCTCATTGTCCCGACGCTCAAGCAGAAGGTTGGTGCGAAAGTTCGGTTCGATAAGGTCATGATGGTGGGCGATGACAAAGACATCGTGGTTGGGAACCCACTTGTTACGGGAGCGCACGTTGAGGCGACTGTCCTCGATCATGTCAAAGGACCGAAAGTCATAGTCTTCAAAAAGAAGAAACGGAAAGGGTACCGCGTCAAGCGTGGACATCGTCAGCAGTACACAGAGGTTCAGATTTCAACCATCCAGAAGTAAGGACCTGAGATATGGCTCACAAAAAGGGAGTTGGCAGTTCCCGCAACGGCAGGGATAGCAATGCACAGCGTCTTGGAGTGAAGCGTTTCGGCGGTGAAGTGGTTTCGGCCGGGAGCATCCTTGTGCGCCAGCGCGGCACACGGTTTCAGCCGGGATCGAACGTCGGCCTCGGTGGAGACGACACCCTGTTCGCGAAAGTTGACGGGGTTGTGAATTTCAAGAAGTTCAGCAAGGCTAAGAAAGTCATCAGCGTGGTTCCCAAAGCGTAATGGCTCGTGCCGTCGGGCAAGACGGTTTTCTTGCCCAGCGGACTTGAGGCTGTTTTTGTGCGCTGCCCGGTATACGCCGACGCGGTTCTTTGGCCCATCCAAATCTGCCCCGATTTCATCGGGGCGCATCCCGACCCTCACAGAGCCTTTTGTAAGGCTGGAATTTTTCGATTCTGCTCATTGTTCGAATCCACATTGGAGACCATCTATGAAAATCACAGTCATCGGTGCGGGAAACGTGGGTGCCGCGACGGCCCAACGTATTGTCGATAAGCAACTGGCAAACGAGATTATTCTTGTTGATGTGCTTGAGGGAATTCCTCAGGGTAAGGCGTTGGATATCTACGAGGCTACACCTGTGGAGAAGACCGACGTGAAGGTTGTTGGAACGAACGGGTACGACGAGACCATACACTCGGACATCATCGTCATCACGGCAGGGATCGCTCGCAAACCGGGGATGAGCCGTGACGACCTGATGAACACGAACAGCGGAATCGTCAAGAGTTGCACTGCGGCGGCAAGTGCGAAGTCCCCTAACGCGATCATCATCGTGGTCTCGAACCCGCTGGATGTAATGACATACGTTGCATACAAAGTGAGCGGGTTCGATCGCCGTCGCGTATTCGGCATGGCGGGCGTGCTCGATACGGCACGGTTCCGGACATTCATCGCCATGGAACTGAATGTTTCCATTGAGGATGTGAGTGCGTTTGTGCTGGGTGGACACGGCGACTCAATGGTGCCGCTGCCACGTTATTCCACTGTTGCCGGCATTCCCATTACCGAACTGATGGATCAGGCAACGATCGATCGGTTGGTGAAGCGCACGCGTGACGGCGGTATCGAGATTGTCAACTATCTTAAGACGGGAAGCGCGTACTACGCACCCTCCTCTTCGGCTGTTGCCATGGTGGAATCGATCGTCAAGGACAAGAGAAGAATACTGCCGTGTGCAACGTACCTGCAAGGCGAGTACGGAATACAGGATACGTTCGTGGGCGTGCCCGTGAAACTCGGCAAGCACGGCATCGAGCAGGTGATTGAAATTAAGTTGAATGCAGAAGAGCAGGTTGCACTCAACAGGTCTGCCGACGACGTCAAGAAATCGATTGCGAAGCTAGCACTTTAAACGTGTACACCATCGTGGGGAGAGTTTCACTCCGGCCAATTCTGTCGCTGTTTCGGTGTGCGGCTCTCCCCTTTCTTCTTTGTGCACTCCCCTTCGGTTGTCGCGAGGATAACCAGTCTGTCGCTCCTCCCGGTCAGCCTACCGTGCGGTTCACATTCGGCCGCGGCGATCATGCTGTATACAACAATTGGAACCTCGATGAGGACGGGTACAGCATCTTCAGCTCCAGGTTTCGAAACTCGTGGACCGTCGTCGATACGGCTGGGCAATTCTTCGGCCGCTCTCCCGTAACGATCGTTCTTGACAGCGTGTTCGTTGGGACTACCGCTAGTCCGGATTCCGTGGCGGGAGTGGATTCGCTTTTCTTCTACATGTCACCGGAAGGTGATGTGTACCAACGCGGGTTTCTTTCAACACTCCTCAAACGACGAGAGGGAATCGGACTGACGCCACAGTGGGACCTGATTGCTGCATTTTCACAGGACGCATCAAGCTCTTGGGTGGTCGGCTACGCCGATAGGGCAGTTCCCGTATATGCGAGCATCGGCGGTTCCAGGGAATTCGTTGCAGCGGATGTGAATGGCGTGCAGACGGTTCTTCTTTCGTACAGGATTGAGATTGGGGGCCCGGACTTCGATGCTGCGCTCTGGCTGATAGACTCTCCGCCGGCAGTTTTTCGGTGGCGTGACGAATCGAGTGGAGCGGTGTCAGGAATGATGAAAGAGCTGACGACACTTCGCTCGAAGACGCAGTAAGGACGGCCGGTGGCTCCATTGAGTGCGCGTTTATGAGATGGATCGTCCGGCGCGTTTCCCCATGGCCATCTAACGTCAGACGCTTACTTGTTCAGGTTCAACCACAGCGCTACCTGCATCCCTGAGCGTTTCATATTGAACTCCACCTTATCCATCAACGTCCTCATCAGAAAGATCCCGCGCCCGGTCTCACGAAGCAGATTCTTCTTCAAGAGAGGGTTTCCCACTTTCTGTGCCCTAAATCCCTTTCCTGTGTCGTCTACCATCACCAGCAGCCATCCGGGCAAGGTCTCACATACGACAGTGACTTTCTTCGCAGGGTCCGATTTGTTGCCGTGCACGATGGCATTGTTGACCGCCTCGGTCAGTGAGATCATCAGCTTATTGCTTTGAATTTCGTCGAGGTGAATGTGGTGCCTCAACTTTTTCAGGAAACGCTCCACCCTGCCAATATACTTCGGGCTGCTTGGGAGCGTCATGCGGAACACCGTCTGCTTGGGTGCCACCGGTGTGCTGTTCAGAAGTTGATGAGGATATTCAGGGTCATGTTTGCGAGTGACCGCGCGGTACCGTCTGAAAATTGTCGCTGCTCATACCATCCCCTCAGACTGAGCCGGCTGAATTGGCTCACATCCCAGGCGATGCTGCATGTCGGACCAACACTTCGAAGGAACAGGTCGAGTCGCCTGCCTGCCGGCTCGTACGTGTAGCGAGATTGGCTGAAGTAGCGTATGCCGACGGCAAACTGCGATCCGGACGCAGGTGTGAATCGCGCCTGCAACGCATATGTCTTGTCAACGAACGAATTCTCGGGACGTTCGGTGAAGTCGCTCCACGACAATTGGCCCCTCTCATACAACTTCAAATAACTGAAAAAGTCAAGACCAAGCTTGGGGGTAAAATCAATGCTTGTGGAATCGATCCACCCGAACTGACGGTACGAGAAGCTCCGCACCAAGGCCACCTGCTCCTCAAAATCATAGACTGTGTAGTTCGCCAGCACTTCAAAGGTATTGACGGAGACGAAGCCACTGAACGGACGATACATCACCCTGGGTGAAAGTCGAAGGATGCGATTGTAGTTGTTGTTCGCACTCCGCTCCTTCAGAAGGTACACGACATGACTGAGGATGCCGTCAAGAGAGACCGAAAGGTCAAGGAACTGGCTGATCCGATGCGTTGTCATAATCGTCACTGCAGTAAGCTGCTCATCACGGTCCTCGACATTCAGCTCGCTTGCTGTATCGTAACGGAGTATACTGGCAGTCCCGGAGAAAGAAAGGTGATCTGAAAGCGACAAAGGAAGACCGAGTGTCCCTGCGATTGATGTCCGTCGTGAGAGATTGTCTTTTGTCTGTTCCTGCCTGTTTCTCCCGTTGAAGAGTACTTCGATGTTTGGGGACGAAATACCGGGAGGTGTGGCGCGGTGGGCTTCATCCCTCTCGGTGTAAGAGAAGCGGGCAGATGCCGTCCGACTGCTGTCATCCGAGCGGTAGATGGCCTGCAGGTATGTATCCAGACGGAACTCACTGATTTCAGTATCGAATTGCACCGTGCTGTCCGGTACTACCCTGAATGAGCGCAGATCTCTGTCGAGCGACCTGTTTGTCGTTGTGACAAATAATGTGGCAAGAAAATTTCGTTCGATTTCATAGTCAAGAAGATTGGCGAAGGAAAACACATTTTCAGCTCTGCTCTCGATCCTGCTGTCTCCACCAGCAGATGGGTTGATGGTGAACGCGTAGAACTCCCTTCGGTTTCTGCTGAACGACACAAGTACGCTGTCGC
>Ga0299912_10002538_pt1 | contig 14967 bp, 14 predicted proteins | sample RVTome_2_FD_207667 | JGI IMG/M metagenome (GOLD analysis project Ga0299912, IMG submission 207667) | Soil microbial communities from uranium-contaminated site in the Upper Colorado River Basin, Wyoming, United States - RVT95D214 (version 2) ... | reverse complement strand
GCGCCGGATCGAGGTCGCACCGGGACTGAGGCCGCGCCTCCCAATCGAGGGGACCCAATTCGTCGACATCAGTGTGCCAGCCCTCGCGAGGCTGCGCGAGCGTGGTGCGAGCGTGGTGCAGGGCACCGTCTCGTCGCTCCCGTTTCCTGCCGGCACCTTTGATCTGGTATGTGCGTTCGACATTGTCGAGCATATCGACGACGATGATCTCGCGCTGCATGAGTTGTCTCGGGTCGCAGCGGCCGACGCAGACGTTCTCCTATCGGCCCCGCTCGACCCCTCGCATTGGACGGTGTTCGACGAACTCGTGGGACATCGGCGGCGCTATAAGCCATTGGAACTCCTCGCGAAGCTCGCGGAGCATGGCCTCTCGGTAGAGCGCAGCGCCGTCTATGGGATGCGTCCGAGGTCGTCGCACCTGGTCAATATCGGGATGTGGGTACTCACCCATCATCGGGAACGGGCGATGTGGTGGTACAACCGCGTTATGATGCCGCTCGGGGTGCGCTTCCAGAAGAAGCTCATCCTAACCCCCGGGATGGTCGACACCGAGAAGGTCGACGAGGTCTTGCTCGTATGCCGGAGGGACAGTGCGTCCCGCTCGAAGGCAGCAATCGAGGGTCAGGACCGCGCGCGCGCCGGTTCGGCCTCGAACAGCGAAGCCGCAATGGCTTTAGCTCGTAAAGGGGTAAGGGCGTGAGCGGCGCTCGAAGCAACGCAAATGAGATTCGCATGAGGCTGTTCGTGCCTTGGCAGCGTTTTCCGATGCTGGCGTCGATCTGCCTCTTCCTGGTTGTATCGGGTTGCCGGTACACCGCCGTTCAGAACGCAGCCGTCTCGGCGCCCGCGCCCCATCCAGCCCGCTTTCTACTGACCTTCGATGATGGTCCGAGCTTGTTGCAACCCTACAACCCCACGACAGTAATACTGGATCAGCTCGCCGATAACACAGTGCAGCCAAGGATCAAAGCGGTGTTCTTCGTGCAGACACGTAGCCCAAGAGCGGGCGGCACCCCCTACGGGCAGGAGATCCTCCGGCGCATCCGCGACGAGGGCCATGTGATCGGTTTGCACAGCGGATCGGCTCGCGGCCACAAGAACCACCGCTATCTTTCGCCGGCCGAGTTGGGCCAGTCGCTGACCGATGGAATCTCGGACATTCGCGCCCTGTCGGGCCGCTATCCCACCTTGGTTAGACCACCGTACTGGTCCTTCAATGCCCGCACTCAAGCCGAATACCATGCACATGGCCTGGATATGTTGCTTACAGATATCAACGCACGCGACGGGAAGATATGGGGCTGGCACATCAGCCTGCGACGCCGCAGCCACTTTCGCGCCAAGCTGGCTGAGGTGCGACGCGCCATTGAAGAAGACCGGCTTCCGGTCGTGGACGGCGTCGTTCCGGTCGTGGTGACATTCCATGATACGAACGATTTCACCGCCAGCCACATGGAGGAATACATCAGGATCATCGTCGAGGAGGCGAAGCGGGTGGGTTTGCCGGTGGCGCCGGAGCCCTTTTACAATGACGGACCCACAATCGAACGGATCGCTCGCTTGCGTGCTGAATTTGGTGTTTATGCCACAGAATGAGGGAGGGAATAAGGGTTTTCCCATCATTTCCGGCACCTTCTTGTCCCCTTGAATCTTCTTCATTACGTCCTTTACTACGAAGGCTTTTGATGTTATTATCATTTCGCTTTATAACCATCTGGGCGCCTCCTGTTTTAAGGTTTCTTTTTCCAATACCCTTTATTAACAGGATCCCCTGATGGTTTTACAATCTTTTCTTGTTCCCCTATGCAAAATTCGGGCATTTATAAAATTTTCAATACCCCATCCGTTTGCGGTGGGGCAATTGATTAATGAGAACACACATGAATAGATTCATCCTAATGGTAATAATTATTTTAATGCCTTTTCAGGTCTTCAGTGAAGAACCGCAAGATGAGAACGACTATACCGATAAAAAGGCCGAGATCTTCAGCCGTATAAAACAGGCGGCCTCAAGCGTTCAGACCCTTGCGGGCGGATTTACCCAGGAAAAGCATCTGGAGATATTGAAAAACTCACCTATTTCCAAAGGGAGATTTTTTTACAGGAATCCTGACTGTCTGCGATGGGAGGTTTGCGAGCCTTTGTCCATGGGATTTATCGTGAATGGAGATAAAGGGAAAAGATGGCGAGGTCAGTCAGGATCTTTACAGTCCTTTGATCTTAAGAAGGAACCTGTGATTCAGATCATTACAGAACAGGTTTTTGCCTGGGCAAGGGCTGATTTTGATCGCTTGGAGGCAGGATATGACATCACAGTCCTGGAGGAGAATCCCGTTACATTGAGACTTGTCCCCCTTTCCGTTACTGGAAAAAAATATATTGACCATATCAAGATTATCTTCTCCTCAACGGAAGATTATGTAAGCTCAATAGAAATACATGAGGCCGGTGGAGATTATACACAAATCAATTTTATCGATATGACGATCAACAAACCGATTCAAGAGGATATTTTTTGATGTCCGGTTATGACATCTTCCGGCATTTTTATACCTTTTTCTCACGGCGTCGTCTGATGCTTTTCATAGTTGCGGCAGTTATTATTGCCTTGAGCATCGTGTCTATAAGAAATATTAAAATTTCCGAAGACATAAAATCAATGCTCCCGGACAATCAGAGAGATTTCACCGCCGATTTTGAACTGCTACAACATACCCCTTTCATGCACAATATCATCATTAACCTGAAAGATAAATCCAACGGCGACATCAAAGACCTTACAGAGGTTGCCGACCGTCTGGCGGCAGCGATGACCCCTCCATTATTTACCAAGGTGGTTACCGGACCGTCAATCAACCAGGACATGGATCTTTATAACTGGATGATTAAGGCCTTACCGAATCTTGCGACTGATGAAGATTTGGAGATTATCAAATCAGGATTAACAACAGGGCATATTCGCGATCAGTTGACTGATTATTATAACAGCCTTTTTTCCCCTGAAGGCTGGTTTACCAAAAATTTTATTACGACCGACCCCTTAGACCTGAAGACCGTCGGCCTTAAAAAATTGGCCTTTTTAAATATCATTTCTAATGTGCGCCTGCAAGATAATCACTTTATAGATAACGATGGGAATAACGTCTTATTGATTGCCGAGACTGATGTGGATATCACGGATGCCGGCAGCGCCGAAAAAATGCTTGATCAACTCAATGTCCGGGCCGCAAATATTCTCCCCCAAAACATTGAGATGTCGGTGTTGAGCGCCCAAAATTATACCGTTGCCAATGCAGAGACGATCAAAAATGACCTTTTTGTAGTCCTGACTATCTCGTCCTTATCCATTGTTATCCTCTTTATTTTCTTTCTGAGAAGCTGGAGGGCGTTTTTAGTCTTATTAATATCCTTTTCATCCTTCTCTATTGCCTTAGTCAGCGTCTCTCTCATCTATAAGACTGTCTCGGCAATTACTATAGGTTTCGGATCAGTCCTTCTTGGGCTCTCTGATGATCTCAGCCTGCATGTCTATTTTGCCTTGCGCCCCAGGAAGGCAAAGGATAAAAATCATGATCCTTCCGCGATCATGGCCGAGGTATCCCGCCCGGTTTTATTCGGGGGAGTGATAACCCTGTGCGCCTTTTCTCTATTACTTTTTTCCGATCTGCCGGGACAGCGCCAGTTAGGGACCTTTTCCATAATCGGCGTAGTGGCATCTCTTGCCATGTCGTTAATTCTGTTGCCGCATATGATGCAGGCATCATCAGGGGGAAAAGATGCGCCGGGCATCATTCTTAAAAAGAGAAAGATCGTCCATCCCTCAATGGTCATCGGCATCTGGATCTTATTGCTTACAGGATGCGCGTGGCAGGGGAGACACATCAGTTTTAACGGCGACCTGAACGCCTTAAATTTCATACCAAGGGAACTTCATGACGTTGAACTCATGGTCAAGGAGACCTGGGGAGATTTTCGCAGCAGTGCAATGATCTTCTCTGAAGGACAGGATGTCGAATCAGCCCTTGAAATAAACGATACCCTTTTCCGCCGGCTTTCAGAAAACATCAAGGATGGAGAAATCATAAGCATCGCCCCTGTCCTCCCCTCGATAAAAGCTCAGCAAGCAAACCAAAAAGGCTGGAATGATTTCTGGTCCAGGAAAGAGGATCAGGTTCGTCAGATTTTAGAGGAAGAGGGAAAGGCACTTGGCTTTTCCGGCAATGCCTTTGACCCCTTTTTTTCAAACCTTAAGATATCCCCAGCCCCTATTCTTCCGGAAGATTTAAAGGTCTTGGGCATTAAGGAGGTCCTTGATTCTATGATCATTAGTTCAGAGGGAAAAGTCAGCGTCCTGACATTAGTTCCGGACACCGCTGAAATAAAAACCCTTATGGAGCGGGATAAAGATCGTCTTCCAGGTGTGCGGTTTGTATCTCAAACCCATTTCAGTGAAATGATCAGAAATGCAATCAGCCATGATTTTATTCGATTTATTATCGGGGCATTTTTTATCATCATTTTATTATTAGTCCTCCTTTTCCGGAATATTAAAAAGGTCCTGCTCAGTTTAATCCCTGTAGCCACCGGCATGATATTCATGTTAGGGGTCATGAGTTGGCTGGAAATACCTTTTAATATCTTTAATATCATTTCAACGATACTGATTATCGGTTTGGGTGTCGATTATGGGATTTTTATGGTATGTAAGAGTTCGGAAGAGTATGAGCATGACACGGACACCGCGGTATTATTATCCGGTTTGACAACCGTTACCGGTTTTGGGGCCTTGATCTTTGCCCGGCATCCAGCCTTACATTCTATCGGTATAACCGTATTATTAGGGATCGGGGCAGCTATTCCTTCGGCAATCTTTGTTATACCCGCTTTCTATCGAACCAAAGATAATGGGTCTGACAGGGAAACACGCCTTGACATATCTCAAGGGAAAGAGTCATGAATGAACTTATAGATGCTGTAAAAAAATCGGCCATAGGCCCCGCGCAAATGAAAGATTCAAATACTATAACCGGTAAATATTGTTTTGCTGATGATTTTATAGGGTTTTCGGGACATTTTCCAGGTTATCCCATCCTACCCGCCGTAGTGCAATTGATTGCAGCACTATGCATTATTGAGGAACAGAAGGGACATCAATTACAATTGCACTCAGTGCAAAATGCAAAATTTCTTCAAGAGATCAGACCGGGCAATGAAATCCTGATTCAATGCACTGATTGCGCGGTAAATGGGATGCCGGGGAGTAAGATACAAATTTTTTCCGGTGATAAGATCGCAGCTTCTTTTTTAATGACTTTTTTATAATGAGGGAGCAAAAAGGTGTTGAAACCATATTTTATTACCCAGAAGGACGACCCCAAACCTCTCCGTCTTCAGGTGAAGAGACAAGTGCGCTTTGAAGAGACTGATGCGCTTGGGATAGTCTGGCATGGCCGCTATGCAAGCTATTTCGAGGATGCCAGGAGTGCGCTGGGGGACAATTACGGTATAGGATACCTGGACCTTTACAGGAACGGGATAGTCGCGCCTATTAAAAAGCTGCACGCAGACTATCACCGGCCCCTGACATACCCGGAGGATTTTACAGTTGAGGCCATATTGCACTGGTCCGATGCGGCCAGGATCAATTATGAATTCATCATCAGAGACAGTAAGGGGAGCATAGTCACCACGGGTTATTCAGTACAGATCATGCTGGACATGGAAAATAATCTGTATATGGTTTCGCCTCCTTTTTATCAGGAGTTTTGTAAACGATGGAAGGCAGGTGAGTTGAAATAAACCCTATCTGGATTACAGATGCGGCCACAGTGACTGCCCTTGGCAACAACCTTGACACATTGTGGGATAGGCTTTTACTCGGAGAGTCAGGGATTAAGCCAGTGCGGCGATTCCCTGTAATCGCTTACAATTCCAAGATAGCCGCTTGTATCGAGGATTTGGAACCGACCGGCAAGATATCAATAATCTATGAAATGCTTGATCGATTATTCATTACAATGGGGCCGGTTCCATCGGATTCTTTTCTCATTACCGCGTCAACCAAGGCCGGCATAGACAACCTGGAAAGATCAGCCCGCGGCTTGCCTGCCGATATCCGTGATTGTCTCTTTTCGCATGTCTCTGATCATATCTCAATCCGGTTCTCCTTAACAAGTGGAAACATAAATATTAACACCACATGCGCATCATCAGCAATCGCCCTTTCCAGGGGGGCGTCTCTCATTGAATTGGGCAGGGCCGATTCCGTGCTGGTCTGCTGTTTTGACCTTGTCGCGGAATATGTTTTTTCCGGTTTCTGCGCCCTGCAGGCTATGTCTCCCGTGCCGTGCATGCCCTTTGACAGGAACAGGAAAGGCATGAACATAGGGGAAGGCGCGGCTGCCCTGCTCCTCATGAGTCCCGAAAGGGCAAAAAGGGAGGGGAGATCATCCCTGGGTGCCCTTGTGGGATGGTCGGTCTCCAATGACGCCTTTAATATCACAGCACCTGACATGGACGGCCATGGCCTGACGCTGGCCATCAGGAAGGCATTGCAGAGGTCCGGCATACCGGAGGATGCCGTTTCCGCGATATGCGCACACGGTACAGGAACCGTTTACAATGATTCCATGGAACTCACGGCCTTCCGGAAAGTCTTTGGAAATAGAAAGTTGCCGGTCTTTTCAGTCAAGGGCGCCATTGGACATACGATGGGCGCGGCCGGCGGCATTGAGGCGGCCCTCTGCCTCAAGAGTCTCGAGACAGGGATTATTCCTCCCACCGCGGGGTTCATGGAGCCGGATACAGGGGCTGAAGGACTTGTGAGCAATGAGCCGGTGATTAATGAATGCGATTATATGCTTTCCACAAATTCCGGCTTCGGCGGGGTCAACGCAGCTATTATCTTAGGAAAGGGGATCAGGTCTTGAACGCCTTTATCACAGGGACAGGCTGGGTAACAGCCGGAGGGGAAGGGACGGGGAGAAATGCCGCCCCCTTTGCCCTGTCTGAGGGACCCCTGCCCGGGCTTGCAGAAAAAATTACCTTTGCAAATCAGAACTTCAAACGATTCGGACGAATGGACAGGTACTGCAAGCTCGGCCTCAAGGCCATTGCCTATGCCCTGCAGGACGCAGGGCTTGACGCATGGAAGGAAAAACGGGATATCGGTGTTATCGTATCCACAGTACTGGGTTGTCTTGCAACGGATTTCGACTATTATAATACAGTCATACCAAGGGATGGTTTAATTGCAGATCCTAACCTGTTTACATATGCCCTTTCGAACTCCTTTATAGGCTATGCTGCAATAATTTTCGGATTAACAGGGACAAATTTTGCGATCAATGAAAAAACCGGCTCAGGGACTTCCGCCCTTGTATCAGCCATGGATTGCATTTCCCTGGGGGAATGCGATACTATCCTGGCAGGTATCTGCGATGTTGAGTGTCCGCCGAATTTCCCCATGTCCGAAAAACCGGCTCCCGGATCAATATTTATAGTAATTGAAAAGACTATCGAAAGGCAGATCCGTCCTTACGGGAGACTTTCTGTGGATAAAAACGGAAAACTGTTTTTTAATGAATCTGAGATAAAGGATATATCCATGTGCGTGAAGCAATGTTTAAGCATCGAAAGGAAGAATTAAGATCTTGCTCCTTAAACCTTACACCGTATACCGTAAACCATAAACCTTATGCCGTAGTAAACAGGAACTATAACTCATGCGAATGCTATTAATCTATCCCAAATGGCCCAGAATGGAACGCCAGACAGAATTCCACCTGCCTCCCCACGGCCCGGTGGTCTTCGCCGCGGAGGTCCCTGAAGATATCGGGCTTACCTTTATTGACGAGGCATTCCAGGAAATAGACTATGACGCTGAAGTTGACCTTGCGGCCATCTCAGTGATGCTCACATGCCAGGTCCCCCGCGCTGTTGAAATAGCGAAAAGATACCGCGCCCTGAATGTCCCCGTCATATTCGGCGGGATCGCTGCAATGCTCCATTCGGAGGAACTCAGCCTTTATGGCGACGCTGTTTTTCTGGGAGAGGCAGAAGGGCATTTCGGGTCTGTCCTGGACGACCTCTGGAATAAAAGATTAAAAAAGGTATATGACTATATGAACAACCCGCCTGATATAGGCATTGTCGGCACAGCGCGGAGGGAGATCCTGAACCGGGAGTTTTATTCCTATCGCGGCGTCCAGATGCTTGACCTTGTCCACGCCTCAAGGGGGTGCAAATTCAACTGTTTTCCCTGCTGTGTCGGCTTCCTTGGAGGGAGGGTCTTCCGTCCCAGGCCGGTTGACAGGGTAATAGAGGAGATGGCATCCATTCAGAACAATCGTTTGTTTATCGTGGATAATTCACTGGCGCAGGATAAAAATTGGCTTGAGGAGCTTTTCACGGCCATGATACCGCTTAAAAAATCATGGGTCTCCCATCCCATCCTGGACGACGATGAGATCCTGAGTTTGGCTAAAGACGCCGGATGCTGGTATGTATACCAGGCGATTGTAAATACCTCCGATGGGATCAGGGAACGTGTAAAACGTCTCAAGGATCATGGCATAGGAGTGGAAGGGACTATCCTGCTGGGGACAGACGACCAGGATGAAGACGGCATCAAGCGTTTTGTGGATTTCCTGCTGGAGATAGAGCTCGATATGGCCGAGTTTACAATCCTGACGCCTTTTCCTCACACGCCGATCCGCGAAAAATTTGAAAAGGAGGGCAGGATACTCCATAACAACTGGATGGATTACACATGCGACAAGGTTGTATTTCAGCCGAAACAGATGTCGCCTGAAACACTTCAGAGGATGTATCACTACGCCTGGGACACCTTTTACAGGGAAAGCAACCCCAGGCTGAGGATGAGTTACCTCTTTAAAAATATTATAGACAGTGAAAAGAGAAAAGGCACCTATCGGCGCTATGATCCCCGGAGGAAACGGTCTTTCAAAAGAGGGGAGGAAGATGAGTAATATCCTCCTGATATCCTCAAACCTGTTTAAAAGCCCCTATCATGTCTATCCCCTGGGCATGGCCGTCATCGCCTCCGCTCTTTCGGCAAGAGGGCATATCGTCAGCCAGTTTGATTCCATTGTCGGAGATAACCTTGAGGACCGGCTGAGAGAAGCCCTCATGCATTTTGCGCCGGATTATGTGGGGATATCCGTCCGCAACATTGATAATGAAAACTCCCTCAGCCATGACGACTCCTGGTGCCTTGAAAACGATAAACGTCTGGTCTCGCTTATCAGGCAGTGCACGGAGGCGCCCATAATCCTGGGAGGGGCAGGCTTCTCCGCTATCCCTGAGGAGATACTCGATTATGTCGGGGCCGATTACGGTGTTGTAGGGGAGGGGGAACGGGTAATCTGCGACCTGATAGAAAGTCTTGAGCATGGCAATCCAGCGCCGGCAATCCTTCGCTCAGACACCCCCCTTAAGGGAGAGGAGATGCGCTCCCCCCTGTGGGAAAAAGACCTCATCGAATTTTATACCCGCCGTAGCGGCATGGTGAACCTCCAGACAAAAAGGGGCTGCCCCTACAGCTGCTCCTATTGCGTCTATCCCTCCCTGGAGGGCAAAAGGTTCCGGTTTCGTGAACCTGAGGCCGTGATAGACGATCTTGAAATGCTGCAGGCTGGATACAATGTTGATACCGTCTTCTTTACGGACTCTGTTTTTAATGATCCCAATGGTAATTACCTTGAACTGGCAGAGAAGATAATACTGTCAGGCATTAAGATACGATGGGCCGGGTATTTTCGTCCCACGGGGACAGGATACAGAGAACTGGCCCATCTGAAGCGTTCGGGTCTTTACGCGATGGAGGTGGGGACTGACGCCGGGTGCGACGAGACGCTGAGCAGTCTGAAAAAGGGATTCACCTTCGATGATGTTGTTGAATTCAACAGCGCCAGTGTAAAGGCTGAGATCCCGAGCGCGCATTTCTTCATATTCGGCGGTCCGGGGGAGACTGAAAAGACCCTGAATGAAGGCCTGAAAAATATAGGGCTGCTTAAAAAGAGCGTTATCTTTGTCTATTCCGGGGCACGCATACTTCCGGGCACGGACCTCTATTGCCGCGCCATGCAGGAGGGGATTCTTTCGGAAAAGGCGCCCCTCCTCAGGCCCGTATATTATTTTTCTCCCCACATGGATGTCGAATCCATGAACAGGACAATAGAAAAGGAATCAAGGAACCACCGCGGATTTATATTCCCGCCTGACAAGGGAGACATGATGATAAGCGCCATGAACGCCCTGGGACACAAGGGCCTGCTATGGGACCTGATGATATCCTTTTTCCAGGATGAGGACAGGCGGAAACGGAAGATCTGAGATATGAAGAACCCTGATTATTCAAACATGCTGCCGGTTCACCTCCTGGGCTATAAAAAAGAGGCCGCGGGAAGGGACGATTATTTTATCATGCTCTGGTGTTCAACTGACAGCTGGCTGCGTATTATAGGCAACATGAAGGACTTTATTGTATTCGCGAGAAGCGATAAACGCTTGAGTGATATTAGCGGATAGGTGCAGGTTTGACTGATAGACATGACATCATGGTAATGATTATAATACCTGTTTATAACCATCCGGGGACATTAAGAGATGTGGTATCACGCGCGCTTAAGATACATGACATGGTAATGGTGGTGGATGACGGGAGCAGGGATATTGCCGCAGATTTGTTAACCGGGCTGGATGTCCATGTCATCCGCCACAGGAAAAACATGGGGAAAGGCGCGGCGATCCTGACAGGCGCCAAAGAAGCCGGCAGATTGGGGATGACGCATATTGTAACGATTGATGCTGACGGCCAGCATGACCCTGCTGATTTCAGAAGATTCATTCCCGTCATACAGGAAAATCCCCACGCCATAATAATCGGAAGGCGATGTTTCCAGGGGACAGAGGTCCCCCGGCTTTCTGCCTTCGGACGGAGTTTTTCAAATTTCTGGATGAGGCTCCATACGGGCATATCCATCGGCGACACCCAGAGCGGCTTCCGCGCTTATCCGCTCGCGGTCCTTGATAATCTGAATCTAAGGGAAAGGCATTATTCATTTGAGGTCGAAGTCCTGGTAAAGGCCGCGTGGGCGGGCGTAACGATAATGGAGACCGATATATCAGTCTATTACCCTCCCCCTGAAAAGCGGATCTCGCATTTTCGCGGTTTTCTGGACAATCTCCGCATAAGCATCCTCAACACAAAGCTTACCATGAGGTCTATCCTCCCTATACCTCATCGCAAGATCCATTTTAATGATAATATCGAGCAGTCAATAAGTGTCCTGCATCCCATAAAGTCCTTGAAGACCCTGCTGACCGAAAGCACCTCCCCTGGAAAGCTTGCCGCGGCAGGGGCCATAGGGGTCCTTCTCGGCGCCCTTCCACTCATTGCATGTCATACGATCGTTATCATACTTGCTACGGGGTTTTTGAGGTTCAATAAAGTAGTGGCCCTGAGCGCAAGCCAGTTGTGTATGCCTCCCATCGTGCCTGCCCTTTGCATCGAGACAGGATATTTCATGCGAAACGGCAGGTTTCTGACAGAAATCTCCCTTGAGACGATAGGGTACCAGGCCCTGCAGAGGCTCTATGAATGGCTTCTCGGATCTTTTTTAGTCGCGCCTTTTTTGGGGTTTATAATCGGGCTTTTCATCTATATAATAGCGTTAGTGATAGTTAAAGGCAAAGGAGCATTTTATCAATAATGTGACCGGAAAAAAAGAAACCAGGCAATGGACGAGCCGCAGCATCGGATCGGCCTTTCAGCATAAGATATTCTATATGCTTATCAGGATAGGAGGATGGAGACTGGCTTATTTCATCCTGCATTTTGTAGTTCTGTATTACATCCTGTTTAGGCCCTCTGTCAGAAGAAAATGCGGTTATTATCTCTCTCACAGGTTCCCCGGGGAAAGAACAGCGCGAAGACTCCTAAGCAGTTATCGTTTATCCCTTGATCTGGGGAAGGTCCTGATCGATCGCGCTATCGTTGGAATACTGGGCGTTGACAGGATATCCGCGTCCTTCAATAACTTGGACATCCTCAACGGCCTTATCTCGGAAAGAAAAGGCGTCATCTTCCTGATCTCCCACGTGGGTTCATGGCAGGTGGCCCTGTCGGCGCTGCATTTACTGAAGATCCCTGTCAACATGGTTATACACAGGGAGGAGGGGGATGTTGACAGGCATTATTTTGAGCATCGGTCAATGGAACGGCCCTACAGGATCATAGATCCGGAAGGTTTCCTCGGAGGCACCCTGGAAATGATTGAGGTCTTAAAAAGGGGAGAGGCCCTCTGTATAATGGGAGACCGACTGTTCGGAAACCTGAAAAACACCTTGAGCGTCAGGTTCCTGGGTGAAAATGCCCTTTTCCCTTTCAGCGCCATGAAAATCGCCTCAACCTCAGGAGCGCCTGTAGTTGTCCTTTTCCCCTATAAGAAAAGCACGACCGGGTATGGAGTAAAACTGGCAAAGGTCATCCGCGTGCCGGAGGGTTTGGGCAGATCCGGCGATCACTTCCTCCCCTATATCGAGGAATATGTCCGCGCCCTTGAAGATTTCACAATAGAATACCCCTTTCAATTCTTCAATTTTTATGATATGTGGAAAAAGTAGCTCATTATGGGAAAATCAATCCAAGACATATGAATATGGAATTTTTCCATGCCCCTCATATAAATTCCAATAACAATTTATCGGGCAGTGGGCCATGATTAGCAAATTTCAATTTAAACAGATGGGGATACGATTAAATGGACATTAATGAAGAACTAAAAAAAATAATAGTAAAAGAACTGTTTCTCGAAGATATAACGTGGAATGAGATTGATGATGATGCCCCACTCTTCGGTGAGGGACTTGGATTAGATTCCCTGGATGCAGTGGAATTAGTAGTCATTATTCAAAAATATTTCAATGTAGAGATTAAAGATATGGACGAAGGCCGTATTGCCTTCCAGTCAATTAATTCTCTCGCCTCCTTTATCAAGGAACGACAATCCTCATGAATCGTAACTCCCCGGTGGCGATCACAGGGATAGGTTGTTTAAGCGCCGCAGGCATGTCCCTTAAGGAAAATATGACCTTTCTTTTTTCCGGAAAACGCCATGCCTCCCCGCCTGAAAGATTTACCAGCAGCCATCCCTTGCACTATCCGGTCTTTGAAATACTCAAAGACTCCTTCCCCGGGAATAACCCGGAATATAAAGATATCCTCCGTACATGCAGGCTGGGCCTCGCCGCCGCAAATGAGGCATTGCAAGACGCCGGTCTTGTACCTGAAGGCATAACCGGTCTGAAGGTCGGCGTGTGCATAGGCACAACCGTGGGCAGCACCATGACTGATGAGGAGTTTTACAGGAACTTCCGAAGCGGCTTGCGCCCTGACATGAGAATGATCGAAAGGTTTCTCAGGAGCAACCCCGCATCGGTGATTGCCCGTGAATTCGCCTTTAAAGGCCCCTCTCAGACCGTTGTAAATGCATGCTCATCCGGCACTGACGCGATAGGCATCGGCACCTCATGGATAAGGTCAGGGATGTGCGATATAGTCATAGCAGGCGGCGCAGATGAACTATGCCGTGTCACCTATAATGGTTTTATATCGCTAATGATCACCGATGACTCCCCATGCCGCCCATTTGACAGGGACCGGAAGGGGCTCAATCTCGGGGAAGGCGCGGCGATCCTGATACTGGAATCGGACAGGGTTCTCCGGAACAGGGAAAAGCCGGCAAGGGCCTTTGTCCTCGGATACGGTTCAGCCTGCGACGGTTATCACCTCACAGCCCCGAGCCCGGAGGGCAAGGGATTGAGAAATGCCCTGACAGACGCCCTCCTGGAGAGCGGAAAAACGGCAGGGGATATCGCCTTTATAAATGCCCATGGTACGGCTACAAAGGATAATGACAGGACTGAGGCTATGGTCCTGCGCGAAATCCTCCCCGGCGTGCCTTTCTTTTCCACAAAGGGTTATACGGGACACACCCTGGGAGCCGCAGGGGCAATCGAGGCGGCCTTCACAGTCGCCTGTCTGGAATCAGGGATGATCCCTGCTAATGCGGGTTTTTCTGAACCCGACCCTGAGTTAGGGGTGTCTCCTGTCAAAGATATAACTGGCATTTCCGGAAAGGTTGCTCTCTCTGATTCCCTTGCCTTCGGGGGCTACAATGCAGCCCTTGTATTGGGTCTGGAAAGGGGATGAACATGCGGATCTATATCAACGGGATAGGCGTTGTCGGCGGTTTCGGGAGCGGTGTTAAGGCCCTTCTTACATGTCTTGAAAAGGGCGCGGCCCCTTTAAAAGGCCACGACACCGGCTATGGCCCGGCATTTCTCGCGGACACAACACCCCTTGATGCCTTTGTCCAGAAAAGATCCCTCCGCAGGATAGACCATTTTTCCCAGATGGCCATCCTGGGGGCATATCTTGCCCTGCAGGACGCGGGCATGCATTCCTTGAACGGGAAAGGCACAGGGCTTGTAGTGTGTTCCGGTTACGGCGCTTCCCATACAACCTTTTCCTTTCTGGACTCAATTATTAATGACGGTGATGCATGCGCGTCGCCTACCCTTTTTTCCAACTCAGTGCAAAACTCTGCCGCCGGACATATCTCTATCCTGCTGGAACTTGCCGGCCCATGCCTGACAGTCAGCCAGTTCGAGATGTCTGTCCCTTCCGCCCTTTTGAGCGCATGCCTATGGCTTAATGAAAACCGTGTTGATCAGGTCCTGTTCGGTGCGGTGGATGAATATTCCGATGTCCTCTATTATTGCCTGCAGCGTTTTTTCGGAAAAAATGTTAACGGCATCATAACCCCTTTGTCAACAGACATGCAAAGCGCCATACCCGGCGAGGGTTCCGCCTTTTTTCTCTTGTCAAATGAAAGGACTGATTCTTCAAAATATGGATCTATTATTGATGTGCAAACGGGC
>Ga0299912_10002535_pt1 | contig 14977 bp, 12 predicted proteins | sample RVTome_2_FD_207667 | JGI IMG/M metagenome (GOLD analysis project Ga0299912, IMG submission 207667) | Soil microbial communities from uranium-contaminated site in the Upper Colorado River Basin, Wyoming, United States - RVT95D214 (version 2) ... | reverse complement strand
CGTGGCCAGACGTTGCTTCTCCGCTTCTTCCAAAGTGACTTCGTAGAGGGATTTTACTAGTTTAGAAAATTTCTCATCTCCCTCGATTTCATCGAGTTTTGTCATTCGGAAGCAAGATTTTGGACAAATATCCACACATCCACCGCAAAGGATACATTTGGTTCGGTCAAATATGGTGAAAAGGTGGCATTGGAGGCATCGCTGGGCCTCTTTGAAGGCCACATCCTTTCGAAATCCAAGCTCCACTTCTTTATCAATTGACTTTCGTTCCTCTACAGGAAGGGTATCCATTTTCTGTCGGGGTATCCTTTCGAGATCTGCTTCGATCTCAACCTCAGGGACACGGGTAAAGAAAGCAGGCCTCTTTTGGAACACCTCACCACTGAGATAAGTGTGAACAGAGAGGGCTGCCCTTCTTCCATCGGCGATCACCCTGATCACATCCCTGGGGCCCGTGACGAAGTCTCCACCAGCAAAGAGGCCGTGGACATTGGTCTCAAAAGTTTCTGGATTGATTGCGAGGCGATCCCATTTGGAGATTTCAAGACCGATCTCTTCGGGAAGAAAGGAGATGTCGGGTGATTGGCTGACCGCTGGGATGAGGAGGTCGATATCGACGTCGAATTCAGATCCATCGATGGGGATCGGCTTTCTACGGCCATCCCTCTCAGGTTCGCCCAATCGATTTCGAATGCATCGGACGCCTGAAATCGTTATCCCATCCTTGGAGAGGACACGAATGGGGGAGGTAAGGTAATGGATCTCGATTCCCTCCTCCTCCACTTGCTCCAATTCCCTCTGATCTACAGGCATCTCCTCTTTGGTCCTTCGGTAGAGGATGAAGACTCTCTTTGCTCCCAGTCGGAGGGAGGAACGTGCCGTGTCCATCGCAGTATTTCCGCCCCCCACCACAGCCGCTCTTTGGCCAATCTCTATTTTCTCCCCCAGGTTTAGCATTCGCATAAAGGTCACACCATGGATCACACCTTGTAGATCCTCTCCGGGGATTCCTAATTTTTCAGCCTTATGTGCACCAGCGGCAATGTAGACCGCATCATACTGCTTTCTCAAACTTTCTAAATTCAACTCTTTTCCAATTGGGGCATCTGTATGGATTTTCACCCCCAATCGCTTTATTTCCTCAATGGCCTGACTTACCACTTCTCGGGGAAGGCGGTATGGAGGGATTCCAACATTGAGCATCCCTCCAGGAATGGAAAATGATTCATAAATTGTCACCGCATAACCCAACCTTGCCAGATCATTGGCTGCAGAGAGTCCAGAAGGGCCGGCTCCAATGATCGCCACCTTTTTCTCCCTTTTTTTAACAGGAAGCTCCTTTTGAAGGGAAGGGTTCTTGTGGTCAGCAGAAGCTCTCTTTAATGAGCAGATGGAGATGGGTAAGTCGATGAGGAGGCCTCTCCGGCACTTCTCCTCACAAGGGTGGATACAGATTCGGCCCAAAATGGCAGGAAAGAGGTTATCCTCCCGGTTGAGCTCGAAAGCCAAATCATCATTCTCTTCCCGAATTGCAGAAATGTATTGAGGAGCACGAGTGTTGACAGGGCAAGCATTTTCACACCCAATATTCTCCTCAAACCAGCGTTGGTCCGGGATAAGGACACGAAAGCGATTGTAGCCAAGCCGTTTCATGGTGTTTTCGTTTTTAAGATCTCCATAAGAGTGGAGACTCCGGAGCGGAGATCATTGAGCCGATTAAAATAGATGGAAGCCAGTTTCTTCATAATCTCCATTTCCATCTTCGGATCCTCCTCCATCTTTTTCTTAATTTGATCAGCCTCCAAGGTCAATACCTGCGATGGTTTTAAACATTTGGCCGTCACATTATAACGAAAGGGTTCCATCAGAGAGGCGGTCCCAAAAACGGCTCCTTCTTTTTCGATCTTGGAGGTCATGAAGTCGATCTGTTCTTGGGCCTTCACCGTCAGATCGACTTCACCTTCGATCAGGACATAAAGGCGAATCGCTTTCTCTCCTTGGCGGAAGATCGTTTTCCCTTCCGGGAAAGTTTGGACAAAGGCGTGTGATAATAAGATATTCAACTGGGGATCCTCCAAGCTCTCAAACAATTCCGTCTTTTTTAACCAGTCTGCAGAGATCATTTTCTTCTCATTGCCATTCATCGCATCTCCTGTCCTGGCCACGGGTAAAACAAATGGGTGGTTTCAAATCCCAATCACCAAATCCCAAACTCCAAACAAATCCCAATGACCAATGTCCAAATAACCAAAACCGCCCAAATCCTTTTCTAAAATTTTGGTCATTGAGGTTTGGTCATTATTTGATTATTGGTGCTTGGAATTTGGTGATTATCCTCCTATGGCATCCCTCGGTTGAGATACTCCATCAAATCTACCATTTCTTTCCCATCGATTTTCTGCCAAGGTACCTTGGCCTTCCTCATTTTTTTCAGCATCTCTGCTCCATGATTCCACATGGTCTGGGCCATAAAGATGGGAGAGATCTGACCTTTTAAAACAGAAAGATTTGGCATTTTGGACCCCTTCGCATGGCAGAGGTTACATTGTCTTTTAATAAAAACATTTTTTCCTCTTTCAGGGTTACCGGGTTCATCAAAATATTGGGTTGAGAAGAGGTAAGCCACCAGGTCGGCCATCTCATGAGGGGAAAGGGTTGGACGGTCCATCCCTTTTTCCTCTATTCCCTTCCACATCTTGGGCGAATGATTCCACATCAATCCCGCCAGCTGTCCTAATGTTCTCGGAAAATCTTTTCTCTTGGACAGGTCAAGTTCTCCCTGGGGGGAGTGACATTGAATGCACCCTTTTTGAGCGAACCATTTCTTTCCGGACGTTGGATCTCCCGGCGAGAGATAAACCTTTTCAGTCTTTGGGTTGAGACTTCGGATATGGGCAATGAGATCCACCATTTCATTCCCTTTAAACTCAACCCAAGCAAGGCCTCTATTCTTCATCTCTTGTTCCATTTGAGGGGTATGGTTCCACATCATCTGCGCCCATAGGATAGGGTTTGTATACATTCCCCAGCGGGTGAGATCCTCTTTGGTTCCCTCCTTTCCAGCGTGGCACTTCATACAACCCTTAGCTTCCATCAATGTTCTTCCTTTTCTGGAATCTCCCGGCTCATCCATGTAACGGATGAAGTATAGAAAGGCAAAGAGATCTGCCATCTCCTTCTTTTCTATCTTCTGAACTGGAATTTTCTTAGCCGCCATTTTGCCCCACATCTCTGGCCAATGATTCCACATCAAGGCAGCCAGTTGGGATTGGCTGACATATGATTCTGGAAGGGTACCGAGATCGGGCCCTTCCTTACCACCTTCGCCCCAAATGGAATGACAACCACCGCACTTCTTCAAGGTGAAAACCTTCCATCCCTCTTTGATATCCCCTAAAAGAAGGTACTTCCCCTTTTTTTCAGCTCCGATTGTTTGATTAAAGAAGATGATATTGCTAATAAAAAGGAGAAATCCGATAAAGAACCAGACACCCATACGTTTCATATTTTATGCCCTTTCTAATTCTTCTTGGGAGTCCAAATAAATTCAAAGAGATCAGCTAACTCCCCTTTCTTCAATCGGGGCCAAAAGATCCCTTTCTCCTTCATTGCCCTATCAATCTCCGTACTATGGTTCCAGAATCCAGCCATGATATCCATGGAACTACGAGCCTTCTGATATTTAGAGAGGTTCACGGTCATCAATTCCCCAGGTTTTCCATCGAGACCATGGCACTTGGAACATCCTTGTTCTGAAAAAATCTTTTTCCCATTGGTCGGATTCCCTGGATCATCGATGAAATGGAGAAAGTAGAGGTAAGCGATCAGGTCCGCCATCTCCTTTGGAGTAAATTTTGGTATCCCCAATGGAGTCTGGCTCATCTTCCCTAAAACGACAGGCCCCTTATTCCACATGATAGAGGCAATCTGAGTAAGACTTTTATAAAAGGATTTTGCCCTTCTGCCTAAATCTTCGGCTTCTTTTCCTCCCTCACCTTTAATGGCATGGCATTTAATACAGCCCTTCGAAGCAAAGACTTGTTTTCCTTCTCTTGGGTTTCCCGGTGTGATGAAGGCGGTCTCTTTCGCCCCTTTGGTATTCAATTTGATGTATTCCAGGAGATCCATCATCTCCATTCCCTCAAAGACAGGCCACTTCATTCCGAGTTTGACCATATGGGAAATCATGGCTGGACCATGGTTCCAGATGGACTGGGTTAAAAAGACTGGAGAGATATTTTGTGGGAATTGATCCAGACCCGGCTCACCTTCCTTTCCTTTACCGGTGAGGGGATGACAAGCGCTACAATTTTTTTCATTAAATACCGATCTTCCTCGTGTTGGATCTCCAGGCACATCAAAGAATTTGAGAAAATAAAGGTAGGCAGAAATTTCGGAGAATTCTCCTCCGGTCAAGTTGGGTTTAATCATTTTTGTCCTTTCCATTCCTGCAATCATGGAAGGGATATGGTTCCAGAGTTTGGCTGCCATATCGAGTTGGGTATCACCCAGATCCACTCGACCAAAGTCGGGTCCGATCTTCCCTCCTTCCCCCTTGAGGGCATGGCATCTTACACACCCTTTACTGACAAAGAGGTGGGATCCTTTGGTAGGATCTTCAGGTAGAACCTGGGCAATGGCAAGGGAGGCGATCAGAAGAATAACAACTCCAACAGCGATCATGGCTTTCCTCATAAAGAACTCCTAAAAAGAACAGTGAAAATTGCAAAATTAACAATGTAAAATTAGCAATAGCAAGAAGTTTTTATTTCTATTGATAACTGATAACTGCTAACTGATCACTAATAACTGATTATTTTGCATTGATCTTTACCCCGTTAGAAAGCCCCATCTATGAGGGGATGATACAAGATTTAATAAATCGCATCAGTTCCTTATCGAGAGCGAGGTCAAGGCGCTGCCCCTTCTAACGGGGTTTACTCAATCCCAATTCCAGGAAGATATGTTTTGATTCGTTCTTGAACCTCAGCCATCGATTTTTCCCTTCCTTCCCTCACCTCCCAGATGGAGACAATGGGGAAGACTTTAGTGAAAATCATGTAAAGAAGGATGAAGAATGAGAGACAGCCAGCCAAGATCGACCACTCGACCCAAGTAGGAGAATAAGTCACTAATTCATTGGGAAGCCTTGGGTTGGTCAAAGTAGGCACTACGATCACAAACCGCTCCAGCCACATTCCAATGACTATAGAAACCGAAGCGATGAGTGTTCCTAAAGGAGTTCGAGTCCTTTTAAAACTGAGAATGGGAAGGGGGATGACAAAGCAGAAAAGGAACATTCCCCAGAAGGGAAGGGCAAACCCTCCTGTAAATTTAGACCAAAAAATGGTCATATGAATTGGCTCCCCTCCATAATAAGTGGTAAGGTACTCTGTAAAGGTAAAATAGAACCACAGAAGCGTCATGACTAAGAGCAGAATTCCGAGATTATTGAAGTGGACAGGTCTCAAATAGTCTTCCAGATGGTAAACCTTTCGGATCACATTCATTGCTACAATGAGTGCAGCAATTCCTGAGAAAATAGCACCGGCGACGAAATACGGGCCAAAGATGGCACTGTGCCACATCGGTTGGATGGTCATTGCAAAGACAAAGGAAACCACTGTGTGCACAGAGACAGCAACGGGAATAACAAGAATGGCCATAAAGGCGATCCCTTTTTCCAAAAGATGATGCTGTTTTTCTGTTCCCTTCCAACCCAGAGCCAAAATCCGGTAAAACCATTTCCATTTTTCACCACCATCCCTGAGAAGGGCAATGTCTGGGATTAAAGGGAGGTAAAGATAGATGGAACTGGCTGTCAGATAAATGGTAATGCTTAAGACATCCCAGAGCAGAGGCGATTGAAATTGAGAATATTGAATGATGTTCAGCATACGGTCCGGTCTTCCCAAATCCATTAAGATGTTTCCGACACCAAAGAATAGGACAAGGACCGTGATGACTTCCGCCGATCGGGTGATCGACCTTCGCCATTCTGCCTTTGCAAGACGGAGGATTGCTGAGATAAGCGTTCCAGCGTGGCTGATCCCTATGAAGAAGACAAAATTGGTAATATAGACTCCCCAAAAGACTGGCCTCGCAAGTCCGGTGACACCAAGCCCATGCCGATATTGATAAAGGTAAGCAAAGGTTGCCCAGAGAATCACAGCAACCAGAAGGGAAAGAACAAGGTAAAAATATTTTTCTGTCCTCCTGATAGGCTCGAATAGAGCAGCATCCTCTTCTAAATTTAGATGTTTTTCGTCCATCACATTCCTTCTGAAAGATAGTAAACTTTCGGCTCTGTCCCTAATTCTTCCATCAAACGGAAGGCTCTTCTCTCCCGGGAGAGTATAGAGACGGTGCTAAATGGATCATTTAAGTCACCGAAGTACATCGCGCCACTGGGACATGCCTGAACACAGGCCGGAATATAGTCTTCTGGCAGAAGATTTCTCCCTTCGGCCCTTGCCTTCTCTCTTGCTCTGAGGAGTCGATGGTGGCAGAAAGTACATTTTTCCACCACGCCTTTTGTTCGAATCGAGACATCTCGATTGAGGGAACCTTTCATTTCCTTCGGCCATTCAGGGGCATACCAATTGAAATACTTAACAGTGTAAGGGCAGGCGGTGGTACAATATCGACATCCGATACATCGGTGGTTGATCTGTGCGACTAATCCCTCTTCATTGATGTAAGTGGCATAAACCGGACAGACCTTGGCACAGGGGGGATGATCGCAATGCATACAAGGTCTTGGAAGAAGTCTTGCTTTGATGTGAGGGTATTCTCCTTCAATGTAGGGGATCAGTTCGATCCAGTGAATCGTACGACCCTTTGCCGACTCTTCTGGTCCAATGATTGGGACATTATTTTCCGCCTGACAGGCAACCACACAGGCCTCACATCCAGAGCATTTATCCAGGTCGATTACCATTCCCCATCGAGGCATCATTAACCCCACAATTTCAAATTCCAAAATCCAGAGCCCCTCACCTTTATCGTTCGACTGAGCTCACGACGAAGTCCTCTCCCCTGGTGGGAGAGGGGAGGGTGAGGGGGGGTTAGGCTTTATATATTTTGACTCGCGTCAACCCACTGATCGGATAATCCGTCAGCAGATCCAAATCATCTTGAAGGAGTCGATAAGGATTTTCACCCAAACCTTTCGCCCATCGGCCCCCTGATCGATGACCCTCTCCGAAAGGGATGTTCACTACATCAGGCATGGCGCCCTTATATAATTTCGCCTTGACCTTTATCTTACCCATCGAGGATTCCACCCAGACCCTTTCTCCGTCAGAGATTCCAAGGCGGTTCGCCGTCTCGGGATTAATTTCTACCCAGGTTTCCCACCTCTCGAATAGGTAGGAACCCACAATGGATTGGAGCCAGGGTTGATTGGCATTTCTCCCATCTGCCAAAGCCATACTTTTAAAGACATGGAGGTGAAAGGGATATTCTTTTTCATCGCTTGGTTTCTTCGGTTCCTCCCAGTGTGGGAGAAAGGAGGTGTCTTTCAGATCTTTTGAAGCAGAGGGTGGATCATCTTGCTCCAGCCCTTGGGCATAGAATTCAAATTTTTTGGAAGGTGTCTGGAAAATCCGATTCCATTCTTGGAAGTCGTAAATGGGGTCCCACCATCCGCCCTTCTCTTGAAGTTGTTCCCAAAACTCCTCAAAGGTCTTATAGGAAGGAGCCCACCATCCTCCCTTCTGGAGAAGACGAGTCCAGGCCTCTTCGAATTGGAGACCGATAATATCCCCCCGCTTTGCTTCAAAGACCCCTTTGATTCCATGAATCATGACCTCTTTAAAATCATTCCACGGGAAGGCCCTCTGGAGCTCACCCCCCAAAGATTTTGCTAAAGCGACCAGAATATCGCCTGTGGCCTTTGTCTGGTAAAGAGGCTTGACCACAGGCTGGCGAATTCCGAGAGCTGAAAAGCCGTTGTTCAAGAAGAGGGGGTCGTCCTGCCAGCGCTCCAAAGGCGTATGGTCCGGAAGAATAAGGTCCGCATATTGAGTGGTGTCATCCAGGTAAGGAGAGAAGCTGACGATCAAAGGAATTTGAGCAAATGCCTTTGAGAAAAGATCAGGATTGGGATTGGAAAAGAGAGGGTTGGTGTAATAAAGAAATAGGATTTCTGGTTTATAGGGTTTTCCAGAGATACCATTCTTAGCGAAGAGATAGGGATGATGAATCGCCATCGGCACCTTCTTCGCTTCATCCATTCTCCCCATCGTATATCCTTTTTGTGCGATGGCGTCCTTTTTAAAAGGAGGAAAAGCTTGATAAGGAATGTTTCTGGGGATCAGAATTCCTCCTGACGTGTCAATGCTTCCAACTAATCCATTCAGAATAGAGACAGCCATCTGATGGAAGGGCTGATCTCGATAGCCAATGGCAAGGGAGGGTCGATTTGTTGCAAACTCCCGGGCCAAACGAATAATCGTATCAACAGGGATGCCCGTCTTTTGGGAAGCAAGGTTCGGTTCATACTCGGAGAGAACAAACTCTTTAAAACCAAGGTGCTCCTTCCCATTTCCGTCAGTCCAACGTTCGAATCCGAAGGAATGGTTGGAAATAAACTCCCTATTGTAAAGGCCCTCTTTAATGATCATGTGAGCAATGCCAAGGGCTAAGATTCCTTCCGTCCCAGGCTGAATGGGAATCCATTCATCCGCTTTGATGGCAGTGGTTGAAAGTCGGGATTCGATCTGAACTAACTTCCCCCGTTGCTCAGGCCTCCCCCTTCTAAAAAGACCATAGGCCATCAAGGCCTGGACAGGAGACCAGTAGGATTCCAACAGCCCAGAGCCAAAGGAGAGGAGATGTCGGACATTTTCTAAATCATAAGCAGGCGAGGAGTGAATACCTTGAGTCAGATAAAGTCCCTCGTTTGGTGTTCCTTCCCAGCGGAACTGATTATCGATATAGTTTGGTGATCCAAAAGCCTCTAAGAAACGTTCCCAAAGAGATCTCATCAGACCCCGATATCTTCCTCCCAGGACAGCAAGACGATGGGGCTCCCCATTTTTTCGGAGTTTTTTCAATGATTCAGTGACGGTGAATAGGGCTTCATCCCAGGAGATCGGTTGCCAACGGCCCTCACCCCTCTTTCCAATCCTTTTTAAAGGAGTTCGAATTCGGTCTGGATCATAAAGACCTTGTAGGCCGGCAATTCCCTTAGGACAGAGCGTTCCTCGGTTTACTGGATGAAGAGGGTTTCCCGCGATATTGACTGCCCATCCATCGATGACCCTGACTAAGATTCCACAACCGCCCATGCATTGGCCACAGATGGTAGGTACCCACTTTTCAACACCCGGGACATTCGGTTTCTCTGTAATAGGGAATTGAGACCATTTCCAAAAACCACCGCCCAGAGCGATTGCAACTCCTGCCCCTCCACCCATCTTTAAGAAATCCCGACGATTGATCTTCACAGCAAAGTCCTTATTTCGCAAAGGGCATAGTGCATAGCGCATAGCGTCCCCCCACCCTCTCCCTCCCCCTCAGAGGGGGGAGGGTTGGGGAGGAGGTGATTAACTCTCTGCTCTCTGCTCTATGCCGTTATTAGACATGGCATGCCAAACAATCATTGGTCACTTTGTTCTTCGCGTGGCAATCCATACACCATCTCATCGTCATCTTCACCCATGGTTTGGCCGGAGGGTTTTCACTCTGTTCAATCTCTCCGTGACAGGCCTGGCATGGTATCTTCCCTAACACGGCATGACGCCGATGAGAAAAGAAGACATGATCGGGTTGTTCATATACCCGTTTCCAAGGAATTTCTTTACCCTTTTGTTGAAATTGCCTGATTTTTTCTTCTTCTGCGTTCTTTGTGATAGGTTCCTTATGGCATTCCAGGCAGGTATTGATGTCGGGTATCCCGGAGAAGGACTGGGTTTTAAAGAAGCGGTGGCATGCGTCACACCCTAATCCTTGTTCAACATGTTTTTTATGATTGAAAGAGATGGGTTGCTCGGCCTTGGAGCCAAGACCGAAGTTGATGAGAAGGAAGAGTAAAAAAACTCCAATACCTAATCCAATGAGAAAGGATTTCAATTCTTAGATCCCTCAAGTCACTGTTTTATACCCCCCTTAGATTTTTATAGCATACTTTATTTGAAATGCAATAATTTTTTATATTAACACAAAAAATCTTTTACTCAAAAGGGTGGAAAAAACTCACAATGGATTAAATCTTTTGATATCTTCCAGGACCCCATGAGTGAGATTTTAAGCCGATCACCTCTTTTTCATATTCTGTATGGGTAAATTTTCCGGTCTCAATAGGAATAGCCACCTTCATCAGAAGGGTGAAGATGAGGAGACCTGTTGCCCAGATTCCGAAAGAGACCATGAGTTCCACAAGATTAGGAATATATTCGTGGATTTCGCCAAGGGGATCCGGGACAAACCCGGGTATGACGAACCCCGGCCCTTTTTCAATCCAAACTCCAATGATAATAAGCACACAGCCTAAATTAAGGGTTGCTAACCTTTTCCGTGTAGCAGGAATAAGGAAGATGATGAATGCGATGACATTCATCGTCATCGCCGACCATATCCAGGGCACGAGTTGTTTGTGGTCGTGGAGCCCTTCGAACAGGTATTTAAAGGATGCAATATGAACCGTTTGAGAATAATACTCTTTATATAACTCAGCAGAGAGAAGGAAAAGGTTGAGAAACATAGCATAGGCGATTAACTCCGAAATCTTGAAGAGAGCCTCATCCTCTATCTCTATATTGTATACGGAAACCTTTCGAATGATTTGAAAAATAATAATAATGATTGCAGGCCCTGAACAGAAGGCACTGGCGAGGAATCTTGGGGCAAGAATCGATGCATTCCAGAACGGACGGGCAGGAAGGCCATTATATAAGAAAGCTGTGACGGTATGAATAGCGACTGCCATCGGGATGGAGACCAAGATGAAAGGGAGGATAAATTTCCAGTTGGGTTCTTTCCTGTAATAGAACTTGACGAGGAGGTAGACCGGGATGAGGATATTCAAAAACAGATAGCCATTGAGGGCGAGGACATCCCAGGCAAGAAGCGAAGCAGGGAAGTTCATCGATCCGATAAAAGGAATCATGTGCCAGAAACGGTCAATCCTTCCGAGGTCAACCATTACAAAGAGAATGGCCATTATGATGCAGGATGCCGCGAAGAGTTCGCCGAGGACGACAATCTCTTTGATCGGTTTGAAATGGTAGACATAAGACGGAATGACCAGCAGAACCGCAGCCGCAGCAGCCCCAACCAGATATGTGAAATTGGCAATGTAGAGACCCCAAGAGACCTGGTCGTTCATGTGCGTTGCGATTAACCCCGCATCATGTTGCTTCAAGTAGAATAGGAATCCCACGGCGATAATTGCAAGGAGGGAGAAGCACCAAGCATAGTATAACTGGCTCCCTTTTACCACAAGGAACAGGGTCCTCTTGTAAAAATGCCATGTTTCCTTCAACACTTCCCTTAACTTTTCCATCTGCTTTCCTATGATCCAAAGAAATAATAAAACTTCGATTCTGTATTTAAATCTTCTTTGAGCCGGAAGACCCGCTTTTTATCGATGATATACCTAATTTCGCTATCGGGATCGAGAAGATTGCCAAATTTCCTTGTTCCCGTTGGACAAGCTTCCACACAGGCTGGATATCTTCCCGACCTCACCCGCTGGATACAAAAAGTGCATTTTTCCACAGCGCACTTCATTCTGGGCCGGTTTCCCAGGTAGTGGACAGAAGGGTTTATCTCCTCTTTGGGAATGTTTGGCTCTGCCCAGTTGAAGACTCTCCCTTTATAGGGGCATGCCGCAATACAGTATCTACAGCCAATACACCAGTTGTAATCCACCACGACAATCCCGTCTGGTTCTTGCCAAGTGGCATGGACAGGACATACTTTTACACAAGGAGGATCCTGACATTGCTGGCATTGGACAGGGAGATAGACGAATCCCTTTTCTGGAACAAGTTCAGGATTGTAGTAATGTTCTGAGTTTTCGAGATTGATCAGGTTTCCTCTCTTGAGTCTGAGAACTCTGATCCATTGGAGTTGAGGGTCATGGCGGGAGTGATTATTTTCTTTCACACAGGCATAGACACATCTTCGGCAACCAATACATCGTGAAAGTTCAAGACCATATCCCCAAAGGGTTTCGGGAAGAGCTTCCTTTGTGCTGATCTGAAATTTCCTCCCATATTTTTGTAGGTATCTCTGCTCCAGCTTTGCAATGACACGTTTCTTTTCTTCTTCGGTCATTTCGCGGAAATGTTTCTGTAAAAAGTCCTCCGCTTCCTCCTTGGTGCAAGAGGAAAAGAGAGGAAGAGAAAGACCTGCCAAAGCGGTCAATGAAGCATTACGAATGAACTCTCTTCGAGTATATCGCTTATTCTCCATGTTTTCTGTCTGTCGGGCGAAGTGGCGGGGGTTCCGGCTTAAGCGGTTTAAATTTTGGTTCATGGGGGTCGTGGCAGTGGGCACAGAGATGATATGTTCTTTTGCCAGACCCCATAAAGTATCCTGTTCTTTTTCCGTGGATGCCCGCTTTCCAGTCTTTGAAAACGTTGCCATGACATTCGCCGCAGAGCCTATAGCTTTCGGTAAAGTTGATGAGTTCCCCATTGTAAAGCCGCAACTTATCTCGTTTTTTCGCATCATGGCAATCGAGGCACCATCTCATTGTCTCTGCATGATGCAACTTAATCTGGGTATGTTCTTCTTTTAATTCTCTCTTTTTTCTATTCACTTCCATAGAGGCATGACAATTGCTGCAGGGATAGATCCCCTCTGTAAGTGGAGGAGGGGAAACGGGAAACTCTTCACGTGCTTCCATGGAAGGGGATATAAGACAGACCCCTAATAAAAATATCAACGCCACCGCACAGGCTATTCGGCGCATTTTTCAAGCCTTCCCGACCGGTTTTCTTTTTCGAGATTATAATGTCTCCACTGATAAAAAACAACTTTTTTAAGATTCTCCCTGAACTCATTTATCATAAAGCCTTTCCTGACGAACATACTTTCATCCATACCCTATTTACCAGAGGCCACGCAAGTATTTTGGATTTCAGCAAGGATTTCTGTACCTTTTCAGGAAACTTGCAATAGGATATTAGGTATGGTAATTTTCCCTCATGCAAATCGATATTCAATTTGTCCCTTCTCCTCCCAACCCTAAACTTCTTTCCAACAGAGTGGTCATTGTCATCGATGTTCTCAGAGCAACTTCTGTGATGGTTCATGCCCTTTCAGAGGGAGCCATAGAGATCATTCCTGTGGCCACTGTGGGAGAGGCCTTTCAACGGGTGAAGACCTTTCCTTCTGGGACCGCCCTACTTGGAGGGGAGAGGGGAAGTCGGAAAATAGAAGGGTTTGATTTGGGAAATTCTCCAAAGGAGTATATTGCTGATAGAGTGAGAGGTAAAAGATTGATCCTGACAACAACCAATGGGACAAAAGCCTTTCATTTCGTCTCTTCTGGAGAAGAGGTTATGGTCGGTAGTTTTTTTAACATTGAAGCAGTGGCGCAGAGATGTGTTGAGATAGGCAGGGATCTGCTTCTCTTCCCTTCAGGAGATGAAGGGAATTTTTCTCTGGAAGATACGGTGTGCGGAGGGATGTTGGTCGACCTGATCATCAAAAGAAAAAAGAAACCCATCGCTTTAACCGATGCCTCCCATGCTGCCCATATCCTTTATCAAAGATTTGAAGACAATTTATCAGAGGCCTTTCATCTATCCCATCACGGAAGAGAATTGATCGATTTGGGACTTGGAGATGACCTTTTCTATTGCGCTCGGACCGACATTACCAACATTGTTCCTATTTTCAAGGAAGGAGCGATCAGATCTATCTAAAAGCAGAAGGCAGTAGGCAGAAGGCAGTAGGCAGAAAACAATAAAATGCGACATCCAGAGAGGGAATTAAAAGATAGAGAAACGATCATCGCCATGTTGGAAAAGTCCACCGTTGGAAGAATGGCTACCGTCAATCAGGAGGGCTTTCCTGTCATCAAACCTGTCAATTTTCTTTACTGGGATGGAAAGGTTTATCTTCATTCCTCAAAGAAAGGAGAAAAGATAAAGGATATAAGCAGAGGCAGTCCCGTCTGTTTTGAGGTGGATGAACCCATCGCCTATGTACCGGCTAAGGGGTCTGCCTGCAAGGCTAGCTATTATTACCGAAGCGTCATCATCAAGGGGAAGGCTCTTTTAGTGAAAGACCGGAGTAAAAAATTGGAGATCCTCGAAAGACTGATGGAGAAATATCAACCCGAAGGTGGATATGGGGAGATTCTGGAAGAGATCCTCAAAAAAACGGCAGTGATCGAGATCACAATTCAAGAAGTCACAGGCAAAGAGAATTTAGGATAGTTATTTCATTCTTTCATCTGAGCGATTGTGTACCTAAGTGAACTTGGCAAACCATCCCCCTTCCCCTTTCTCCCCTCCCGCCAGAGGAGGGGAGAAAATTTAAAGCTCACAAATTTATCCCCTCTCCCTTGACGGGAGAGGGTGCGGGTGAGGGTGGAAAATTTATATGAAATCTACTGTCTCAATTGTCAAATGTTCAAGTTACGATGAAGAAAAGGTCTTGAGGAGTCTCCGAAGCTCCATTGATCTCATCGGAGGTATTGAAAATTTAGTGAGGAGCGGCGACCGCGTTCTTCTCAAACCCAATCTCCTGTATGGGAAGGCTCCAGAGAAGGCTGTGACGACCCATCCCTCCATTGTTAAGGGGATGATTCAGATCGTTCGAGAAGCAGGGGGAATTCCTTTCATTGGGGATAGCCCCTCGATAGGAAGTTTAACGAGAGCTGCTGAGAAGGCCGAGATCAAAAGAGTGGCGGATGAAAACAAATGTCCTCTTATGGAGTTTAATAAGCCCATCTTCCCTCCGAAAGGAGGAGGGAGATTTTTTAAACAGTTGGAGATAGATCAGGGAGTTTTGG
>Ga0299912_10002534_pt1 | contig 14978 bp, 11 predicted proteins | sample RVTome_2_FD_207667 | JGI IMG/M metagenome (GOLD analysis project Ga0299912, IMG submission 207667) | Soil microbial communities from uranium-contaminated site in the Upper Colorado River Basin, Wyoming, United States - RVT95D214 (version 2) ... | reverse complement strand
AGGGATACATCAAACCGACCAAACCCACCAACAAGAAAGCCATTCTCCAAATAATCCGGAATCCATCCCTCGGTGGCAGAATCATCAGAGCTGAAAACATCAATCAAGGTTAATCCCTCCACTTTATCAGTGACATTGAAGTATATCTTGTTCATCTTAAAGGCAGGGTCGCCCTCGTTCTCAGGTGTCAGGTTGGTTACGCTAAATGTCAACGTACTGCCAACGACCAAGAAACCCAATTTAGCATCAAGGTATTCCGCCAGATAGGGTTGGCTCTCGTCTTCCGAGCAATGATTACTGAGTCTCAGGATTGTGCCTTCGACCAACGATGAGCAGAATGCAAACAAAACGATTGAAGCTGTTACCGCTGAGGTGACTAAGCTTTTCATAATTACCCCCCCTTCTTAGATACACCAATTAGTTAATAGACAAGTCTTAAAACCTACTACCTTCCTGGAAAAAAAGTAAGATAAACTTCGCTGCCCCCATATCGATTTTAGTTATTATAGCAGAAGCACCTCATCAAATCAAGAATAATCACTGTAAAGAACTAAAATAGCTTTAAAATCCTTTTTAATGACTTGTTTTAAAAAACAGATGTTTAATCTTATACTTTATTGCATATATTTACCGGACTACAAATAATAAGAAACCGTCATTTCGGTCATCGTCTTTCTCGCTTGGCTGTTTCTTTTAGCAGTCCAGCAGATGGACAAAATAATTCTGCCAGATAAAACACATAGCATAGGCAGGAAGAAAAGTGACATCGTGTATTCCATTTTGAAGATAAAAGCTGAATATGCACCGTAGAAATCTCGAGCTTATACAGGTTACTATCTTTATCGGCTATTGATGTGCCCCGGATAGAAAGGCGTGAGTTCCACTTCGCTGAACAATTACAATCAGTTAAATAACCGGCTGATAGAAAATCATTATCTTCTGCACAGCACTATCAAACCCAAGCCAAGCAGTAAAATCGTAGCTGGTTCAGGTATCGGCTTTTCTTTTGGTTTCTCCGGTCTTTTAGGCACTACAATACTTCCCTCGTCCCAAGCCGGACCTGCGGCGCTGCTGGCAAAGAGACAACTTTTCTCACTGCCGCCCTCAGCGCCGCCACCGACAGGGATACCCTCTCTCACAAACAAATGCTCATATTCAATTCGTTCAAATACTGCAACGACAATTTTCGGGGCGTTAAGGTGTACAATAGTGCAATTTGACATTGAGTCACTCACATCGCCCAGCCAGAACATAAATTGATAGCCGGGTTTTGGAACTGCGGTTAAAACAAGTTTCGTATTTGGTTCAAAGTGATAAACACCTGTATCAGGAATAATAGAACCACCTTGAACAGGGCTTTGTTGAAGAAGAAGTGCGACGCTTGGAGTTTGACAAAACGCCGGCTCAAGCAAACCAGCTATAATAATTACAAGGGCTAATAATACACCCTTCCATCCAATATATTTTATATTACCACGTTTCATCAAATCCCTTTGACGCAGTAAATTAACAGCGGGCAACTTTCTGCCGCTCCTCACATTATCCTAACGACCGATATTATTTGCATTTTGCGCTGAATGTCAAGGAAAAAATGTAAAAATTCTAAGAAAAATAAAATATGTTTTTGTTTATATGTTAACCACCCTAAACTCTCTATCAAGATATAGCCATGTTAATCGTGGTCTTTAGACATAATGAGGCATGCTGTTGTAATATTTTATTAGCTTTGCAGGAAATGTATTACCAACTGGAATTGTTATAATCCATTTAGGATATTCGTTTCTTATCACATTGTTGCCTAACTTGACATTGGTGACATTTTCACTTTTGCCTGTATTAACATACGGATGCATATAAAAGCCAGATTCTAAATTACTACAGAATCTGGCTTCGGAGGAGGGTGATGAAAAGCTATATAATTGCGCCCAAAAAGCTCCGTTAATCAGATTGTAATACTTCTATATAATATAATCGAAAAAAAAGCAAGAGTTTCTTTAAGAAAACAATAAAATTTTTATTAACTATACTTTCATTTCACATGGAATCAAGCATTTAATTAAAAAATTATAAAATTTTTTTTGTTTTTTTTAAAATTAAGCAAATTCAAAACAAAATCCATATTAAATTACTCTTGATAAATTAATTCTGTTCTCATATTTTAACTAATATGCTGTTATTTTCCTCAATAGTATTTTCAGAAAGGACAAGTTGTGGACAAAAAAGTTACGATTACAGACTTGTTGACTGCCAAGCAACAAAAACGCAAGATTGTTGCTGTTAGCTGCTATGACTATACTACCGCCAAACTTATCTCCCAAACCGACGTCGAGATAGTATTGGTAGGCGACTCCGCCGCTCAAGTCGTTCTCGGCTTCGACTCAACCCTTCCGGCGACGATGGATTTTATGGTTGCAATAACCGCTGCAGTTCGGCGAGGGGCGCCGAATTTATGCCTGGTTGCTGATATGCCTTTTCTGTCCTATCAGATAGGAAAGACCAAAGCAGTTAAAAACGCTGGACGATTCGTTGCCGAAGCCGGCGCACAAATTGTGAAAATCGAAGCAAGCGGAGCATATCTTGATGTAATTAAAGCAGTTAGCGATGCCGGTATAGCTGTTATGGCCCATATCGGCATAAGGCCGCAGAGCATAAGCAAGGTCGGACGATTCAGGGCTGAGGCAACAACCGCTGAAATGGCTCAGGAACTGATAATCCTCGCTGAGCAGATGACCCAAACAGGAGCAAGCTCGCTGTTGCTCGAAGGAATCGCCGCAGAGGTGGCAGATATTATCACTAAACGCTCCGATGCGGTGGTGATCGGCTGTGGTTCCGGGCCGGGCTGTGACGGTCAAATACTCATTGCGCCTGATATCCTGGGTTTGACACAAGGGCCAAGTCCGAAGTTTTCAAAAAGCTATGCTAATTTAGCTGACGCTACAATCGAAGCGGTTGACACCTACAGCAAAGAAATAAAGAGCGGTCAATTCCCCGATGCCGACCATAGTTATCATATGAAAGCCGGGGAGATTGAGAGACTCCAGGAGTCGCTAAAAGATAAACCTTAAGCGTAGCACATCCTGCATTTGCTCGGCTTGTTGCATTGTGTGTTATTGACTTCTGTCGTTCTGGAATCGTTTGAGAGCTACAATTAACCTCAATTCTGAAAAATTTCCCCCAATCTTTGGGACAATATAAGCTGAACAATTGGTTGCATATCTTGATTTAATATGGTATAAACATTCGTTCAGAATCGATTAAGATAAGTGAGTATATGAAAGCAGAATAGATGGCATCGGCGGAATTAAGAACGGCGATAGAGAAGTTGGCGGCCCGGATCAAAACAATCCGGGACTGGCTTTGACTTGCCCAATAAGAAATTGCAACTGCAGAAGCTCGAAAGGACAATGGCTAAGGCGGGGTTTTGGGATAATCCTGACAAAGCCCGGACTGTGGTATCCGAACTAAGCGCACTTAAATCAGTAATCGAGCCGGCGGAGGAAATTCAGCGCGAGGTTAAAGACATTCAAGAACTATTTGAATTGGCGGCCGACGAAGAAGAACAAAAACAAGTTCAGGATGACCTGAACGCACTTGTTAAAAGATGTGAACAGATAGAGCTGGCTGGGCTGTTATCCGGGCCCAACGATATGAAGAATTGCTTTTTCAGCATTCATGCCGGCGCAGGTGGAACAGAAAGCTGTGACTGGGCAAATATGCTGCTTAGAATGTACACGCGTTACTTCGAGCATAACAAATACAAGTTTCAGGAGCTTGATATAACACCGGGTGAAGAGGCGGGGATTCGGTCGGTAACCTTGCGGATTAGCGGGCCTTTTGCTTTCGGCAAACTCTTTTGCGAGGTTGGTGTCCACCGGCTTGTGCGAATTAGCCCGTTCGATGCAAACAAACGGCGGCATACGAGCTTCGCCGCTGTGGATTGCGTTCCCGAATTTGATGAAGATATTGACGTTGAAATAAACGAAGAGGACCTTCGGCTTGATTTTTACCGAGCTGGAGGCGCCGGCGGACAACACGTAAATAAGACCAGCTCAGCGGTTCGTATTAGACACGAGCCGACCGGCATCGTGGTTCAATGCCAAAGTGAACGAAGCCAGCACAGAAACAGAGCAGAGGCAATGAAAGTTCTCAAGGCCAGATTGTATATGCTCGAACAGCAAAAACGTGACGCTGAGCTTGCAAAACTGTACGGCGAGAAGGGCGAAATCGCCTGGGGAAACCAGATACGAAGCTATGTCCTGCAGCCATATCAGATGGTTAAAGACCATCGAACAGACTTCCAGACCGGCAATGTGGAGGCGGTGCTGGACGGAAAACTCGAAGGATTTATAGAAAGTTATTTGCGACTCCAGGCGAAAAAGAAAAAATAGCCACGAATTAAATAAAAAAAGTTATAAGGTCGGGAAAAAAATGAAACAGATTATTAATGTTGAGCTGAAAACATGGAAAGTTGATTTCATCAAATGCGAGACTGATTTGCTTGCGGTGGGTCAATTCTCTGATGTTAAAGGGCTTGATACACCGAGCAGAGAGCTAAACAGCAAGCTCGATGATGAGATTGAGCGAGTGATTAAGTTAGGTGATTTCAAGGGTAAAGAGGGAACTAGTGCAGTTGTTTATGGCAAAGACCGTGTAGCTGCTAAGCGGGTTCTGCTGGTTGGTTTGGGTGAAAGGAAAAAGGCAACGCTCGACACGGTTCGTAAGGCGGCGGCTAATGCAGCGAATAAGGCGGTAGAAAAGAAGGCAAAAACACTCGGCATAGCTCTGCATAGAGCATTTGGAGGACGTTTTGATTTGGCAGCTATGGGCAAAGCTTTAGCCGAGGGGACATACTTCGGCAGCTATCGCTACGATGAGTTTGTTACTGGGAGCGAGGATGGACGATTGAGCTCACTCAGCGTTGAGGTGATAGATTCTGATTCGGCGAAGATAAAAAAGCTGAACAAGGGCGTTACAAGCGGAGTTATTGTCGGCAAAGCGCAAAGTTATGCCCGGACGCTGGCTAATCGACCGGCCAATGTAATAAATCCGCCCAAATTGGCAGCTATTGCGAAAGATTTGGCTCGTGCTTCAAAAAGATTGAGCTGCACGGTTTTTGATGAGAAGCAGCTGTCAGCAAAAGGTATGGGGGGTGTTCTTGCGGTTGGTTCGGGTTCTAAAAGTCCACCCAGACTTATTGTTTTGAGATATAGGCCGCCTGGAAAAGGCGCAGGTTCCAAGCCGACGATTGGTCTGGTGGGTAAAGCGATAACTTTTGATTCCGGAGGGATTAGCATTAAGCCGGCAGACCATATGGATGAGATGAAATTGGATAAAACCGGCGGAATTACCGTATTAGGGACGATGAAAGCGGCAGCGGAGATGGAACTGCCTCTGAATGTATATGGAATTATTCCTTCAGCAGAGAACATGCCGGGCGGGACAAGCTATCGGCCCGGTGACATTATTACCACCTTCAGCGGCAAAACCGTTGAAGTGTTGAATACCGATGCCGAAGGGAGGATGATACTATGCGATGCTCTTACCTATGCGGTCAAGGAAAAGTGCGACATTATTATTGACATAGCGACGCTGACGGGCGCATGCAGGATTGCCCTGGGTAAATATATGGCTGCACTGATGAGTAACGATGCGCAACTAACGAAGCAACTGCAAAGAGCAGCAGAGGACAGCGGAGAGAAGGTCTGGCCTATGCCGAGCGGCGATGAGTATGCACAGGAGATGAAGAGCAAGATAGCTGATTTGAAGAATATCGGCAGTAAATGGGGCGGCGCCTGCACGGGGGCAGCGTTTTTGAGACAGTTTGTAGATGATGCAAAATGGGCACATCTGGATATTGCGGGAACGGAGATGTTCGAGAAGGCCACGGAATTTACAACAGAGGGCTCAAGTGGATTTGGTGTGCGGCTACTAACTACTTATCTTATGAATCTGGCGGGAAAGTGAGCCACGAATTGACATAAATTCGGATGAATTGCAAAAAAGGCAAGAATATGAGTGCTAAAGGCAAAACGAATGTAGATACTGAAAGGATCAGGAAAGCGGTTACGGAAATACTTTTGGCGGTTGGCGAAGACACTAATCGTGAGGGATTAAAAAGAACGCCGGAGCGGGTGGCAAAGATGTATGCGGAACTTCTGGCAGGAATGCACGAGGACCCTAAGGAGCATCTTCGAAGTGTCTTTACCGAAAACTACGATGAGATTGTTCTGCTACGTAACATACCTTTTTACAGCATTTGCGAGCATCATCTGATGCCGTTTATCGGCACGGCTGCTGTTGCTTATTTACCTTCAGGGGCGGTACTTGGCGTCAGTAAGTTAGCTCGTATTGTTGACTGCTTTGCCCGGCGGCTGCAGTCGCAGGAACGACTTACGTACCAGATAGCTGATTTTATAATGAGCAGCTTAAAACCACAGGGCGTTGCGGTTGTGCTGGAAGCGTCACATAGCTGTATGACGATTCGCGGTATAAAAAAGCCCGGGTCAATAATGGTAACGTCGGCGCTTCGCGGCATATTCAGAAAAGACCCGAAAAGCCGAAATGAGGTTTTGAGCCTGATGCATAAGTAAAAACTACAAGAGATACTTGATGCTCGATTCTGGATACTTGATGTTGAATTTAATCCGATTGTCAATTACGAGTATCGAGGAACAAGAATCGAGAATCGCGGAAGGTTTTTATGCATAAGACGGCAAGGCGGGTGCGGTTTTCGATTAACCCTTTTTTACCAGGGGACAGCGATGGCTATAACTCATTTGCATCCAGGCCATCAGGTGAGGGATTATCAATATTTTTCGAATTGTTGGCGGAGGTAGCCGGTGAGGTTGAGCCGACGACGGGATTTGTTGTTAATGTAATCGATATTGACAGAAGTGTTCGCGAGTTTGTAGTGCCGATTTTTGCAAGGCGAATAAGAGAGGATTTTCGGCAAAGAAGACATATAGATTTTTTTGAGATAGCTGAACTTTTAAGAGCAGCGTGGGGACAACTGACCGATAAGTTTGGCTCGGCGAAGTTAAGCAAATTGAGCATAAATCTAAATCCTTTCCGGAAAGTGGAGATAGATTCAGAGGATTCAAAGATGATTTATTTCAGCGAGAAGTTCGAGTTTGCTGCGACACATAAGCTCTGGAACGAACGATTTAGCGATGAGCGTAATTTTGAGGTTTTCGGCAACTGCGCAAACCCTACCGGCCATGGGCATAATTACATTGTCGAGGTTACTATAAAAAAGCCGGCAGGTGGTAACAGCTTTTGTATTGCGGATTTTGAGAAAATAGTGTATAATGAACTTGTAAAACTGGTTGACCATAAGAATCTAAATATTGACGTTGCTGAGTTTAGAGAGGTTAACCCTACCGTTGAAAATATTGCGGTTTTTGCGTGGGATAAACTCGCCGGTAAATTCAGTGAAACGAAACTTCACTGCGTTACAATCTGGGAGACCGATAAGACATATTGCTCATATTATGGGCATTGATTTAAAGTAATGAATATTTAACAGAGCTACTATGCTCAAAGAGCAAAAGCGGAGGCAAATAATGTCCGGTTGGAGGCGGGATATAGCTATTCTAATCTTTCTGCAAGTTGTATTGGGATTGATATATCTAGGTTCTATCCCGCGTATCCATATTGATGAGGCCTGGGATTCAGCGTTAGGTTATAATCTCGCCTTTAAGGGCTCGCTTAGTCATCCATTTATTGAAGGTTTCGGCGGAATGGATGTTCATTTTGTGCAGAATAGAGTCGTTTTGCCCTTTTTTTGCGCTGCAATTTTCAAAGTAGCTGGTTATAGCATTTTAACAAGTCGTATGGGCTCGCTGATGTTCGGCCTATTAGCTGTTTTTAGCCTCTACGCTGTAATGCGACGGTGGTTCGGTGAAAAGCAAGCCTTCTGGATTTGCTTGGCAACTATTATTCACCCATGGTTTTTCGAAGTCAGCAGACGTGCGAGGCCCGAAATTTATTATACGGCATTGGCTTTAGCTTTTTTGTTGTTATTAATACTTTTTTTTGAATCCGGTTCACGCCGGACAGCTTTTCTTGCAGGAGTTCTTGCAGGTTTATCTGCATTGACGCATCCCAATGGCTTGGTCATTGTCTTTTCGGTTAGCTTTGCGGTGGTTCTTTGGTCCAAAATCAGGTCAATAGGCCGGCTGATTCAATGGTCAAGTGTAGGATTTTTACTGGTTATCCTACCATATATCGTTTACGTTTTATTGGCAATACAGGACTCGCAGGTTAGTTTCTATGAGCAGATGGCACCCACCATATTGCAAAAATCGTTTCTACACTCTGAAATCATTCGCTGGAGGTTTTTTTTACAATGGCCTAAAGGAGCTCCTCTTGCAATTGTTATGCTCACATCCTGGGTTTTAGTATGGCATCGGTCATCCACCACTGATAAAACTATCGCAACTATCATTGCTCTATTTATATTTATCCTACCCTTTACCTCCGTTAATGCTACCGGACGATATCTTGTTGCAATCGTTCCCTTCTCCAGTACCCTGATTGTTCGGTTAATATGGCGAATCATTAAAGGTAACGATGTAATTTTACAAAAATATCACAAAACTCGTTTGGCCATTAGCATGTGTACAACGGTCGTTTATTTATCTACGTGTATTTTTGCTATTGGGTTATTATTTCATCGTTTCTTGGGAGCTGATTTTGACAAGGTAATAAACCAAGTAGCATCGGTAGTTGAACCTAACAGCCGCGTATATGGCGACCCGGTGTTATGGTTCGGTCATGAGCGTTACCAATATGGACCGTGGCTATACATTCCCGAGAATGAAACTATTACACTCAGAGCTGCTATTAATTGGGCTGCTAAACATCGTTTTGATTACGCAGTAAGGACTGCCTGGAAAGCTACTATCCCCATGGGAATTCAGCTGCCACCACGGTCAATGCCGGACCTTAAAGACGGATTCTTAGGTGACTATATATGCCGCATATTTGGCACAAAGGTAGAAGAATTCTACGACCCTTACTATGGAGCTATGGAGATATACAAGCTTGACTGGAATAAACCATTCTGATTATCGCAAGGAAAAATAAAGGCGGTTAATTTTAATAGCAGACTATGGAACTTTTTCGCTCGTATCACGGAGAGTAAGTAAGCTTTTTTATTTAGTTACAAATAGTTCTATGCCCACAGGGGTTGATTTTTCCGCGTTTTTTAAGCAGTGCCAAACTGATCTGGATAAGCAGCAAAATCGTAGCCGGTTCAGGAATAAGTACCGCCTCTCACCACTATCCTACGAGAAATATCATATACAATTTTGGACCGAATTGCCAAGAGGATAGTCCTATAAAATAGAGAATTTTCCATAAAGACTTGAGATTTTATGGTCGCAAAGATTCGTTTACGAGATGAATTTCAACCAAAAGATGAAAAATTCGGGTTTATTTGGTATAATTGGCCGATAAAAAAGCGTTTTTTTTACTTTTAGAGCAGGTTGTATATCATGAACTTGTCGGGTTTTGGGGACGTATAGTTTTTTGCGCAAAAATTGGTGGTATGAGTTCGTTGGAGGTGGGTCTTGACTAAAGCTATGTCCTTTATTTGCCGATACTTATGCTGTATCAAGATTGTCGGTCAAGTCTGCATATCCGACTGCTAAATAAGGTATCCGCAGCAAAGTTGGATACAAGGGGGCTGTGTTTGTGTTTTTAGGCGCAGCCGACGGGGACGGAGTCTGTTAAAATTGATTATCGATTAGTGATGATTGATTAATAAATAGACTTCTTCAAAAGGAGTGATACTCTTAAAGGAGAACAGTGAAAGCATTTGTTACGGGTGGGGCGGGGTTTATTGGTTCTCATCTGGCAGAGCAGCTGCTCAAGGATGATAATAAAGTAGTTGTTATTGATAATCTCAGCACCGGCAGCTTAAAAAATATCGAAGCCTTCAAAACCAACCCCAAGTTTGATTTTGTTGAAGGCGACGTCCGCGATGATAAACTGATGGAAACTCTTGTAGAGCGAAGCGATGCTGTATATCATCTGGCTGCGGCTGTTGGCGTCCAGCTCATAGCAGACAGGCCGGTACATACGATAGAGACAAACATCGGCGGCACTGAAATAGTGCTGGAGGCGTGCAATAAATTCGGCAAAAGAGTCCTGCTCGCATCGAGCAGTGAAGTCTATGGCAAAAATGAAGCTGTTCCATTTCGGGAAGATGATGATATTGTGCTCGGCAGCACAAGTTTTTCGCGGTGGTCATACGCCTGCAGTAAGGCGATAGATGAGTTCCTGGGTTTAGCTTTTTATCAACAATATGGATTAAGCGTAACAATCGGCAGATTTTTTAACACGATTGGACCCAAACAAACGGGTCGGTATGGAATGGTGGTGCCTCGCTTTATCCGATGGGCGTTAAAAGGCGAGCCAATTTTGATATACGGGACGGGCAAGCAAAGGCGATGCTTCTGTTATGTGGCTGACCTGGTAGATGCAGTTATTAACTTAATGAACCGCCAGCAGGCAGCGGGGAAAGTATATAATATCGGTTCGACTGAAGAGATTACAATCGAGGCACTTGCTGATAAAGTTATCGAACTGACAGCCAGCAAAAGTAAAAAGAAATTTGTTCCCTACGAAGTTGCTTATGGCAGACCCATTGAAGATATGATGCGTCGTGTGCCGAACCTTGAACGAATCAAAAAGACAATCGGCTGGGAACCAAAGACAAATTTGACCGAAGCACTGCAAGTGATTATCAAAAATTTTAAATTAGAGTAAAAGAACAGCGGTTTCGGAAATGGCGCCTGCTTTGGTTACGCCTTGCACATAAATCTATCGCTATATCAAAATAGTGCAATGATGCTTTCGCTTGTCACTGACAAAGTCGGACATCTTAGCTTTAATCTTTTTTGTAATACGGACGGTCAGATGTAAAGTAAGTGTAAATTTGTCAGAATATGTTTGTTGCCACAAAATAAGATAATCGTATGGTATCAAAGGTTGTTGATAAAGTAAAAGACAAAGACGAGCGTTTTACGTATAAGGTGCTTATCATTGCTGTATTAATGGTCTTGCTTGTCCTGGCCATAGATTTGTTGTTCTACCCCCAGACTTTGGACGATGCTTTCATTGCCTTTCGCTATTCTCAACACTTAGCAGAGGGTTATGGGCTTGGTGCCTGGAATACAAACGGCGAAAAGGTCGAGGGATATACATCATTTCTTTGGATGTTGATAATGGCTATTGCCGTGCCGCTCAATTTGCAAACAGCAACTCTCTCTAAAATATTTGGAATTGCTTCTCACATAGCTCTTAGTTTGCTATATCTATTCTTCCCGTTAATGCGTAAAAGTGAGTTAGCAACAAGAGACACTCCACTTGGTCAGCACCGAGATATTTTTATATTTGCGTCTATTATTTTGGCTTTTTATCTACCTTTATCCTGGTATTCTACTACAGGAATGGAAACTATAACTTTTGTGCTGTTGGTATCTTTGAGCTTGTTAGCACCGCTGCTGACGGAAAAAGTCATTTTGATTATAATTGTTCAGGTTGCTCTGGTTTTGATGCGTCCGGAGGGGCCGCTATTTGCAGTTGCCTGTAATATGCTGCACCTTTTAAGGCGGTGGCAAGCTAAACAACCTATCCGGCCAGTGTTGTTTGGCATAATTGCGGCGATTGCCACTTTTCTTGCCCTGACAGGTTTTCGCCTTTTGATATTTGGCGAAGTTTTTCCAAACACATACTATGCCAAGTTCGCTGGTTCGGGGATTATGCATGTTCAGTATGGTATAAGGTATATAATTATGTGGATTCATTACCACCAACTGTGGTCTTTTATTCTTTGCTTAACGGTCTGCTTCTGCATCCTGTCTCTTTACAGAGAGGGTCTTAGAAAAAATCTATCTCTGGTTTTCCTGCTGGTCTTTGTAGTCTGTTACACTTTTTACATTGTCAGAGTCGGCGGTGACAACGAATCGCCTTTTCCTTATTGGCGGCACATATTGCACCTGATGCCCTTTTTAGCGCTTTTGCTTGCTACTGGAGTGGTAAACATGATTCCAGCGTCACGGCCGATACGCTTCGTGGTACTTATAATCACTCTATTGGCAGTCAATTACCAAATACTTAATATACAACAAGGCAGGATGCTTAAGGATGCTGCCTATGGGATGAAACACTATCCGACTCTCACCCATTCTACTCATAATGAGTACTATCTCTGGATGGCTCAAATAACAGACTCTAATACTGTCATCGCCAGCAGCTTAGGCGGGGAGTTTCCCTTTGTAGTAAACGCTGTGCATATTGACATTCTTGGGCTTAGCGATAGCCATATTGCTCACTATGGGCGTTTCGAACCATTTGGTCCAATAGATTCCAAGACAGATATGGCTTATGTTTTGGAAAGACACCCGGACATTATCGAAGGCTATATCTCAGGCCAGAGAATCGTGGAGGGCCTGCCAGGAAAGCAAATTGTTGGTAGATATCGCGGGCAAATGTCGGAGAATTTACTGAATCATCCCACTTTTCAAACAGAATACCTTTTTTTGATTGATGGCCCTTATAAATATCTTGACCGGGCCATATTTATCCGCAGGTCCTATTGGGCAAACCATCCGCTGAATAAAAAACTGCGCTGCGTCCCTGTCGTCGCTACCAGTATCTACAAGCCATAGAGGTATGCCGAATACACAGGATAGATAGTAACCGCTTATTAAAGAGGTGGAAGATTATGAAAAAGGCGTTAATTACCGGTATTACAGGACAAGATGGCTCATATCTTGCAGAACTTCTTTTGAAAAAAGGTTATGATATCTGGGGTATTATGCGTCGAAGTTCATCGTTTCACACCGGCAGGATTGACCACTTATACAAAGACCCTCACGAAAACCCTCGGCTTAGACTGCTATACGGGGATTTAACTGACGGTGGAAATCTGTCAACAATTATGAACGAGATTAAGCCGGATGAGGTTTATAACCTTGGCGCACAAAGTCACGTCAGGGTAAGTTTTGATATGCCTATATATACGGTTAATACGGATGCACTTGGGACACTTCGCCTGCTTGAGGCGGTTCGCTCTATGGAAAACCCGGCAAAGTTTTACCAGGCCTCCAGCAGTGAGATGTACGGCAAGGCTATCGAAACACCACAAACAGAAAAGACGCCATTTTATCCGCGAAGTCCATACGGCTGCGCTAAGGTATATAGCTTCTGGCAGACGGTGAACTATCGAGAGGCCTATGGTCTGTTTGCGTGCAACGGGATTTTATTCAATCATGAATCGCCGAGACGCGGCGAGACGTTCGTTACAAGAAAGATTACACGAGCTGCAACGCGCATTAAATGCGGCTTACAGGACAAGCTCTACCTGGGAAATATCGACGCAAAACGTGACTGGGGATTTGCAGGGGATTACGTTGAAACAATGTGGCTTATGCTTCAGCAGGAAAAGAGCGACGATTATATTGTGGCCACAGGCCAAAGCCATTCGGTCAGAGAGTTTGTAGAGGAGGTTTTTAGCTATCTTGAAATGGATTGGCACAAATATGTCGAGATTGACCCGCGATATTTCAGGCCGACCGAAGTTGACTTCCTGCAGGGTGATGCGAGCAAGGCAAAAAAGCTTCTTAAATGGGAGCCAAAAGTAACCTTCAAAGAACTTGCGCAGATGATGACCGATGCTGATATGAAACTTGCTGAACAGGAAAGAGTATTGAAAGACCACGTAAGGAAATAGAAATGAATGGTTTTTTCAAGGAACGCAGGATTGTAGTTACCGGCGGAGCCGGTTTTCTCGGCGGTTTCGTTATTGAAGGGCTGCAAAAACGAGGATGTAAGAATATCCTCGTGCCAAAGATTGAAGACTACGACCTGGTAAACCTCAAAAACATTATCAGGATGTATAAAGACATGAAGCCGGATATTGTTATTCACTTAGCTGCAGTTGTCGGCGGCATCGGCGCCAATCGAGAACATCCGGGTGAGTTTTTCTATAAGAACCTGATGATGGGTGTTCAGCTGATTGAACAAGCCAGATTACGAAATATCGAAAAGTTTGTAGCAATCGGGACGGTTTGTGCGTATCCTAAATTCACGCCGGTGCCTTTTAAGGAAGAGGACCTTTGGAACGGATATCCGGAAGAAACCAATGCGCCATACGGGCTGGCAAAGAAAATGCTGCTGGTTCAATCACAGGCATACCGGGCCGAATATAATTTTAATTCGATATTTCTGCTGCCGGTAAATCTCTATGGGCCCGGTGACAATTTTAATCCTGCCAGCAGTCACGTGATACCAGCGTTGATAAAAAAATGCGTCGATGCAGTTGATGGCGGAGCCGACCATATTGTCTGCTGGGGGACAGGTAATGTGTCACGAGAGTTTATTTACGCTGCTGATGCTGCTGAGGGAATACTGTTAGCAACGGAGCGTTATAATGGCTGCGAGCCGGTCAATATCGGAGCGGGATTTGAGATAACTATAAAAGAGCTGGCGAAAAAAATTGCGTGTCTTACTGATTTTAAAGGCCAGATTCGCTGGGACAGTTCCAAGCCGGACGGCCAACCGAGACGATGTCTCAACACTTCAAAAGCCAGAAAGCTTTTTGGCTTTGAGGCAAAAACATCGTTTGAAAAAGGGCTTAAGATTACAATTGAGTGGTACAAACAAAATCGGTAAGTGTAGATTAGCAGGTACGATTATTAAATACTTATAGTTAGGGATGTTTTTAATGCAGGTACCACTATTAGATTTGAAAGCACAGTATGCAACTATAAGAAATGAAGTCTCTGCAGCCATTTCGGAAGTCCTGGAATCACAAAGATGCATAGGTGGGCCAAAGGTTGCTGAGCTTGAAGAGAAAATAGCTACCTTGAGCGATTGTAAATTTGCTGTCGGTGCTTCCAGCGGCACAGATGCGATTTTGAACAGCTTGATGAGTTTAGATATCCGTTTGGGTGATGAAATTATTACCA
>Ga0299912_10002533_pt1 | contig 14982 bp, 17 predicted proteins | sample RVTome_2_FD_207667 | JGI IMG/M metagenome (GOLD analysis project Ga0299912, IMG submission 207667) | Soil microbial communities from uranium-contaminated site in the Upper Colorado River Basin, Wyoming, United States - RVT95D214 (version 2) ... | reverse complement strand
AATAAGTGCGGGCGCTGGTCTTCGTTCCAAACTTTATTTCGACTGGCGGCGCGGGTAACGCATCTTCGTCCAGTATCGCAGTGATAATTTCTGGCGCGGCGAGAATGACAATGCTATTACCACCTGAAGGAGGAAATTCCCGTGGTTGGACTTCGATCTCCCATTCAACTTCTAGAACTTTCTCTAAGAAGTTTGCGGCTCGCCGGCCGGCATCATTAGCAGCAATGACGATCTCTGCGGGCATATTCCACGACCCCCCTGTGATTTTCGTGAGTTGGGGGTCAGGAACGAACGCAAAGACAGGCATAGGAAGAGGTTCCTCTGAGATGGAATCGATTATGTTGGTTAATGGGAGAGGGCACAATAACCTTTATACGCGGGTAACTTGGTGTCCTGACAATATATATGTATATCGCCAAACCCCCAATCCGTTGTGTCCTTCCGGGCATGCGCGGTTTACGACAACATTGAAGTAACGGGGTTAACGGAAATTTCATTCGTGGATCTTTAAAGATTGCTTAATGGAGGAAACTTTCAATAAATTCTCTCACGCGTTTCTTGCCAATTATGATGCCATAATGCCCCTCACAGAGAATGTCCGCGTCAAGGGCTATCATCTTGCGAAGAGATTCTTCATATTGAGATTGATCCGACCCGAACTCTGGCATAATGGGCCCGTGGACATCTTGCCCGAAAAGCACCCGCTTGCTTTCCACATCGCTATATATTGCCATCGAACCCAGGGTGTGCCCGGGAATGTGCACGCAATGCAATCCCAAGTTACCGATGGGAATAACTTCTTCCTCGCCTTTTATGATATGCTGGATGGTCACCGGGACATATTCAACACCATACCACGATGCTGCGGTCAATCTAGAAGTGCCAGGTGCCCCCTCGAGTGCCGGAACCTCCCGCTCGTGGGCGTAAAAGATCGCGTTCGGAAATTCTTCTTGGAAGGAGGCAGCCGCGCCGGTATGGTCAATGTGAACGTGCGTGAGAAAGATGTGCCCTAGCTTTTCCGGATCCATGCCGGCGGCCCGAATGTTCTCCAAAATCTGTGCCTTTGACTTGACACCACAATCGATGAGGGCGACCTCCCTTTTCCCACAATCTACCGCATAACAGAGACAATCGCCCCCGCCAGACAAATTATCCCCACCAACTTGATACACACCTGCATGCACGTGGACTGGTTTCATAATATTAGAAAGGGACATACGAGTAAAAAAAATGTCTGGACAAAAGAGGGAAGCTGGTTTTTCAAGGGGGATAATTTCATCATTCCTTGATGACGAATTTATCCCGAAAATTTTACGTGTTTGGATTAGACCAATCCGGGAAATCCGTTTTCGTGAATTATCTCACAACGGGAGAACTAAAGGCCATCCTGCCGCCTACACTGGCATTTTCTATTACGGACCTCCAGTTTAAAAAATTAAAAATCGTTATTTGGGATGCTCCCGGCCAGAAAATCTTTCGCAATTTGTGGTTGCGCCACGTAAATCGCTCGGACCTGATCTTTTATATTGTCGATGCTTCAGACCGGAATCGCTTTGCAGAAGCAAAAGAGGAATTAGATAAGATTGTGATGCAATACCGAGGAGAGTATGCGGCACCCTTAATCTTGTGTTTCCACAAATCGGACTTGCCCGCTGCTATCGAAAATTTGAAAGAAGCGCAAGAACTCTTTAAATGGGATTACGTCGACAATCGGGATATCCACAAATTTGAGACATCCGTATTTCAACCGGAAACAATGAAAGCGGTTTATAATTTGTTAGAAAAGCTGTATGGATCTAAGGAGAAATTTGCATTATAGGGAGGAGACTGGGATGCTGCCACCGGATTACCACACGCACAATGCAATGTGCCACCACGCAGAAGGGAAACTTGAGGATTACGCGCGATCTGCAATAAAGAAAGGGCTAGCAGGTATCGGTTTCAACGATCACTTTCCCCAGTGGTACATGCCGCCGGGGCCCCCCTATGACACATATAGTATGTCTCGGGCAGATTTCCCAGAATATTTTCGGACTGCCCGGCAACTGCAAGAAACACTCAAGCTCCAGATCCCCATCAAGATTGGAACCGAAGTGGACTATACTCCCGGCAAGCCAGATTGTAAGGACTCCCTCAAACCTGAACTTGCTCGTTGGCAGTTTGATTTCGTGTACGGCTCCGTGCACGTAGTCACGTTAGGGGGCGAAACGTGGACTGTAGATGACGAGGTGTTCTTGCACAAGTGGGACCAAGGCCACAATGATGCTGTGTTCGAAGAATACTGGCGAAGCGTGCAGACTGCCATCAAGAGCGGGTTGTTTGACATCATCGGGCACCTCGATTTGCCAAAGAAGTTCGCAAAACGGCCGGAACACCCCGAAAAACTCACGGCATTAGTTGATGAGGCGATAGAACTCCTTGCGAAGCGAAAGGTCGCCACGGAAATCAACACTTCGGGATGGTACAAACCGGTGGAGGAACAATACCCCTCATTCGAAATACTAAAAAAAATAGCCCATGCAGGAGTAGGAATTGTCATTGGAAGCGATGCCCACAAACCGGAATTGGTGGGGCGAGACTTCCCACGCGCACTCGGTATCCTCAAGGAAGCGGGATTTGACGAATTGTGCGAGTTTTCCAAGCGAAAATGTGTGCGTGTTCCGTTAAGTAAGTATGAAAAATAGAAAGACGAGTAGACACCACAGGACTTATTTTTCCAGCAACCACTCGGTGAATATTTCAAACGCTGCCACCGGGAATTCGATCTGGAAGTTATGCAACACTTCAGGATGAACCTCGCCAATAGAACCCACTTTTTTCCCTCGGGCATAGATGTCCCCCGTCCGTCCAGGCAAGTAACTGGGGTGCTCGGCCAGTTTCACCTCTATCTTGTCGAGAACCCCAAGTCCCGTGCAAAGAAAATCGAATGCGCTCCGGATGTGTGTGAATTCAGCCTCTTGAGAGCATGTGACCGCTGCCATCTTACCTACACGTTGCGCACCGGTTTCGGCAGAGGGATCGAGGACGATGATATCCCCTACTTCGAAGATATTGATGGGTTTTTCCTCGTGAAGGTTGAACTGCACGTTGTAGAGTAAGCTGGGTAAGAGTGCGGTCCGTGTAGTATCGTACTCGAGAGAAACGGGATTCCGGAGCTGCAGGAGCTTGTCTTTCTTGGAAGGAGTCTGCATGTATTCGAATTCTCGCTGACTATTCGTGAGAGTAAAATTGACCATCTCCTGGTAACCTACCCCCACCATAATGTGCCGGAGGCGGGTGCCAAGCATGAGTAGCGGGTGATACTTACCCACTCCACCCTCGCGCAACGTCAAGGGCAGGTTCTGATACCCGTACCCCATCGCGACCTCCTCTGTGAAATCGACCTCATGCAGGATGTCCGTCCGGTACGCGGGCACGAGGACGTCTACTTCATTCTTCTTTTTCCCCGCAACGGCACCGAAACGCGTTTTCTCGAGGTATTTAATAATGTCCGAGCGGTTCAGCTTCAGTCCCAGCATACTATTGATGAAATCCACGCGGGCAGTCCAAGGCGAGGGTTCTAAATTAGGGGAGGTCATCGTCTCACCCGTGGTTTCGTAATGGATTTGCATACTCTCGACTGACGCCCCCATGTCTGAGAGACAGGTCACGAGAATATTCATCGCCTTGGAGACAGCACGCATATCCGTGCCCGTCATCTCGAGCAAGAGGTTCTTGGTTTGGTCTGTCACTGCAGTCAAAATGCCGTTAATAATGGGGGGAAACGACACTACGTCATTATTTTTGTCGAAAATCATCGGGTATTGGGGCATTCCTTCCAAGATCCACTTGTACGCAACGCCTTTCGGGTGTTCTTCGAGGATTTCCTTGGGTGTCATCTCGTACCTTTCCATCTGGAGGGGGCGGAATTTGATCTCTTCCGGAGCGACAGCAGTATATCGGAAAGGCGGTACTACCTTGTCAAAGTCGTGTACCCCGATAGCCACCTTACGCCGGTCACGTCCAATCATCCAGTGGAGTTGTTCTTGGATATTCATCAGCGTGGCGACCTCATCTTCATCAAGGTCAATGTTCCGAATCACTGCTCCTAGGCAATAGGGGCGAATCGAGTTGACCTTGGTTTCGACAAACAATTCGACAGGCCCAGGCGTGATGTCGTATTTCTTAATTCCAGTCTCAATGTCGTAATACCCTCGGAGCGTCCGGGCAACACCCTCTGGACTGGAAAAGTCCGGGCGGTTAGGTTCGTACTCGATCTTGATCGTCCCGGCCTCTTCGTCCGTCCGATCGATCGCTAAGCCGATCCACTGGAGGTCATACTCGAGTTGTTTCAGGTTTAATTGCTTGCCCAGTAATTTCTCCAAGCGAGTAATTTTCAGGTCTATTGTTGGCATATTTGACGCCTCCTTCCAGTTATACGGGTACCTCCCGGAGCCAGCTTAATGGGTTGCGGTACAAGTCGCGAATATCTTTGTATTCATAATATAGCATTGCGAGGCGTTCAAAACCCATACCCCACGCCAAGACCCGTTCAGGATCTTTGATACCCCAGGGTTCGGTAACTTCTGGCCGGAAGATGCCTGATCCAGCCATTTCGAACCAGCGCTTGTGATCTTCCGAGTAGACTGCAACGGTGAGTGAGGGTTCGGTGTAAGGGTAATACCCGGGTCGAGTGAGAATCTTGGAGAACCCCATGCGCGTGAAGAATGACGTCAGGAGGCCCCTAAGGTCCGAGAGTGTAACCCCCTTATCGATTACGATGCCCTCGATTTGCGTGAACTCGGCGAGGTGCTTGAAATCGACTTTCTCGTTGCGGAACACGCGGTCGATCGAAAACACCCGGGCTGGTAATGGTTCCTTGTTTCGCCCGATCTCTGATAAGCGCCGGATCGTGGTTGCGGTAGTGTGGGTGCGCAGGATTATTTGCCGCGCGATGGCCTCGCTCCACTTTCCACCCCATCCAATGGAGCCGGTCGAGCCCCCAGTTTCATGCGTTTGGGCAACAGCACGGACATATTCCTCCGGAGGTAATTTAGCCACTTTCGGATTATCCAGGTAAAATGTATCATGCATTTCCCGGGCGGGGTGATCTTGTGGTTGGAAGAGGGCGTCAAAGTTATAGAACGCGGATTCTACAATTGGTCCTCGGATTTCCGTAAATCCCATTGAAAGGAAAACCTCCCGCACTTTGTTGATGAGGAGGGTGACGGGGTGCAATTTTCCGCCAAATAAGGATGGTCCGCGGGCGGCCACATTGAAGGGTTTCAATGAAACGTTCTTCCATTCCCCTGACTGGAGCAGGTCCGGCGTGAGACGGGTCACTTCAGTCTTCGCAACGACTTTATTTATGTCGAGTTTTTTACCTTTTTCCGTAAGGTTGACCAAGCGGCGAGTATATTTCACCTGCTTGGCGATTTTACGTTTGCGGACGACTTCTACAATTTTATTAGCATCAACATCTCGAACGCGATCGCCAGTTGAAAAGTCCATTTTTTCCAATTGGTTTGCGAAAATGCCGCCCGTTTCGATCATTGTTGCCAGTAATTGTTCCAGGGGAATTTGAGGTGCTTCTTGAACCGAGAGATAAATTGTTTCTTCTCCTGTTGCCTTCGATGTTTGTATCCAGCGCATTTTCTTGAGGTTCCCTATCCCAATGAAAAATAAATTCTGCTCCAAATTGACTTTCTTTTGGAGTTCGTTCAAAGGGGACTCTTTGAGTTGATGAGAAAGCAGATATTTGATGATGATTCGCTCGGGCAAGCCGGTCTGGGCATATTTTTTACCCTCATCCGTGAGTTGGTATTCATCGACTTCCTGTTCGGCGAATGTCGCATATCCCTGATTTTGTAACTCGTAAACTGCAGTCATTAGAACCGCGTAATCCAGACCCATTATTGTGGCAAGATCCTTCGCTTCCATTGGGAGTTTAATTTGACCCTGTAAACCTTTGAGCACGCGGATTTCAATATCTTTGAGCGATACGGGCGACATAGGCGATCACGATGTAAAAAAAGGTACTTAGTTGGAAGGTAATTTTAGGATTATTTAAGGTTTTTGAAAGAGCTCTGTGAAGATCCTAATGATTGGAGGAATTTTCTCAACCGATCCTTCTCTGGAACATAACAATCACGTTTCCAATAAAAGAATCATCGTCCCCGTTGAGTTGTTGCCAAGGCAATCTGGGATCAATTGCCCTGGCTACCTAAACATAAAAAAATGTAACCAGACGCCCGCAGACTCGAAAATTTCCGTATCATTTAAAGGAGAGCAACGGAATTTCATAGGAATTCTACCTTACGAGCATTAATTTTATTGATAGCTTTCTTTTCTTACGTCCTTTTTTTACTTTTTTTCCGCGTCCTCTTCCCCGCAAGTTTCGTCCGAATTTCAGTAGAGGACAGCTTTTTCCCATCGCGATTAGGGAGAATGGGGATGACGACTAAGACAACCGGTTGCAAGTTTCTTTCCGTGCGAATTTGGTTGATTTTCTCTGCGTTGGGTAAGGTTTCTGTAGATATGACAAGGGCTTCCATTTCATCGCTCGTAATTGCAGGACCAAATGGATCACTCAAGGGCACGAAGGAAACCCGGGCAGAGTTTGTGAAGGTATCAACGAACTCGATAATCTTTTGTTGGCGAATCTCGTACGGTTGCAGGTATTCCATATGCGCTTTATTCTTCAGCATCGCATCGGCCGTTAACCCAACGATGACCTTCTTTGCCACCTTGAGTGCAGTCTTTAATAAAAAGTAGTGTCCTTCGTGGAGGTGGTCAAACGTGCCACCTAAACCGGCGACAGTAAAACGGTCTATTTTCAACCAAGGTCACGTTCTGGGTACGATTTCAATTTTCTTTTTCTCGCGCGGGGATTGTTCTCCTTCTTTTGCCTTTAATTTCACGGAATATATCTCTTCGATTCGCTGGGCGCCATTGCACACCGAGCACTTCCCCTCTTCCTTGTAAATGAAGTCCCCATCTTGGTAATCCCTAACTCTTTTGCCTAGACATTTTGGATCAGTGCACCCTAGAATGGTGAGCGTCTGCCGTTTAGCTTTCTTCTTTGCAGGGGTGATGGCCATTAAGGAAGAGAGGATACATAGTAATACGAACCCGAGCATCGTGTAACTCGTCCCTTGGTCGCCCCCCGCAAATCCCAGCTGTATGAGGTAGTAAGACAGGACGAACAAGACCACAATGACGATGCCTTTCAGCGCCGCCTTAACTTGCTTCTTCCGATTCTTCGTCAGATATTCCGCGTATTCATCCTCGTCTTCGTCAATTAGCACGTGCTTGTCCTCTAAATAATGATGTAATTTATGAATTCAAAGTAAAGTCATATAAAAAATATATGCCAATTTTCTGGAAAAGGCATCATTTTTTACGGTAAATTGCTTTTTCCATATATTCCTAATAAATTTTAATGTCTTAAGGTCAAGGAATATGTGGCAAACTTCAACCAATACCAACGATCCGCTTTCTTATATATTCCAGATCGCATTTCTCACGTTTCTCGTCATCAGTATGCTGTATGGAACTAAAATCCAAGCGTACAGGTCCTTAAAAACCATTGAAGTGTCCCTCCAGAAGCTCGAAAAATGGAACTTGAAAGTGAAAAACATTCTCGTGAAGAAGATCCAAAAATTGTCCCAGGGGACGAAGACGCCCAAGGAAATTGAGACAATGCTAGATGAGTTCATGGGATTCGTGGAAATTATGCCCACCTCACTTGACCCTGCAGGAATTGTACCAAAAATTGACCACCTCTTAGACGTGAGAGATGAGCGGTTCAAGGAAGAGACGAAAGCTCTTACCCCGCAGGCAACCCGCGAACAGCAGCTGAGTCTTGAAAATCTCATCGAGGCGGGCATGGCTGTTGACCAAATTTTCCGCCTTATCCGGCACTTCTTTTTACTCGCGAAGAAAACGAAGTCTTACATTTTAGCTATGCAGGTGGAAATGCAACTCGGATTGATCATGAACCTCGCTCGAGCGTACAAAGATGCTGCCAAGTCTTTCGAAGAGGCATCTCCGATCGGCGATGGTCTCGGCCCGATGGTCGCGGCGTATTTCATCCGAGATGTGAACAAACAGGCAGGAGTGCCCGCAGAAGAGTTGGTTCAAGAAACTACATTACAACACGTGAATTTTGAGAACCGCGAGGTGTTAGTGGTTCGCGCCAGAGGCCCCGGTGGGTGCGTTGGCAAACCGGGGGAATTAATTAAGCAGTTAGTCCAACAAGAGGGCGACAACATCTCCCGGATCTTCATGATAGACGCGGGGTTAAAAATGGAAGGAGATAAGACGGGTTCAATCGTGGTCGGGGTCGGGGCCGCTATTGGGGGCATTGGCACTGAAAAATACAAGATCGAGGCCGCGAGCACGGAGAAAGAGATCCCCATTGATGCGTTCATCTGCCGAGAATCCTTGGAAGATGCAATCACGACTATGAAGAAAACAATCGCAAAAGCAGTCCCGAACATCGTCAATTCAATCAAGGAATCCATTCGCTTCCGCACGCCAGAGGGTTCCAAGGTCATTTTGGCCGGAATTGGGAATACGATCGGCATCGGCCTATAAGCCTTCATCCCTTTCTTTTCTGTAACTAACATAATTGTGTTAGATTTTTCCCTTGCAAGTAGGTCCCTGATGCGAGTTCTGGTGAAATATCTCAGCGGACTGAGTCTGCTTGCGAAAAAAGAACGAGAGTATGTCCAACCTAAGAATGAAAATCTGGCAAATCTCCTCTCGGAACTCGCCGTGCTCAATGGGAACGATTTTGCGCAAGAAATATTCAACCCTGGCATGAAAGAGCTTAAAGATTACATCACGATCGTCCTGAATGGTCGAATTGTTCCCCAAAATGCCCTCTTGACTAAGAGGATTGCAGATGGAGACGAGATTGCTTGGTTGCCCGCTATTTTGGGAGGATGGCTGTGCGTGATCACTTTTTTGCCCTTGCTATCATAGAGGGAAAAACGAGAATGTAAAAAGAGGGATGCTAGCGATATTCTAAACAAATTGCGTGTCCGTGGCAACGATCGTGTTTACCAATTCTTGCGCCGCCTTTACAGCTCTCATCACTTTAGCCATGTTGCCCTTGAGCTTAAATTTTCCGGTCATAAGGCCTTGAATCGGGTCAATCTTTTTCTGGGCGAGCAGCTTATAGTTGCTGTAGGGACCCTCGTAAACAAATTCGGCCTGTTTGGCGTCCGGCGAGGAAAGAATCTCCCACGAGCGAGCTTTGCCATGCCAGAGGTCTGTGTAGAAGTACATGTCCTGCTTCTGGTTACCATCGGCTTTGACAATAAAGACGAAGTCTCCTTCCCACGTCTTCGCAGCATCTTCATACGCTTTGGACGCATTCAAGTTCTTACTATAGGCTTCCAACCACTCTTTGCTTCCGAACAGTGCCATATGGTTTGTCTCCAATTTTCGTAAAACGATACTTATTCTGTCTTTCGCATTAAAAACTTTAATCCCTATTCAGGAACAAACAAGAAACTGCGTGTAGAACTTTGAGGGGAGCATTTAGTCAGTTTTCGGACTTGGAAATCGAACCTGTAATTGCTGCAAGGCGATTTGTTTCACGACATTGGACGGGTTTGTGGCGGCAATTTGCTCCAAGAATTTCCGCGTGCACGCAGGATTTTCGAGGATTGCCTGTTGAATTTGCAACCCACTACTTTCAAGGAGGGGGGACAAGGCTGCAAGGGGCGCGGCTGGATTTCGGGCGATCGATTCCTGCATAAGGATGTGGCGATAGCGGGAGAATTCAAGCAATAGATCTGGCGGAACGTGAGGGTTGCGGGCAAGGGCATAACGCACGTCCATATAAGGGTCCTTTTTACTGGCTCCAATGATACGAATGAACGCCGATAGAGCTCGCGAGACTCAGAAAATCTGTAGAGATGCTGCCTGTACATCTGGGGCAGGCGCACATTGGCTCCGATGGCACAAGTTGCAGGAGATCTCCCCAGTTTGGCAACCCCAGCGATGACGGGGAGCTTGGAATAAGTCTAGGGGATCATTTACCAGCAATATTTCAAGGTCCAGTATCCGAACCAACAATCCCAAGAGCGGGCCCACTACATCGTGAAAAATGGACATAACACGAGCGTGAGGATACACCCGCAACAATATTTGTGCGAGAAGGTCATTTTCGCAAACGAAACCTTCCTGAAAATTCAGGAGGAGCAATGGTGCATCGTGGTGTTCCGGAACGAGAAGTGAAAAGTCCTCGATGTGATCGTGACGCGGCACCAGTCCGTGGAAGTGTTGTTGCTCCGCTTCCTTACGGCGATGCGGCGAATCAAATAATGCGTGGAATTCGTCCTCATAGACGACTTCATTGCGTACCAGGCGGTCGTGCTGGTTCCTGAAACTAAGGATGAATTAACCTCGTCACTTATTGTCGCGCAACCACTCTTGGAAGTCTCGCTTTTTGACGAACCACCCCTTCACGGAGAAAACCCACGGGGCAGACTGCGGGGCGGCAGGTGAGGCAGAGTGCTTGCAGAGTGCCATCTTGGGAATCCAGATCTCTCGCCCGCTGGTATTGGACACGAGGACTGCCCGGTCCGAAACCCGCAGGACTCGACGTGCACGGACGGGGAGGGTTCCTCTCTCGGAGACCGCGAGGTCGAAGTCTGGCAAGGCGACAAAGACTTCCGGAGGGAGGGGGTCACGTGTGGGTAGAACTTTAGCTTTGTTAGGGGGCGTGACCTGTGTATTCGTGGGGGGCAAAGTGCGAGTGGAAGTTTTCGGTAGTAACTTGCCTTGTGTGCATATGCTGGGCGAGTTCACCAAGTTAATGGCGTGGAGGAGCGGCCCAAGATCCGGGTGATTTAACGTTTGGAGAAAGTCCCCCCGCGTTTCTTCATCCGCGAGGAACAACCCGCGGCGCTTGCGGGGGGTGGGACTCTTACCCACGGGATTGACTTCCACCAGGAGACGCGCGGGACGGGCTTTCGAAGCCGGGACCTTGACAACATTCACGTTCGGGATGGGCGTGTAAAAAGGTTCCCAGTCTGCGGCCGCCTTCAGGTGGTCCCGGAGCTGTCCCGGAGCTGGGCCGCAACTTCGCCACTCGCGGGCTCGGGCTGGTTAACGGCAGTTTTACTTTCGATGGTTAGCATAATCGTGACGTCCCCTCTCCCATAATTAAAAGGGCGCGGCGAGGGGAGTTAGTGAACCAGTGAAAAAGCAGTGAGGGAAGTGAGATAATGATTAAAGCATAAAAGGGAAACTTGAAGATATAAGATCGAATAGAGGGCAATTGATCGCAAGAGGCAGCGGACAGAGGGCCGATGCCCCGTCACACAAATATGTCGACTACAATGAGTGTGAATTCGGCCTTGATTGTCGCATTCTGGAATCGATTCATAGCTTCGCCAGCCTGTCCCAGATTATAAATGGCCGCCCTATTAGTGCCCCCGCGGTCTAATGCGTAAAAAATGTTGAAGGCGGGCGCGCCAAGCTGTCTTTCTATCCTGTTGTGGGCGGGGATCTTTTGGCAGCAGATGTGGGTGGGTTGGGTTCTCTGTCGAGAGAATGACCTCTGCAGGGTGAATAATTTCCCCCTTATAGGAATACCCTTGCCACACAACATGCGCGACAGAGTTCGGGGGTTGACCTAGGGCATACAGGAGGCCGAGAGCACTTTGAGTAGTACTATCGAATGGATCTCCTAGGTGAGGAACTATTGTCGTTAAACCTGTCGCGCCAAGCAACGCCTCATAGACCATTTGCAGATTTTTTTGGAGGTTTGGAAGAAAATCGACCGGTGTTTTCCGGTTAACCTGCTGGAAGTCAAAGGTTTTAGCCATTTCCAGCTGGCGAAGGACTGGGATGAAATTTTTCAGGATTTGATTCTGGAGGTTGGCATTTACTTTCGCTAGCTGTAGGGCGGCGTTTTTCTGGAACGTGCTTATATCCATCTTGAGTTTTTCAAGACGAATCCTCAATTCATCCCTTTCTCGGGTGATGGAGCTGTATGTTTTTTCCGGAATTATACGAATTGGGTTGTGGACAGCGAAGAGGTGGGAATCAACGCGTTGCGAGGGGCGGATGATGGGTGCTCTTGAATAAACAGAGCATAGGAAGAGAGGGGAGAGGCGTGGGATAATTCGTCTTTTTACCGATTGCTGAATAAACATCCCGTGAGGGGGACAGTGCACGGTTTGGAGGTTAAATTTATTCACTCTCGGTCCTCTAATTTGTTGAGTAACCGTAATCAAGTTCCCGGGAATAAAAAAGGAACCGGGCGGAGCGCCGGTGAACCTTGGGAACGCGGCGAGTTGAACTTTGAGGTAGTCAAGACGCGAACAATGTAGGGGGGAGCGCACGCCCATTCTTTCTATCAAAGATCTTACGTTGCTCATTCGCCGAAATCCGCACACTACACGAGGAACCCACTGAAAATCTTGATAATGGCAGCTGTGGACACGCATTGAATAGCCCGCCCCAACTCGATGCTCTGATGTTGAAGGGATGTCTTAAAGTTCGTCTAACCACTCAGGTTTGATAGTTCCTGATAGACTAAATCTCTCGCTCACGCCAGCAGGCGTTCCTGCTGGGACATTTACTGCTACTCGCTGGAGAACCCTGAGATGGTCCGTTAGCCAATCCAGTACGCTCGATAATTCTTCTACCGGTGCCGAAACCCGAGAAGCTATTTCCGTTTGAGTTAAGCAGCAGCAGGGATTATTTCCAAGCGGATGAACCTCTCCTGATCCTTCTAGGGCCAGAACTTGGGGGGTTTGGGAGTGGCCCGCTAGGGCATCTAGCACCCCCCTCGCAGTTTTACCCCACGCGGGGTCCTCAATAGCTGCCTGCAATCTCATTATCGCCCACTCCTTGCTCGGGTTGGGCAGGGGAGCGCCATTCCGGGCATCCCTTAATAATTCAGATCCTTCACCCAACAAGGTCGTATCACTTAAAATTTCTAGGGCAAGGGCAACTACCCGCGAGAGCTTCTCCCCTACGGAGTGAACCTGCACAGCTATGGTTGTGCTGTACGTGAAACCAAGCAATGATCTTAATTTTTCCCGCAAGGCGCGGTCTCCCAGAAATTCGGGGAAAGAATCATGCATCGATGCGTAATCATCGGGGAGAAATGAGAGGAATTGGCTTAAATAATTGCGGGATGGGCAGAGCGCGAGGAGAGCTTCAAATATGGTGTTAATATGCCGCTTCATTTCGAGGACAGAGCGTGCGTCAGGATCGGGATTGAATTCATCTGTCATAGTGCCATACACTTTTAGACTGTATCTTCTATTGTGAATTGTTACTCTTTCCAGTTTTAAACCAAGATCAGTGTTCCATGAATCTTTGATAACCTTATAATTTAATTGGGCTAGGCTTAAAAGGAGCTAGCTCTTCGGAGAGATTATGACGGTCTTTCCGAAGAGAGGGTTCAAGATTCACCTCAAGCCCGCAGAAGAGCTAGTTCCTACTACAGACTGGTTTGAGTTCCTTAATAATATTGCGGCGAAGGTATTCGAGGAGGCGGAGGTGGTCCTCCGCGAGGGCGGGTATAAATACCACGACATCGACTTCTGGCGCGAGTTGGTATTTATGACCTTGAACCACTTGAGCGTGGAAGCGGCAGGAGACGAGCTGGACGACCTCCTCTACGCAAGGGTTCACCACGGGCGGGGTCGGAAACCCGCGAAGAAGCGCATCATGGGCAAGATCGCCCGTTTCACGCGCCTGGCGCCCAACGAGTCTCAAGTGGACGATTTCCTGCGGGAGCTCGGGAAAGACCTACGGGAAACCCTCGCCGACCGGATCCTGAAGGCCACGGTCGACCTTGCCCTCGAGGAGGGGTTGATCGGGGGAGCAGTCGAAGTCATTGTAGATTACCACAACAAATACTTCTACGGCAAGGACGTGTTCCCGACCAACCCCTTCATCACGGGCGTGAACCACGGGCCGGGCACCAACAAGGCCCGCAAGTTTTGCGCCCTTATGCTCTCCTCGGGACGCACGTGGCTCTTCTTCGGGGTCTTCCTGACGCAGCAGGGGAAGGAGAAGGCCCCGGACGTGGCGGCAGCGGTTGACAAGCTGCGCCAGTGGGGGTTCACTATCACGCGCGTTATGGGCGACCGCGAGTTCAGCATCTACGATGTTGCCGGCCGGCTGAACCAGCTGGGCATCCAGTACCCGGGATCCATTAAGAAGTCCCCTCGCGTGAAGGAAATTGTCGATGCATATCTCGCCGGGGAGTGCCGGCCCATCGTGCCCTTCGCGCTGAAGCAGAGCGCCACGACTTAATACAAGAGGGGGGACGTGCCGGCGTACCTCATCCTGAAAGTCCACCAGGGCGAGCGCGCGCGGGACGTCCGCAAGGCCCTCGCCGCGAGGACTCTCACCCTCGAGGAGGCGCGGAAGAAGGTGCACGTGTTCGTGACAACGGAGCGCCCGCCGCGGGAAAGGGGCAAGCTGGTCCCGTGGGGGCTGTCCCTCGTGGCCGCGTTCCGGCGCCGGTGGCGCATCGAGACCGGGTTTCGGGATTTAAACCGCCTCTTCCCCACCTCGCACGCGCGGTCGAACAGCGCGAAGATGTTCGTGCTCGCGCTCCAGATGTTCACGTTTAACGCGTGGCAAATTCAGCGGGCGAGGACGCACCGGCTCCGGCGAGTCCTAAAAGGATGGCGGGAGGGCCCCACACTGCAGCGATTTGGCAAGGTGGTGACCGCGCTTTGCGAATGCTGAGAAAAAATTCACCCAAGAAAGGCGAACAAGGGCAAATTTTGTCGGTTGTGTCAAAAATTAAAAAGGGAGTGGAATTTAACTTTCATAGGACACTGAAGATAGGTACCTAATGGATATTTAATTCTGAAAGACTCTTGCCGCCGGCCTCTTCAAGTACGAGACCTTTCGATATCTTCTTCAAACAATCTTCCCGGAACATCCTGAAAGAACCTAATAGCGCTGCGACCCTTGTTATCAAAATGTTATGAGCCAGCAACCAATCATAGT